>Ga0111539_10003003_pt1 | contig 22374 bp, 19 predicted proteins | sample RhiMethybrSRZTD1_FD_79667 | JGI IMG/M metagenome (GOLD analysis project Ga0111539, IMG submission 79667) | Populus rhizosphere microbial communities from Tennessee, USA - Rhizosphere MetaG P. TD hybrid SRZTD1 (version 2) (version 2) | ecosystem: Host-associated > Plants > Roots > Rhizosphere >...
GCCCTCGCCCAGCACGTGCAGGGTGATCCCGCAGGCCCGGCCGGCGCTGTCGGTGAGCAGGTCGAGGACGAGGGCGTGCTCGATCAGCCGGATCCACGGGTCGCGGAGCACCGCCGCGTGCAAGGCCCGCTGCACCTCGGCGCCGGTCGCGTCGCCGCCCGCGTGCACGATGCGGTTGGCGTGGTGGCCGCCCTCGCGGGTCAGCATCAGGGAGCCGTCGGGGTGGCGGTCGAACTCGGCGCCCATGCGCATCAGCTCCCGGACCCGGGCCGGGCCCTCCCGCACCAGCACGTCGACGGCTTCGGGGTCACCCAGCCCGACGCCGGCCACCAGCGTGTCGCGGGCGTGCGCCTCGGGTGTGTCGAGCGGGTCGAGCACCGCCGCGATGCCGCCCTGCGCCCACCTGGTCGACCCGTCGTCGATGTTGACCTTGGTGACCACCGTGACGTGCAGGCCCGCCTCGCGCAGGTGCAGCGCGCAGGTGAGGCCGGCGATGCCGGACCCGACGACCACGACGTCGGTGCGCTCGGCCCACCCCGGAGGCGGCCCGGCCAAGCGTCGGGGAGATGCCATCCGTCCAGTGAATCACTACCAGCGGGGCGGCCGATGCGACGCCCATCACCCGGCTCAGTCGGCGGGCAGGCCTCCCGGGCCCACGCCCTTGATGGACTTGGTCACGTTGCTGCTCTTGTTCCCGTAGCAGCGCACGCCCCGATTGCCCATCTCCCACTCCACCTGGCTGAACCTGATCGCGATCCAGCCGATGCGGTACGTGAGGTCGGCGTCGTTCGGCACGCCCGCGTACGCGGCCACCACCGGCCCGCAGGCGTCCAGCCGGGCCTTCGCCGCCGCCGCGTCGTTCGGGTACGGGCCGTCCGGCAGGTCGTAGACGCCGGCGAACTCGGCGGTGTGCGGAGACGTGCAGGCGACGGGGTTCATCTTGTCGACCCGGTTGTCCGACGTGACGGTCACCGTGAAGCAGCCCAACCCCACCGGGCGCTCGCCGGTCAGGCCGCTCTTCATGCTGGCCGTGCGCGCGACGATCTCGTAGTCGTTCAGGTCCTTGTACTCGACCAGGTCGCAGCGGAAGTAGCGGGCGCCGCCCTGCCAGTGCAGCGCGATCGGCAGCACCACGAACAGGTCGATCCGGCCGGCGCGCCAGTCGTCGCCCAGGTAGGTCTTGGCCTCGGCCGCGCAGGTCTCGTACGCGGTGCGCCGGCCCGCGCTGCCCGCCGACGGCGGGGACGCACCCTCGGCGTCGGCACCGGTGAACGTGCCCACGTACGCCGTCTCGACGGTGTGTGACGCGGTGCAGTCGACGGGCTGCGGCCACTTGGTGACCGTCGACGGATCGTCGGTCTGGACGTTGTAGCAGGCCGCGGCCGCCGGTACCGGGATCTTCGCGTCCGGCATGACGTTCCAGTTGTTGACGAGGTTGCCGTCGACCCCTGGCGGTTTCCCGCAGGCGGCCAACAGGCCGCCTACCAGCACGAGCGCTGCTGCAGTAGTGCCCAGACGCCAGCGGTGCACGGCAGATCCTCCCCGGTCGGCTGCCTCGACGCTAGCGCACCGCTTCTAGAGGGCGAGCGGGGCGTTGTCGATGAGCCGGGTCGTGCCCACCTTCGCGGCGATCAGCATCCGGGCCGGCCCGTGGTCCGGAGGCGGCCCGAGCAGCGGATCGGTCACGGCGAGGTAATCGAGCGCGGCTCCGGGCGTCGCGGAGAATACGCCCTCGGCGGCGGCGCGGGCGGCCGCCGCTCCGCGCCCGCCCACGGCGGCGGCCGCGGCCAGCGCGCGGGACAGCGCGAGCGCCGGGATCCGCTGCTCCGCCGACAGGTAGCGGTTGCGGCTCGAGAGGGCCAGGCCGTCCGGTTCACGCACGGTGGGGACGCCGACGATGTCGACGTCGAGATCGAGGTCGCGGACCATGATCTTGATGAGCGTGAGCTGCTGGTAGTCCTTCTCGCCGAAGAAGGAGGCGTGCGGGCGGGTGAGGTGGAGCAGCTTGAGCACCACCGTCAGCACGCCGTGGAAGAAGCCGGGGCGGCTGGCGCCCTCCAGCACGCCGCCGAGCGCACCCGGATCGACGGTGATCCCCGGCTTGCCGTTCGGGTACATCTCCTCGTTGGACGGGGCGAAGACCAGGTCGACGTCGTTCTGCTCCGCGGTGGCGAGATCTTCCGCGCGGGTGCGCGGGTAGGTGGCGAAGTCCTCGGTCGGACCGAACTGCAACGGGTTCACGAACAGCGTCATGATCAGGTGGTCGGCGTCCTCGCGGGCGGCCTGGAGCAGGCTGACGTGGCCCTCGTGCAGCGCTCCCATCGTCATCACCACCGCGACGCGGCCCGGCAGGTCCGCGCGGGCCTTTGCCAGGTCGGCGCGGGTCTCCGCGACGATCATCGTTTTACCGTCTCGGGGGCCAGGACCTCGAGGAGCGGTTCGGCGTCGACGGGCCGCAGGCGGCCGGCGGCGATCGCGCGGTCGGCACTTCGCCGGGCCAGGGCCAGGTAGGGCGGCACCGAACCGGGAGCGACGGCGTCCAGCGCGGCGAGGTGGCGGGCGACGGTGCCGGCGTCGCCGCGGGAGACCGGACCGGTCAGGGCGGCGTCGCCGAGGTTCAGCGCGTTTTCGAGGGCCGCTTCGAGCAGCGGCCTGAGCACACGGTCGGGTTGCGTGACGCCCGCGTCGCGGAGCCGGTCGCGGGCCTCGTTCACGAGCGTGACCAGGTGGTTCGCGCCGTGCGCGAGTGCCGCGTGGTACAGCGTGCGGTCGGCCTCGGCGATCCACTCGGGGATGCCGCCGAGGTCGGCGACCAGGCGGGCGGCGCGCTTGCGGGCCCGCGGGTCGGCGGTGATGCCGAAGGTGACTTCCCCCTGCTGCAGGCGCTGGGCGTCGTCGTCTGCGCCGGTGAACGTCATCGCGGGGTGAACCGCGGCGGTGAGCGCGCCGTGGGCGGCGGCCGGCCGCAACGGCGCGAGGCCGTGCGCGCCGGAGGTGTGCACCACGAGTTGGCCGGGGCGGAACGCGCCCGCTGCGGCGAGGCCGCGGACCAGGCCGGCCAGCGCGTCGTCGGGGACGGCGAGGATGACGGTGTCGGCGGCGGCCGCCGCCCGGTCCGGCGGCATGATCGCTGTTTCCGGCAGCCTCGTCTTTGCCCGATTTGGGTGGCTGACCGTCGAGACGGCGACGATGCGGTGGCCCGCGTCTCTCAGCGCTTCTGCCAGCGCGAGGCCCACACGGCCAGCGCCGATGACGCTTGTGCTCATGATCCAGTCCTTAGCGGCGAGGTACCGGTCGATCACCAGTATCTCGCCGCTGTCTCCCGGACGTCGCTTCGCAGTGAACTAGTTCACGTGCTTGTGCAGGTACTCCTTGATGAGCGAACGCGCCTCGTCGAGCACGGCGAGGTCGCCGTTCGGGGCGCGGCGGAACGCCATCTTGATCAGGGCGTCGGCCGCCTCGACGGCGATTCCCAGGGCGAACTCAATGCGCTCGCCGGTAAGTTCGTACCGCTCGTGCAGCAGGGCGGCGATCCGGGCGGCGATCACCGCGTTGTTGTCGCGCTCGTCGTCGAGCAGGTGGACGTCGACCACGTCGCCGAAGTGCAGCGTCCGGAAACCGGGGGTGGTGCGGTGCATTGCGATGTACTCGTCGATCGCGGCGTCGACGGCACCCCACCAGTGGGTGGACTTCTCCTGCTGCAGCCGGGTCGACAGCCGCTGCAGGTAGGCCTCCAGGTTGCGCAGGGTCAACGCCTGCACAATGGCCCGCTTGTCCGGGAAGAACTGGTACACCGACCCGATCGCCACGCCGGCCCGCTCGGCGAGCAGCGTGGTCGTGAGCCCGTCGTAGCCCACCTCGTCCACCAACTGGGCGCAGGCGTCAAGCATCCGGTTCACGCGGGCGACGCTGCGGCCCTGCACCGGCACTCGGCGCAGTGGACCGGCAAGCGGCTGTGCGGTCACGTCCGTTCCTTCCCGTTTATGGCCCTCTCCCTCGGCATAACGATTGAGAAGTTGACTCGCCGCGCATCGGAACGGTAGTCACGTCCGATGGTCCCCATTTCGTGGCGGAACTGGGCCGGCAACGTGTCCGATTCAGCGCCCACCGCAACCCCGACGTCGATCGACGAGCTGTCCACGATGGTGCGGGAGGCCGCCTCGCGCGGCCAGCGCATCCGGGTGGCCGGCAGCGGGCATTCGTTCTCACCTGTGGCTTCGTCGGACGGGGTGCGGCTGTCGCTGGCCCGTCTGGGGTCGTCGGCCGTTGTGGCCGACGACGGCACGTCGGTCACGGTGCCCGCCGGGATGACGCTGCGAACCCTGAATCGGGAACTCGACAGCCGCGGGCTGGCGGTGCCCAACCTCGGCGACATCGACGCACAAACCATCGCGGGGGCGATCCAGACCGGGACGCACGGCACCGGAGCCGCGTTCGGCTCGCTGGCGTCGTTCGTGTCCGGGCTGACGCTGGTGCAGGCCGACGGGTCGGTGGTCGCATGCGGGCGCGGCGAGCCGTTGTTCGACGCGGCGGTGGTGGGGGTCGGGGCGTTCGGGGTGCTCGCGTCGGTGACGCTCGAATGCGTGCCGGCGTTCGTGTTGCGGGCGTCGGAGCGGCCCGCTGATCTTGTTTCGGTTTTAGGCGACTTGGACTCATTCATCGCCTCTCATGACCATTTCGAGTTCTACTGGTTCCCGTACACGAGCCGGGTACAGGTAAAGATGAACGACCGTGTCGAGGCCTCCGACCGTCCGCTGCCGGGATGGCGGGGCTGGCTCGACGACTCGTTCCTCTCCAACACCGTGTTCGGGGCCGGCTGCCGGGTGGCACGGCGGTTCCCGGGTTTCGCCCGTCCGCTGCTGAAGGTGTCGGCGCGGGCGCTGTCGCCGCGGGTCTACACGGCGCCGTCCCACGAGGTCTTCTGCACCGAGCGGCGGGTGCGGTTCGTGGAGATGGAGTACGGGCTGCCGCGTGCGGCGCTGGAGGAGGCGTTCGCCGGCCTGCGGGCGCTGGTGGACAAGCTGCCGTTCAACGTGGCATTCCCCGTGGAGGTGCGGTTCACGGCACCGGACGAGCCGTGGCTGTCGCACGGGTACGGGCGGGAGAACGCGTATGTGGCGGTGCACCAGTACGTCGGGATGCCGTTCGAGCCGTACTTCCGCGAATTCGAGAAGATCTGCGTCGGGCTGGGCGGCCGGCCACACTGGGGCAAGATGCACTTCGCTTCCGCCGACGCGCTTCGCGCGGCGTACCCGAAGTGGCCGGACTGGGAAGCCCAACGCGCGAAGGCCGACCCGGACGGCGCCTTCGGCAACCCCTGGCTAGATCGGTTGCGCGGCGCGTGATGGCGGCGGGCCGGCCCGGCTGGCTCACCCGCACGATCTTGGATGGCTGTAGTAGCTCCGGCTACCGCAGCAATCCAAGATCGCGGGAGATCGCTTCTACTCGGCGGGGGCCTTTCTCGGCGTCGCCTTCTTTGCGGGGGCCTTCTTCGCCGCCGTCGTCTTCTTGGCCGCCGTTGTCTTCTTCGTCGCCGTCTTCTTGGCCGTCGTCTTCTTCACGGCGGTGCCCTCGGACGCTGTCTTCTTCGCGGCGGCCTTGCGCGGCGCGGCCTTCTTCGCCGGACCCTTCGCCCGCTTGTCGGCCAGCATCTCGCTGGCCTCCTCGATCGTCAGCGACTCCGGGGTCTGCCCGCGCCGCAGCGACGCGTTGTACTCGCCGTCGGTGACGTAGGGCCCGAACCGGCCCTCCTTGATCACGAGCGGCTTCTCCGTCGCCGGGTCGGCGCCCATCTCGCGCAGCGGCGGCGCGGCGGTTCGGCGTCCCCTGGTCTTGGGCGCCGCGAGGATCGCCTCCGCCTCGGGCAGCGTGATCGTGAACATCTGCTCTTCGGACTCGAGCGAGCGGAAGTCGTCGCCCTTCTTGATGTACGGGCCGTAGCGGCCGTTCGCGGCGGTGATCTCGGTACCGTCCGCCGCAACTCCCACCACGCGGGGCAGGAGAAGCAGGCGAAGGGCGTCGGCCAGCGTCAAGGTCTCCGGCGACATCGACCGCAGCAGTGACGAGCGCCGGTCGCCGGCCTCGACGTACGGCCCGAACCGGCCGGACTTGAGCACCACCGGCTCGCCCGTCGTCGGCTCCTCGCCGAGCTTGCGCTCGCCGCCGCCACCCAGGAACAGCTCGTTGACCTTCTCCGGGGTCAGCTCGTCGGGTGCCACGCCGTCCGGCAGCGAGACCCGGTCGCCCTCGTCGTCGCCGTCGCCCCGCTGCAGGTACGGGCCGAAGCGCCCGACCCGTACGACCACACCGTCGAAGAGCGGGATCGAGTTGACGCCCCGCGCGTCGATGTCGCCCAACTGCTCGGTGACCATGCGCTTGAGGCCTCCGGAGCGCGACACCGAGCCCGCGCCGCCCAGCTCGCCCCCGAAGTAGAAGGAACGCAGGAAGTCGACGGCCGCGGCCTCGCCGCCGGCGATGTCGTCGAGCTCGTTCTCCATCGTCGCGGTGAACGCGTAGTCGACGAGCTGCGGGAAGTGCCGTTCGAGCAGCGTCACCACGGCGAACGCGATGAACGAGGGCACCAGCGCCTGGCCTCGTTTGAACACGTAACCGCGGTCCTGGATCGTCTTCATGATCGACGTGTAGGTCGACGGCCGGCCGATGCCCAGCTCCTCCAGCGCCTTGATCAGCGACGCCTCGGTGTAGCGGGCCGGCGGCTGGGTGGTGTGCCCGGCCGCGCGCAGCTCGTCGGCGGTCAGCCCTTGGCCCTTGACCAGCGCGGGCAGGCGGCGCTCGGCGTCCTCGGCCTCGGCATCCTCGTCGTCGGACGATTCCACGTACGCGCGCAGGAAGCCGGGGTCGGTGATCGTCTTGCCGGACGCGCCGAAGTCGACCTCCTCGCCGTTCACCGACACGGCGCGGATCCGCACGGACGTCGAGTTGCCGACCGCGTCGGTCATCTGGGAGGCGATCGTGCGCCGCCAGATCAGCTCGTACAGCCGGTACTCGTCGCCGGACAGTTCGGTCGCGACGTCGCCCGGGGTGCGGAACGCGTCGCCGGCCGGGCGGATCGCCTCGTGCGCCTCCTGCGCGTTCTTGACCTTGCCGGTGTAGCGACGCGGCTGCGGCGGCACGAACTTGTCGCCGAACAGGTCGCGGACCTGCTGCCGGGCGGCGGTGATCGCCGACTCGGACAGGTTCACCGAGTCGGTACGCATATAGGTGATGTAGCCGTTCTCGTACAGCCGCTGCGCCACCCGCATCGTCTGCTCGGAGGAGAACCGCAGCTTGCGGGCGGCCTCCTGCTGCAGCGTCGAGGTGATGAACGGGGCGTACGGGCGGCGCCGGTACGGCTTCTCCTCGACCCGGGTGACCTCGAACGGCCGGCCCTCCAGGCGCGCGGCCAGCCCGCGGGCGCCCTGCTCGTCGAGGTGCACGACCCCGGCATTGGGGCGCACCCGCCCCGTCTCGGGATCGAAGTCCCTGCCGGTGGCGATGCGGTCGCCGTCGAGGGCGATCAGGGTGGCCCCGAACGTGCGCGGCCCCTCGCCGATCTTGCCAGGTTCCACGGCCAGGAGCGCGGCGATGTCCCAGTAGTCGGCGGAGCGGAACTTCATCCGCTGCCGTTCGCGCTCGACCACGATCCGGGTGGCGACCGACTGCACGCGCCCGGCGGACAGTCCGCGCTGGACCTTCTTCCACAGCACCGGGGAGACCTCGTAGCCGTACAGCCGGTCCAGGATGCGGCGGGCCTCCTGCGCGTCGACGAGGTCGCGGTCGATGTCGCGCGGGTTGGCCACGGCTGCCTGGATGGCCGGCTTGGTGATCTCGTGGAAGACCATCCGCTTGACCGGGACGCGCGGCTTCAGCGTCTCGACCAGGTGCCAGGCGATCGCCTCGCCCTCGCGGTCCTCGTCCGTCGCGAGCAGGATCTCGTCGACCTCGCCGGTGAGCTTCTTCAGCTTCGCGATCTGCTGGCGACGGTCGGCGCTCACCACGTAGAGAGCGGTGAAGTCGTTGTCGACGTCGACGCCCAGCCGCGCCCACGCCTGTTCCTTATATCTGGCCGGGACGTCCGCCGCGTTGCGGGGCAGATCGCGGACGTGGCCGAAGCTGGCCTCCACGACGTACCCCGGGCCGAGATATCCCGAGATCGTCCTGGCCTTCGCCGGTGACTCGACGATGACCAGACGGGTGGTGTTCGCCACTCTTCTCCCTATTTCGCACGATCCTTCATTGTTCGGCAGCCGAACGGCGCCACCGTACACCGTCACCTCGCGACGTACGGCGAGTTAGCCCGCCTCACAGGTCGAAGAGACCCGGTTCGTCATGAAAAACGGCTTCGCGCGGGGTTGCGGTTGCGCGGTCGCTGCCGGGTTCGCGCCTGGTTGCGCTCTTATGTGTGACGGGCGACCGGCCCCCCGGGTTGCTCGTCATGCTCGGCCATTGGGCCGAGGGTACGTCGGGTGGCGGGTCGCCGACCAATTCGGCGAGGTGGCCCACCCGCTTACGTCCCTCGATGCGAAACAGCGGCCCACCGGCGCGAACGCCGAGCAGGGTGGCGGGCAGCCCGACGGTGTTCAGCGCCTTGCCGACGGGCTTCCAGCATTCCTCGTCGGCGCCGAGGTGCAAGGAGTACCCGTCCTCGGCCGGTTCGCCGGCGGCCGCGCACCAGAGGCGCAGGCGCTGGCCGTCGAGGTGGAAGTCCGGCGGCGGGCGCTTCGACGCGCCGCGCAACCACCGCGCTCCGAGCGGCGCGAGCCGCGAGGAGTAGGCCGTGCGGACGCCGAAATGGCCCTCGATGGTCGCCTTGTCCCAGCTTGTGGCCAGGCCGCGGCGGGTGAACTCGGCGATCAGCACACGAACGCGCCACGCGGCGTCGACGACGATCGACACGCGCGCGGTGCCGCCGAGCCGCACGACCTGGCCGGCGCCGGCGAGCAGGCCGTCCAGATCGTCCGGCCCGGGCGGGTGCGACTCGATACCGAAGATCGACAGCTGGGTGCCCACTCCTACGACCTGCACGCCGGCACCTCGTCGAAGGCCTTCCGCAGTTCCGGCGAGTTCACCCGATCGAGGTTCACCTCGCCGTAGTCCTTGTCGAGTTGGCCGAAGGCGGCTCCGACCGCGTCGTAGAACGCCTTCGGGTCGACGGTCGGCAGGTCGTCGACGGTCTCCTTCGCCTTGCCATAGGCGTCGCGGGTGCGCCGCAGCGTGTCGGCGAACTCGGCGGCGGCGCGCTTGCCGTTCGCGGCGTCGGGCAGGCCGGCGGCGGCCACCTTGGCGCGGGCCTGCTCGCTGGCCTGCTCGGCGCCGCCGAGCAGTTCGAGCAGGCCGGTCTTCGCCTGGTCGGCGTTGGCCGCGCGGTCCATGCGCTGCTGGGCGCGCGCCATGAGCGCGTCGATCTCGCCGCGCCACGGTCCGAGCGCCCCGCACACGCGCTCCGCCCAGGTGGCGGCGGCGACGTCGCCGCGGTCGTTGCCGCTTTCCTTGCCGCCGCAGGCGGTGCTGCAGGCGGCGGCCACGATTGCGAGGAAAGCGACCAGCAGGACGCGCACGCGCGGCATGGCCAAGAGGGTAGATCCGCACATGCGTCCGATTCCATTCGCCACAGCGCTCGGGGATGGCTTGATCTTCACCGATGTGGGCGTGCAGGGCCCGCCCACGCCCCGTACGCACTGAACGGCCCCCGGCGACGAAGTCGCCGGGGGCCGTTCCGCACCGTGTAGCTACGCGTTGACGTGAGTCGTCGGCTCGGGCTTGGACTGCCCGGCGGAACCCGAGTCCCCGGTCAGGGCCGCTGGTTCGCCCGCGTCGCCGTCGCCGGCGTCCACGGCGATCCGCTTGCGCTTGCTCCAGAACACCGCACCGGCGATGAGCAGCGCCGCCCCGACCGCGATCGAGATGCGGACGGCCGGGTTGGCATCGTCGGCGAACTGCAGAACGACGGCCGGTGCGATCAGCAGCGACACCAGGTTCATCACCTTGAGCAGCGGGTTGATCGCCGGGCCGGCGGTGTCCTTGAACGGGTCACCCACGGTGTCACCGATGACCGTCGCGGCGTGGGCGTCGGAACCCTTGCCGCCGTACTGCCCGTCTTCGACCATCTTCTTGGCGTTGTCCCAGGCGCCACCGGAGTTGGCCAGGAACACCGCCATCAGCGTGCCCGCACCGATCGCACCGGCCAGGTAGCTGGCCAGCGAGCCGACGCCGAGACCGAAGCCCACAGCGATGGGCGCCATGATCGCCAGCAGGCCGGGGGTCAGCAGTTCGCGCTGGGCGTCGCGGGTGCAGATGTCGACGACCTTGCCGTACTCGGGACGCTGGCTGTAATCCATGATCCCGGGCAGTTCGCGGAACTGGCGCCGGACCTCGAACACCACGGCGCCGGCGGAGCGCGACACCGCGTTGATCGCGAGACCGGAGAACAGGAACACCACGGCCGCGCCGAGCAGCAGGCCGACCACGTTGCGCGGATCGGCGATGTTCAGCAGGTTGAGGATCTCCCGGCTGACCGTGCCTGCCACGTCCTGGGCGTTCTCCTTGGTGAACCGCTCGGTGAGCGCGGTGTCCAGGCTGGTGGTGTACGAACCGAACAACGCGGTCGCGGCGAGCACGGCCGTCGCGATCGCGATGCCCTTGGTGATCGCCTTGGTGGTGTTTCCCACCGCGTCCAGGTCGGTCAGGGTGCGGGCGCCGCGCTCGTCGATGTCGCCGGACATCTCCGCGATGCCCTGCGCGTTGTCGCTGATCGGGCCGAACGTGTCCATCGCGACGACGACGCCGATCGTGGTGAGCAGGCCGGTCCCGGCCAGCGCCACCGCGAACAGCGACAGGATGATCGAGCCGCCACCGAGCAGGTATGCCCCGTACACGCCGGCGCCGATCACGATCGCCGAGTACACCGCCGACTCGAGCCCGACGCTGATGCCGGCGAGAACCACGGTGGCCGGGCCGGTCAGCGACGACCTGCCGATGTCCTGCACCGGCCGGCGCGAGGTCTCGGTGAAGTAGCCGGTCAGCGCCTGGATGATCGCGGCCAGCACGATGCCGATGACCACGGCCACGATCGCCACGACGCGCGGGTTCTGGTCCGAGGTCGCCACCGCGGAGCCTTCGGCGAGGTCGAGACCCGCGAAGCTGTCCGGCAGGTACACGAACGCGGCGATCGCGACGAGCACCGCCGAGATCAGCGCGGAGATGTAGAACGCCCGGTTGATCGCGGTGAGGCCGTTCTTGTCGCTCTTGCGCAGCCGGGTGATGAACACGCCGACGATCGCCGTCAGCACGCCGATGGTCGGCACGATCAGCGGGAAGACCAGACCCTCGGTGCCGAAGGCGACCCGGCCCAGGATCAGCGCCGCGACCAGGGTCACCGCGTACGACTCGAACAGGTCGGCGGCCATACCCGCGCAGTCACCCACGTTGTCGCCGACGTTGTCGGCGATCGTCGCGGCGTTGCGCGGGTCGTCTTCGGGGATGCCCTTCTCGACCTTGCCGACCAGGTCGGCGCCGACGTCGGCGGCCTTGGTGAAGATGCCGCCGCCGACCCGCATGAACATCGCGAGCAGCGCGGCACCGAAGCCGAAGCCCTCGAGGACGGTCGGCGCGTCACCCTGGTACAGGATGACCACGAGTGCGGCACCGAACAGGCCGAGGCCGACGGTCATGAAGCCCACCACGCCACCGGTGCGGAACGCGATCTGCATCGCCTTCTCCCGGCCGCCCTCCTCACGGGCCGCCGCGGCGACCCGCAGGTTGGCGCGGGTGGCCAGCGCCATGCCAAGGCCACCGATGGTCGCCGAGAACACCGCGCCGACCACGAAGAACACCGATCGGCCGATCTTGACGAGCGTCTCGTTGTCGCCGGCGTCAGCCACCGGCAGCAGGAAAAGCAGTACGACGGCGATGACGACGAAGATTCCGAGCGTCTTGAACTGGCGTACGAGGTATGCGGTGGCGCCCTCCTGCACGGCTCCCGCGATCTCCTGCATTTTCTGGGTTCCCTGGCCGGCCGCGAGCACCCGCCTGGTCAGGGCGAACGCGAATCCCAACGCCACCAGCGCGATCACGGCCGCGATGACGACGTAGGTGAGGTTGTTTCCGGTCAGGGATAGCTCGCCGCCAGCGGCGAGAACGTCCCGGGACATCCGTTGTCCTCCTGTACCGACACATCACAGCGCCGCTGGCCAGCGCCAGGCGGCGGCTCTTCGTTTGAGCTGGAGCACCGACGTCTACCTGCTGTGACGCGATGCGTAACCCGAGTACTCTAGCGGGCCGGCGGGTCGACGCTCACACCGGCGTACAGGAGTGGCAGTCGATCACGGACGGGACGGACGGTGCAGCGGCCAGGACATCCGGACCTCGGTGCCCTCGCCCTGCGCGACGGGTGAGACGGCGATGTCGTCGACGAGGCCCGCGAGCAGGGCAAGGCCCATCCGCTCGGCAAGATCCTCCTCGGTCAGCGACTCCGGCGACATCGTCAACGGCACGACCGGCTCGACGAGGAACAGCCCCGGCTCCGTCGGCGAACCCACCAGCGCCGATCCGTTGCTCGCCCTGTCGACCACCTGCACGGTGAAGCGCTCCCCGTCCTGAAGCGCGACCTCGACCAGGTCGCTGACGCCGTGCGAACGGTGCAGCGCCACGGCGCGCGAACAGGCCTCGCCGGTGGCGAGCCGGATCTCCTCCAGGAACTCCTCGGCGACGCCGGCCCGCCGCGCGACCGCGACGGCCACCAGCCTGGCGGTGCGCACGTGCGCCGGCGCGGGCGAGAACGACAGCCGTACCGTCGCCATCGGCTACGCGGTCTGGTTCGGGTCCGCGCCCGATGCCTGGGTGGCGGCCTCCACCGTGTCGTAGAGCGCGAACACGCGGTCGAGTGCGGTGATGCGGAAGATCTTCAGCAGCCGCTCATGGGCGCAGACGAGCCCGAGGGTGCCGTTGACGGCACGGAGCCGCTTCAGCGCGCCGACAAGCACGCCGAGGCCGGTGGAGTCGAGAAACTCGACCCGGCTCAGGTCGACGACCACGTGCCGCGCGCCACCCTCGACCAGCTCGATGAGCCGTTCCCGGAGCCTTGGCGCGGTGTAGACGTCGACCTCGCCGCCGACTTCCAGCACCGTGTGCTCGCCGACGGTGTGGGTCGACAGCGACAGTTCCATACGACCTCCCTCAAACCCTGCTTGGCCCGCAACGTTCCCAGAGACCACAGCTATCTAACCACCGACGCATAACCCGAGCGACGCAGAGGCGGCGTTCCGCGTGGACTCGGCGTGCCGTTGGTGACACAGTGCACGGCGTGACGACGGTGGCGCGGGAGCACGAGACGCTCCTGCACCGGTTGTTCGCCGGCCGCGACACCACCTCGCTTACCCACGTGCGGCTGCTTCCCGCCCGTCCGGGCACAACTGCTCCCTGGCCGGGGTGGACACCGGCCACGCTGCGCGCCGCCCTCGCGGAGCGCGGCATCGAGGCGCCCTGGCGGCACCAGGTCACCGCGGCAGAGCTGGCCCGCTCCGGAAGGCATGTGGTAATCGCCACGGGCACCGCGTCGGGCAAGTCGCTGGCCTACCAGCTCCCGGTGCTCACCGAACTGCTCGCCGACCCCCGGGCGACCGCGCTCTACCTGGCCCCGACCAAGGCGCTGGCCGCCGACCAGTTGCGGTCGGTGCGCGAACTCGGCGTGTCGGGCATCCGCCCCGCCTGCTTCGACGGCGACACCGCCCACACCGAGCGCGACTGGATCCGTCAACACGGCCGGTTCGTGCTGACCAACCCGGACATGCTCAGCCGCGGCATCCTCCCCCGTCACGACGCCTGGTCGCGGTTCCTCCGGCGGCTGACCTACGTCGTCGTCGACGAATGCCACGCCTACCGCGGCGTCTTCGGCTCGCACGTGGCCCACGTGCTGCGCCGCCTGCGCCGAATAGCTGCGCGGTACGGCCGTGAGCCGGTGTTCGTGCTGGCCTCGGCGACGGCGGGTGACCCCGCGTCGACGGCGGGCCGGCTGATCGGGTCCGAGGTGTGCGCGGTGACCGAGGACGCGTCGCCACGTGGTGCGCTGGCGTTCGCGTTGTGGGAGCCACCCGCGGTCGCCGACTCCTCCATTGATCATGCTGGTGGTTCCCCGGAGCGCCGATCGGCACTGCGCGAGACCGCGGATCTGCTCGCCGACGCCGTCGCCGGTGGCCTGCGCACGCTGGCGTTCGTCCGGTCCCGGCGCGGCACCGAGGTCGTGGCGTCGCTGGCCCGGGAGGCGCTCGGCCCGGTCGAGCCCGGCCTGGCCGACCGGGTGGCGGCCTACCGGTCCGGCTACCTGCCGGAGGAGCGCCGCGACCTGGAGCGCCGCCTGCTCAACGGCTCCCTGCTCGGCCTCGCCGCCACCAACGCCCTCGAACTGGGCATCGACCTCACCGGCCTCGATGCCGTGATCATGGCCGGCTATCCGGGCCGGCTCGCGTCGATGTGGCAGCAGGCCGGACGCGCGGGCCGGCGCGGACGCGACGCCGTATGCGTGCTGGTCGCCCGCGACGACCCGCTGGACACATACCTGGTTCACCACCCCGAGGCGCTGTTCGACAGGCCGGTCGAGGCATGCGTCCTCGATCCGGCGAACCCGCACGTGCTCGGTCCGCATCTCGCCGCCGCGGCGGCCGAGCTGCCCCTGCGGCCCCGGGATCTCGACCTGTTCGGCGGGCCGCCGGCCCGGGACGCGGTCGCCCAACTCACCGCGGCCGGCGCACTGCGACAGCGCCCGACCGGCTGGTACTGGCTGGGCGACGGCAGGCCGGACGTCGACCTGCGCGGTGCGGGCGGCGACCCGGTGGCCGTGGTCGAGACGGCGACCGGCCGGCTGCTGGGCACCGTCGACGCCGGATCGGCCCACTCGCTGGTGCACCCGGGAGCGTTGTACCAGCACCAGGGCGCCACCTACACGGTCGACGACCTGGATCCGGCCGACGCCGTCGCCCTCGTGCACGCCGACGATCCACCGTGGACCACCCACCCGCGCGAGACCAGGGCCGTGGCGGTGCTTTCCCTGCGGTCGTACGTGGACGCCGGCCCCGTCGGGCTGTTTCTCGGCGACGTCGAGGTCACCGCCCGGGTCACCGGCTACCAGCGTCGCGACCGGACCACCGGCGGGGTGATCGACACCCGTCCGCTGGACCTGCCCGAGCGCCGGCTGCGCACCGTCGCCGTGTGGTGGACGGTGTCCCCGGGCGGGCTGGCCGCCGCCGGCGTCGACCCGGCCGAGGTGGCGGGCGCCCTGCACGCCGCCGAGCACGCCGCGATCGGACTGCTCCCGTTGGTCGCCACCTGCGACCGCTGGGACATCGGCGGCGTCTCCACCGCCCGCCACCCGGACACCGACGCGCCCACCGTCGTGGTGTACGACGGCCACGCCGGCGGCGCGGGGTTCGCCGAGCGGGCGTACTCCGTCGCCGCGGAATGGCTGGCCGCCACCCGGCACGCCGTCCGCCGATGTCCCTGCGAAGCCGGCTGTCCCTCGTGCGTCCAGTCCCCGAAGTGCGGCAGCGGCAACGCGCCCTTGTCGAAGGACGGCGCGGTACGCGTGCTCGGACTGGTGCTGGAATCCGTGGCCGCGGCGGGCGGCCCGGATCGGGTCGCCCGCTGACCCGACCGGTCCCCGGCCGCCCGAGCCGCGGGTCGTGCCGGTCGTTGACCAGGCCGGTGTCTCGCCGGCTGCGCCCGAAACCGTGCGGGCGCCGGCCAAGGCACGCATCGAGCCGCCGCCGGCCAGCGCGCGCACCGAGCCGCCGCCGGCGGAGCTGACGGGACCCGCCCGGGCCGAGGCGCTAGCGGTTCCGAGGCCCGCCGCCTCGACCTCGGCAGTCACGATCAGATCCAGCCCGTCGATGCGGCAGCCGGCAAGCCGCCCGCCGTTCGCGGCCACCAGATCGGCGGCGCGGTCGCAGGCCGCAGGCTCGCCTTGCAGCACCAGCGCCGCCCCGGCGAGAGCGCCGAGGTCGGCGGCGGCCTGCGCCCGGTGCCTGGCCACCAGCGCCGATCCGACGGCGGCGATCCCGAGACCGAGCACCACCACACCGACGCCGACGCCCAGCACCCACACCGAAGCCGAGCCCCGATCACCACGCCCGCTCACGGCGGGCCACCCGGTTCTACGGCCGCGACCGCCGAACTCGACACGGTGAAGCCGGGCAGCAGATTCCCGAACGGTCGGACCTGCGCCGACACGGTGGCCCGGGCCAGGTCACCGTCGGTCGAGACCTGAACCGTCGACCCGTCGGGCGCCACCCGGCCGGCCGCGGCCGCGCCGTTCTCACCCCGTGCCGCAGCGAGCGCCGCGTCCCGCGCTGCCGACACGCACCGGATCTTCGTGCCGGCCGCCGCCACCGCCATGACGCCCGCGAGCAGCAGCACCACCAGCACCGGCATGGCGGCGGCCAGCTCGGCGGTCACCGATCCGCGGTCGCGCCGTCCGCGCAGCCTCCCGTGCGGGCGCGTGTCCCAGGGCCGGCGGCGATCGCCGGGCCGGGCGTCGGACGGCAGGACGAACAGCCCTGCCACGCACCCCGACCCACCGGTCCCCCGCTGGACGCCACCCGACCTCCCTGCCGGATCAGCGGACGACTCCGCCGGATCACCGGGCGATCCCGCCGAATCACCGGACGACGCCGCCGGATCGCCGCGCGACCCGGCCGGGCCGCCGCCGGAGCGGCCCGGCCGTGGCGCGGTCATCCCAGTGCCCGCTGGATGACAGCGGTCAGCAGGCCCCGGACGGTGTCCGAGGTCACCACCTTGTAGAGCAGTCCGGCGAAGGCCACCGCGGCCAGCGTCCCGACGGCGTACTCCGCGGTGTTCATGCCCGCGTCCCCGCGCAGCCGGGCCCGGATCCGGGTCAGCAGACGAACCATGTGAGAGGACTCCCTTCGACAGTGGACGAGCACGCGCTCATCCGAGGACGCCGTGCAGCACGGCGATGACCACCGGCACCACGCCGGCAAGCAGGAACGCGGGCAGGAAGCACAGCCCGAGCGGAAGGACAACGAGCACGCCGGCCCGTCGCGCGGCCGCGTCGGCCGCGGCGGCGCGGGCGGCCCGCAGCTCGTCCGCCAGCCGGCTCAGCGCGCGGGCGAGGGCCGAGCCGCTGTCGGCGCTGCGGACCGCGGCCCGTGCGATCCGCTCCCCGCCGGGCAGGTCAGCGAGGTACGCCCACGCCTGCTCCGGCGACTCGCCCAGCCGCAACGCGTGCCCCACCCGCCCGAGCCGGGATCCGACCGGCCCGGCAAGGGCCGCGCCGACCACGGTCGCCGCATGTCCGGGCGGGGCACCGGCCCGCAGCGCAGCCGCCATCAGGTCGGCACCGGCAGGCAGGTCGACGGCCTCCCGGCGCAGCCGGGCGGCGGCTGCCCCGGCCGCCAGTCGCGGCAGCTGCCACCACAGCAGGACCGCAGCACCGACGCCGGCGACCAGCCCCACCCGACCGCCGAGGACCACGGCGGTCGACACGCCCACCGCGACGGCCACCAGCCGCGCGCGGTTCACATGTCCACCTTGGACAATCGCTCCGTCCACAGCAGACCGAGGACCTGCAGCGCACAGGCCACTCCGGCACACGCCGCGCCGACCCGCGTGTGCAGCAGTGTCCGCATCGGGTCGGCACCGATCCCGTACCCCACCGCCACCCCAGCCGCCGGCAGGACGGCCAACAGCAGCGCGGTCGCCCGCGTGCCGGCCCGGTGCGCCGCGACGGCCAGCCGCAACCGGTGCGCCTGCCGCAGATACTCCTCGACCCGATCGAGCACGTCGGCGAGCGGCGCACCGGTCCGTTCGCTCACCTGGCACGCCGCGAGCACCGACGCGTGCTCGTCCGGAGTGTCGACGAGCAGCGACTCGGCCGCCTCGATCACCACCGCCGGGGCGGCACCGGCCCGCAACTCGGCGGCCATCTCGGCGACGGTGTCGAGCGTCGCGGCAGCCGAACGGCGCCGTCGAGCCGCCCGGTCGCGGCGGACCAGCAGCACTGCCGCCCCACCGCCGTATGCCGCCGCCAGGGCGGCGGCCACCGGTCCGGCTGCGGTGCCGGCCGCCGCCGCAGCGGCCACCGACGCGGCGACCACCACGAGCGCCGGCCGGCGCCGCACCGCGCTGGACAGGGCAGCGACCGAACGCCGGTGCCGCCCGCCCGTGCGCCCGGACCCGCCGCTACCGTCGGCGGCCGGCTCGACGCCGGCCGCTTCCCCACCGGCACCAGCTCCCCCGCCAGCCCGTCCGCGACCGGCCAATCCACGAGCCACCCGTCCACGAGCGGGCCGTTCAGGAGCGGCCGCTCCCCCGGCGGCCGCTGCCCAGGCGACCGCTCCATCCGCCGCCGATCCGCCACCATCCGCGACGGACACCGGCGCATCTGCGGCAGGCGCCGCGGACACCGGCCGCCGAACCGCCTTCACGGGTCGCACGGCAGCCGTCAACCGTCGCCGCGCCGCACCCGGCCCGGGCCCCCGGCCCACCCCACCACCCCGACGCAACGCAGGAATCAGCCTCATGCCGGCCGCCACTCGACGCCACGCCGGGCCAGCAGGACCGCCAACTCCTCGGCCGCCGGCCCGTACCCTGCCTGGCGGCGCCACGCCGGCACTGCCTCCACCAACCGCTCCGGGCCGACCGGCAGCAGCATGCACACCTCGTCGACCACCCGCTGCCCGCCGGCCCGGCGCACCTGGATCACCACCTGCAGGGCGGCGGCCAACTGGGCGTGCAGCGCGGCCCTTGGAACGCCGTCGAGCAGGGCCAGCGCCTCCAGGCGGGCCGGGACGTCGGCCGGCGCGTTCGCGTGCAGTGTTGCCGCTCCGCCCTCGTGACCGGTGTTCAACGCGCCCAGCAGGTCGACCACCTCGGCTCCGCGGCACTCGCCCACGACCAGTCGATCCGGTCGCATCCGCAGCGCCTGGCGGACCAGATCGCGCAACGAGACACCGCCCGCACCCTCCACGTTGGAGGTTCGAGCCTGAAGCCCCACGACGTGGGGATGCGCCGGCCGTAGCTCGGCCGCATCTTCGACCAGCACCAGGCGCTCGTTCGGCGGCACCAGCGACAGCAGGGTCGAGAGCAGGGTGGTCTTTCCAGTTCCGGTGCCCCCCGTCACCAGGTAGGCCACCCGGGCGGCCACGATCGCCGCCAGCAGCCGCGCCCCGGCCGGTGGCACGCCACCCGCCGCCACCAACTCGTCGAGGCTGAACGCCCGCCGCCGGAACGCCCGCAGCGACAGGTACGGCCCCGCCACCGCCACCGGCGGCAGCACCGCGTGCAGGCGGGTGCCGTCGGGCAGCGGCACGTCGGCGCACGGGCAGCCGTCGTCGAGCCGGCGACCGGCAGCGGCGGCGAGCCGCTGCGCGAGGCGGCGCACCTCGTCGGGGCCGCCGAGGTCGACCGCCACCCGCTGGAGGCCATGGCCCCTGTCGACCCAGACCGAACCGCCGTTGACGAGCACGTCGCTGACCTGCTCGTCGGCAAGCAGCGGAGCGAGCGGACCGGCGCCGGCGAGCTCGTCGGTGATCCGCCCGACCAGCCGGGACAACGTCGCCCGGCCGAGCACGCCGCCGCCCGGTTCGGCCTGCACCGTCGCCGCGACCCTGGCCGCCGTCGGCGCCCCACCGGTCTCGACGAGGCGGCGGCGCACCCGCCCAGCGAACTCCGCCACCGGAACCGGAGCACTACTCATGCCGCGACCCGGTCCGACATGCCGAAGCCGGCCAGCAGCCGCTCGCACACCTGCGCGAGCGAACCCGTGCCATAGGCCGCGGGTGGCTCGCCCTGCTCGAGGCCGCGCGCCAGCGACGTTTCGAACTTGTACGACCCGGCCAGCGGCAGCTCGAGGGCCCGCGAGATTTCGCGGGCCGACAGGCGGCCCGGCGCCGGGGTGCGGACCACGATCGACAGCGAATCGGTGTGCCGCAGCGCGTCGGCGGCCACCCGCGACGCGGCAGCGCAAGCCCGCAGTTCGGCGGGCACCACCAACAGGACGTGATCGGCGGTGGCCAACGCCGCCTCGGCCGATTCGTCGAACCGGCGGGGCAGGTCGACGACGGTGAGGTGCCAGCCGCGCCGCCCGGCGTCGAGCGCCGCCTCCATCGCCTCCAGCGGAACTGCCGGGTCGTCCCTGTCGCAGGACAACAGCGCGAGTTCGCCGCTGTGCGGCAGCGCGTCGTCGAGCGCCGCGGCGCTCACCCCGCCGGCCGCGTGCGCGAGCCCGGGCCAGCGCAGCCCGTCGTTTCGCTCGAAGCCGAGCACGAGGTCGAGGCCGCCGCCGTGCGTGTCGGCATCGACGAGAATGCTGCGCTTGCCCAGCCGTACGGCGGTGACCGCCAGCCCGGCCGCCAGAACGCTCGCCCCGGCGCCGCCCCGTCCGCCCACGACCGCGAGCACGCAGCCCGGCTCGCCGTTGCCGGCCGCCATCGCCAGGCGATCGGAGAGCCAGGACGCGGCGCGCGGCAACAGCACGATGTGCTCGGCGCCGAGCCGCTCGGCGAGCGCCCACGGCGGGTCGGGCGCGCCGTCGGACGGCGATCGCATCCCGACGACGATCACGCCCGGACGTTTGGGCAGCCGGGCGCGGGCGCACGCCTCGGCGACGTCGGCGCCGACGAGGACGATCGGTGCCGACCCGTACCTGTCACGGGCGGCGGTCGGATCGGGTGCGACCTCGACGTCTGCACCGGCAAGGTTGAGTAGCTCGTCGAGAAGGTGGGGGTCGTCGGTGACGAGAAGCGGACGGGACCTGGCGGAGTCATCGGCTCGGGCTGGCATGGCGCACACACTCGCCGGCACGAGGCGTTACACGAAGCCGGATCAAGGCGATCTGTGGACAGCAAGGGTGCTTGTGGACGGGGTGGCGCCAAGCCGATGGATCAGCTATGTGCAGCGGTTCAGCTGACTTCTCACTGACTGTGGATCAAGCACCGTGATCGTTTTGGCGTCGAGCATCTGGGCCCTTCGAAGCCCAATCGACGAGCGCTGCTCAGCGGTTTGCTTCGGCTGTCGGCCAGAAAGGGAGACGACCCCCGTCGGGGGAGACGGGGGTCGCCGAGAGTCCGGCTCCGGGGGGTTTGAGCCGAACCCACTCGGCAATCGCGGGGGGATGCGATCGCCGAGCGCCAATCGGGGCAACACCGCACAGACGTGAGTCGGTGTCGCATACAGCATGCATGAGTACACCGGCACACGTCGAGTAGGGCAGCCTTAACACGCGGTTCAGATTTGATCAGTAGGCCGCCGGTGCCTCTGCGGCAACGGCTAGACTGCCGCCCGTGGGCGGGAGTGCCGCGTTCTTCGACCTTGACAAGACTGTCATCGCCAAGTCGAGCGCGCTCGCGTTCAGCCGGCCGTTCTACCGCGACGGGCTGATCACCCGCCGAGACATGATCAAAGGCGCCTACGGCAAGCTGCTGCAACGCATGGGCGGCAGCGACGAGCAGGGCATGGCCCGCACCCGCGACTACCTGGCCGAACTGTGCAAGGGCTGGCGGGTCGAGCAGGTGGATCAGATCGTCCGGGAGACGCTCGAAGAACTGATCAACCCGTACGTCTACGCCGAGGCCGCCGCCCTGATCGGCGAGCACCGCGCCGCCGGCCGCGACGTCGTGCTGGTGTCGGGTTCCGGCGACGTCATGGTGAAGCCGATCGGCGAGGCGCTCGGCATCACCGACATCATCGCGTCGCGGATGGTGGTCCACGAGGGCCGCTACACCGGCGAGATCGACTTCTACGCGGCCGGCGAGAACAAGGTCACCGAGATCCAGAAGATGGCCGCCGAGCGCGGCTACGACCTGGACGAGTCCTTCGCCTACTCCGACTCGATCACCGACGTGCCGATGCTGTCCTGCGTCGGCCGCCCGACCGCGGTCAACCCCGACCGGCCGCTGCGCAAGATCGCGGCCGAGCGCGGCTGGCCGGTGCTGGAGTTCCGGCACCCGGTGCCGCTCTCGCGCCGGTTACGCGACCGCCCGGCCGTGCCCGTCACCGCCGCCGTGCTGATCGCGGCCGCGGGCGTCACCGCGGGCCTGATCTGGTACGGCCGCGCGCGGCGCGCCCGCGCCGCCGGGACTGCGCTGAGGGCCGCCACCGGCTGAAGCGCCCCACCCCGCTGCCCGCCCGCGCCGCGCCGCTGCCCGCCCGCGCCGCCCGGCCCGCGCTGAGCGCCGGCCGAGCCCCACCCGGACAGGCAAAGGATCAAGCACCGAGGGCTGGCCTACCGCCGGGTACCGGCGTACAAAGAGAGACACGGGCTTCACGGCCCGTCACGGCCACCGGGCACCCACGAGCGACCAGCCACGTTAGGCACACTCCAGCAGCGCCACCACTGGCCTGCTGATAGTGACCTCAAGAGCACGC
>Ga0111539_10003007_pt1 | contig 22359 bp, 21 predicted proteins | sample RhiMethybrSRZTD1_FD_79667 | JGI IMG/M metagenome (GOLD analysis project Ga0111539, IMG submission 79667) | Populus rhizosphere microbial communities from Tennessee, USA - Rhizosphere MetaG P. TD hybrid SRZTD1 (version 2) (version 2) | ecosystem: Host-associated > Plants > Roots > Rhizosphere >...
ATGATCCGCTCCGTTTTGGTTTGGCTTCTTTTCGCGGGCACCGCGTGGGCGCAGGGACAATCTGGCGATCTTCGCGGGATCTGGCAAGCGACAGGAATTTCATACCGGAATCTCGAAGGTACGCCAGCGCAGCGGGGCCAGCCCGCCGCGAAGTCGATAGTGGTGGATCCGGCCGATGGCAAAATTCCGTACCGCCCCGATGCGCGCAAGTCGGCAGATCGGAACTCTAAAGAACGCGAAACCTCCGATCCTCTCCTCTCTTGTTTCCAGCCGGGCGTTCCGCGAGCCACGTTGTTGCCGGAACCCTTCCAGATTTTTCAGAATCCGGACCGTATCGTGATCGTCTATCAGCACGTTCATGCCTATCGTGTGATCTTCACGGACGGACGTCCGCACTATGACGAAGGCATCGAGTTCTACATGGGAGACTCACGGGGCCGGTGGGAAGGGAACACACTTGTGGTGGACGTGACCAACTTCAAACCGGAAACTTGGCTCGACAGTGCGGGCAATTTTCACGGCACCAAGCTCCATGTTGTCGAACGCTATACGCGGACTGGAACCGACACCTTACGTTACGAGGCGACCATCGAGGATCCGGAAGTCTTCGAACGCTCGTGGAACATCCGCGTCGATCTCGCGCGCCACACGGAGCCGAACTTTCAACTTCTCGAACACGAATGCGAACGCGATGCGCAGGGCGTCCACCGGCATCCGCCGCAATTTTTAAAGTGAGGACCTTAGTGGCGTGCCCTCGCTTATTCGGGCTATCCGCGACAGGTAACCTTACTTGACATCGGCCAGACCTTCCGTCATTTCGATATTCGTTCCCCATGGATCCTTGATGAACGCGATCGCGATGCCAAGCTCCGGCACCTTAGTGTAGGGACGATCCAGCCTGATGCCCTGAGCTTCGAGCTTCTGCGTGAAGGCCTCGAGGTTTTTGACTTCGAAGCCGATGTGATCGATTGCTCGGCCGGTTGTGCCGACGGTCGGCGTCGGCGACGGCGTAAAGTTCAGGAACACGCCCGGCAGTTGATCCTGCACGAACGCGGACCCGGGATTGGCGGGAAGCGCCTTCGCGCCGAACGTCTTCGCGTACCACGCCTGCATCTCGGTGTTCGCCTGGCCGAAGAAGTGTATGTGGTGGAGCTGAATCGGGAGTTTCTGCGATTTGTCCTCCACGAACTCCACCTTGACGTCCTCCGGAGCGAGTGCGAATGCGATGTTCGTCGTCGGACTGGCGCTGGCGATGTCGTCCGTCACCTTCACGTTCGCGGCGACCGAATCGGTGGTGATCATTCTGAAGCCGTTTGCTTTAATCTTCGCGACAAGAGGCTTGAGATCCGGCACGGAGAAGCCGATGTGGTTGACCGTCGTGCCGATTGAGCCGCCAGTCGGCGCTTGCATCGGGCGGAAAAACATCAGGACATTCGGGAACTTGATGATCTGCTGCTGCCGTTCGCCGGAGCCGAACGTGACCATGGTGCCGCCGAGTGCGTCGACAAAGAACTTCTTCTGCGCATCCATGTTCGTCGTGTTCAGATGGTGTAGCCCATAGACGACCGGACCTTCACCGGCAACGCGAATCTGCGCGCCGGATTTGGTCGGCACGAGCAACACGATGGCAAGTCCGATTCCTGTGAATAAACGCTTCATGAACATCTCCCTGGTTTGCCTGCCGGTTTATTTGGACTGCGGTTCCGGTTCGTAAATCTCCGTGACGCCGGTAAAGAAAGCCTTGCCCTGGCCATCCTTGATGGTGGTAGCGATAGCGATATCCGGAAAGTTGCGGGCTTGAGAACCCGTCACCTTAATACGGTCGCCGATTTTCAACGAATCCCGGTTCCATCCCCGGCGCATCAAGGTATTGGGGCTCGGTAGTTCGAAATGCCAGTTCACCTTCTCGCCCTTGTCATTGGCCACATCCACATGGATCCACGCGTGGGGGCTTTTCCATTCCACCTTGCTTACTGTGCCCTCCACTTCCACTTTTTTGCGCGGATCGTACTCCGACTGCGAATGATGGGCCCAGGCGACAGGGACCAGAGCAAGGCAGACGGCGACAAGAGCTGAGAGCGGAGACAGGCGATTCTTCCAGTTTTTCGCTGCGCGAGTAATCCTGTTGTCCTTGATTGTTTTCATTTCTTGTAGAGCTTGACGTCCTGTTCGTTGTCGATGCAAATCTCTCCGAGCATCTGGGTATCCACCTGTACGGCCATTTCGATGGTGACGGACCATGGCTTGGTGTAGGCCTTGGGATCATTCACGGTAATTTCGATCTGCATGAGGCCGAAATTGACGCGCTTCAGCCGTTCGGTGATGCGGGCCGATTCGGTCACCGGACTTCCCTGGATATCGAGCCACATGTCGTCACGGATGCCGTTGGTTTCGATGACCAGCGTATCGCCTTCCCAGTGCCCGGTGGAATAGCCGTTCCAGGTCGGATTCGGATTCTCAGGCAGGGGTCGTCCGTCCAAATACACTTCGCGGTAGGCCTCGTTGAATTCATGCAGGACCACCATCATGCCCGGCGTCTGCACGATCCTCGTGTACTGCGGCAGTGTCCAGGCGCGCGGGAAGTTCGGTGGCATGCAGTAAGTATGCGGATCCTCCCGGCCGCCGTTAGCGCGCCGAGTCTTCATTTGCTCCCTGGACCACTCGGTATAGGGCAGGCCGCCCGGTAGTTTGGTGCCGATATTGATCTGCTCGCGCGCCATGCGCTCTTCCTGGATGCAATCCCCTGTACGGCAAAGATCCCTGGAGGGGACATTGGCGAACCACATGCCGGAAAGATCGGGCTTGCCGTCGGGTGTGCGTGGGGCTGGCGCCTTCAGGTTCGGAGCGCCGCTGGCCAGACGCGGAATCCCTGGAGTGGGATACTTCAGCCACTGGGACAGGCCTGCAGCGGGTGTGGCCAACACGAACAGCAGCACTGCCGATAGCATTTTCCCTGGCGAGCTGCTTTTGAATTGCGAAGAGTGTTCCATTTTTTGCATTAGTTTTTGACGTGTTGTGCGGTGACCGATGGGAGGGATTTTAGGCGAGGCGACCAACAAAAAGAATAGGAAATATGCGTCAGACAGAGGGGGACAGCGACGTGCGCTATACTGCGCCTCACTTCCGTCAAAAGGAGAGAACGAAATGCGGTTGAGATTCTTCGGCATTGCTCTTTTGTGCGTGCTTTCGACGGTCAGTGCTGGTTGCGGTATTACAGCCAGCCAGCGAACTGCCGAGAGCGGCGCGAAGCTGGAAGCGCAAGACTACATCGACATTCGCCAGCTCATCGATGGTTACTCTCACATCCTTGACAACTGCACGAACAACGGCAATACCTACGCGGACCTCTTCACTGACGACGCAACTTTTGGCGTGTCGTCCGAGTGGGGCAACGGCGCCAAGATCTGGTTTCGTGGCCGCGAGCAGCTCCGTACCGCGGGTGGTGGCGGAAAGGATGCCTGCCGACCGCCGCAACCGTATCCGGAATACCACATCGTGATCAGCCCCGTGATAACGCCCACGCCGGGCGGCGCGAAGGCCATCTCCACGTTGCTCACGATCACGAACAAGACCACCAAGCAGGGCGATATCACTCACTGGGAAGGCGGCTACGAAGACACCTTCGAGAAAACCCCGAGCGGTTGGCGCTTCAAGTCGCGCGTGCACGTGTGGCCCGAGGTGAAGTGGACCGACAACCCCAGGGATATGCCGCCGCGAGATCTCGAGAAAGAGTGAACCGAGAAGAGTTTTCCGCGAGATTCGGGCACCGAAAGCTCCGAGGAATTCAAAGGACCTCAATGGTGGCCTCGCTTATTCGGCTATCCGCTAAGCCAGATCAACCAGCCGCGCTCCCGCTATACTTCCAGTCCTATGGAATATCGAACACTGGGTCGCACCGATATCAAGGTGAGCGTCATCGGCCTGGGGACCATGACGTTTGGCGAACAAAACACGGAAGCCGAAGGGCATGCACAGATCGATTGCGCGCTGGACCATGGTGTAAATCTGATCGACACGGCGGAGATGTACTCCGTGCCGCCGCGCGCGGAAACATACGGTTCGACCGAGCGCATCATTGGCACATGGATCAAGAAGAGCGGAAAGCGGAACAAGATCGTGCTGTGCAGCAAAGTGGCAGGGCCAACGCATGTCTTACAGGCGGATTACCTGCGTGGAGGCAAGAACAGGCTGGATCGCACGAACATTGTTGCAGCGATCGAGTCCAGTTTGCAGCGCCTGCAAACCGATTACATCGACTTGTATCAGCTGCATTGGCCGGACCGCAGCACCAACTTCTTCGGGCAACTGGGGTATCGGCATATGGAAAGCGAAGACGCCGTGCCGATTGCGGAGACGTTGGAAGTGATGACCGACCTCGTCCGGGCCGGAAAAATCCGTCACGTTGGTTTGTCCAACGAAACGCCGTGGGGCATGCATCGCTTTCTGCAACTCGCGGATCAGCGGGGCCTGGCGCGCGTGGTGAGCATTCAAAATCCATATAGCCTGCTGAATCGCACTTTTGAAATCGGGCTGGCGGAAATGGCGATTCGCGAAAACGTCGGACTCCTGGCCTATTCGCCTCTGGCGTTCGGGGTATTGTCCGGCAAGTTTTCGAATGGCGCTCGGCCACCCGAATCGCGAGTCGTGCGTTGGAGCCGCTTTGCACGTTACAGCGGTGAGATTGCCGAAAGGACAACGGAAGCCTACGTGGCGTTGGCGCGCCGGCATGGTCTTGATCCCGCACAGATGGCACTGTCTTTTGTGAATCGTCAGCGCTTCCTAACCAGCAATCTGATCGGCGCCACCACGATGGCACAGCTCAAGACCAATCTCGGCAGCGCCACGATCGAACTGTCCGAGGAAGTGATCCGGGATATTGAGACTCTGCATCGAGCACAGCCCAATCCTTGTCCGTAGTGGTGCGCCTGCATGGTCGCCGAGTCGAAGAGGTCGCGTTGCCGCACATTCGGCGGTAAGATAAGCGCCGACTTTCGATTTTTCCCGGGGGGTTGCGCTCGTGACGAGATCACTCTTTTTCGCAGCGGCCCTGATCGCAGTTGTAACTGCAGTCGGCTCCGCACAAACAGCTACAACCAGGAATCCGCTTTGGGACGGCATCTACACGGACGAACAGGCGGCCCGCGGCGCGGCGACGTTCGGTGCGTCATGTGTGAACTGCCACACGCTGGAGTCTCAGGGCAATCGGCCCTTGTCGGGACAAAAGTTCTGGGACAGCTACACACAGAAGACCGTGGGCGATCTGTTTACTTACATTCAGAAGAACATGCCCAACGGCAGGGGCGGCACGTTGAGTGACAACACTTATGCCGATCTTGTCGCGCTCGTTCTGCGATCCAACGGCGTACCTGCCGGGACCACGGAACTCGTGCCTTCTGCAGTCGCGACCGTTCCGATTGTCCCGAAAGAGGGGCCTTCGGAATTGCCAGCGGGCGCGCTTGTGCGCGTCGTGGGCTGCCTGGAGAAGTCCGGGGCGGACTTCGTCGTGACGAAAGGAACCCCACTGCAACGCACGGTCTCGGGCTCCGGGATTGCCGCGGATGATGCAACCCGCCCGCTGGGGGAGAAATCCATCACGCTCAAATACATGTTTACCAAGCCGGACGCTGACGTCGGCAAGCGCGTGTTGGCCACGGGCCTCCTGATCGGTGTCGGTGGAGTTGACGGTTTGAATGTTTCTAACCTTAGAAAGGTTGCCGATAGCTGTCCCTAGCCGTAGCACATTCGGAGTCCGCTATGCGCCCTGGTAAGGCTCATCGGCACTGGCGCCGTAGATCGACGGCACTTTCGAACCCATCGCTCGGAGGTACGTCATCAACTGGCCGCGGTGGTGGATGCCGTGGTTGTTGCCCAGCCCCAGAAACCAGATCGCCGGACCTTTGGTCGCGCCGAAGAAATCAACCTCCTTCGCGAGCTGCTCGCCCGGCGTCGAGCGGAGGCGCTGGATTCGCTTCGGGTACTCGCGATTGTAGAACTCGACGACGTCGGCGATCGTGCTGAGCCCCGCAGTTTTCTTGTTTTCGGTCTCCGGGTCGTATACGAATGCCGCGTCGCAGACGCTATCAAGAAACCATAGGTCCGAACTGGCGAGGTGCGTCGCCAGCTCCCACGCCGTCCGAGACTTTTCATCCGGCTTGTAGTCGCGGCGATCGTTAGGAACGGCGCGCAGCACCTTCAGTGTGCGCGCGCATTCCTGGTCGAACATGTTGGCAAAGTAATCGGCAATGGCTTTTGCGTGATCGGCTGTCATAGTCACCTCACCAACGAAATTCGGGAACAGGCACCAACCGACTCGTCCTTCTTCCGGAAGGACTCCTTGGTGTCTGTCCCCAAATCGAGATCACGTCACCGAAAGCTTACGCGAGGGCTTTCTTGAACAGAGCGAGCAGCCGGGCGTGGGCTCTCTCTGCCTCATCCTTGTTGTATTGGTCCGAGTCGGGTGCACACCAGCCGTGGTCCGCTTTGTAGACTTCGATTTCCGCGGTCAGCTTGGCGTCGTCATAGGCCTTCTTTAACAGCACCTTGTTATTCGGATCGCGCATGTCGTCGTTCTGTGCCACGCAGTGCAGGAACTGCGCCTTCATCTGGGGAACAAGCAGGTGCGGACTGTTGTCGGCCGCACTCGCCATAGTGCCGCCATGGAACGTGGCGCCGGCGCCGATACGATCGGGAACAGCCGCCGCAGTGCGCATTACCATGGGACCGCCCATGCAATAGCCGGTGGTACCAATCTTGCGTGTTTTCGAGACAGATGCCTGAGTATCGAGCCACGCGGCGAATACTTTTGCGTCGCTGACGTGCGTTGTCGGATTCAACAGCGCGGCCATGGGGCGTGCGATCGGCATTCCCTCGGAGAACTTTGCTCCGTCGGGGATGACCGGCGCTTTTTTGGACCTGTAAAATGGATTGACCACCAGCACTGAATAGCCTTCCTGGGCAAGCCTCTTTCCCATCGTGCGAGTCGCCGGGCGCAGGCCGAGAATGTCCGGCCAGACAATGACGCCGGCACCAGTACCGGTAGCAGGGTGGACGAAATACGCGTCCGCCGTGCCGTCTGGAGTCTTGATGTTGACTTCTTCTTCCTTCACGTCAACGGCGGCTTCTGCTGCATGGGGCAACAGAATCGAGATGCCCGCAGCTGCGGTCATCGCAGCAAATTCCCGACGGCTCAGCCCCAACCGAAGGCGGTTGTTTTCCACATCCTTTTCATAATGTTCGTCGCACATATCCGAGGAGTCTCCTTCCTTTTTTCTGGCGCCGTACTATAGCGCAATCGCCGCCGATTCTTCGACGCACGACTAATGAGCCGACCCCTACAGTAACTTCAGGATCGCCTTGATAAGCTTTTCGAAATCGTCGGGGTGATCTTTCATAACCGCATATGAGACCTTAGGATCGACTTCGAGATACTCGTGTACGAGTACGTTGCGCATTCCAGCCATGGAGGTCAGGGTTTTTGCGAGGCGTGCCGGAATCAATTTGTGTGTCGCGAGGATCTGAAAGGCTTGCTTCTCCTCGTCCGGCACTTCTAGTTTCATGTCGGCAACCGCATGGTTGCAGATATCCAGGACGGACTGAATGGCTACCTGGATGTTCCGTTCGGCGGCCGCCCGAGCCATTTCATCGGAAAGGAATTGCCTCTCCGAATGCGTTCGCCGAATCGTTTCGAGTGTCGCGATACACTTGCGAATCCTGCCAATACGCTTCAGAACGACATTGCTATCGACCAAGGATTCGTCCCTCTCGAGCGTGCTTCTTCAAGTACGAGAGGTAGAGGTCCCTCATCGGTTACGTATCGAGATACCGGTTGACGGTCTGAACCTGGAAGCGAACCCGCGCACAAGCGGACCGTTCGAAGATGAGTCTTCCCCTTGAAAGAATACGATGGGCGAGCAGAGGAGGCGCCTGGTTGAGCAGGACGAGATCGACGTCATCCCGCTTCAGCAGCGTCATCAGATCCGTGGTCATGCTTAATCGATACTTGAACGAATCGCGGCGGATCGCCTTGTCCGTGACCAGGACGGCAATGTCCACGTCGCTATCCGGCCGGGTTCTACCGGAGACTAACGATCCGAACAGGTATCCCGCCTGGACCTCAGGCCTTGACTCTAGGTAGGAAACCACAGCTGCACTAGTCGATTGGATATCTCGCACGGGCATGCGGGATTGTAACCCGACTATCCAGGTGGCTAAATCAAATCCAAAGGTCCCATGACACTGCCATGTCACGACGTCAACGCCACGCTTTGATCCGCGAAATCCGCGTACATCCGCGTAATCCGCGGTCAGGTTTTTCCGACCGACCAGTTGACAACATCCCGTCGCGCGCATCACGATGATGCGTTCAATCAGGAGGTTTAGGGATGTTGGAGATCCGAGGGAATCTTCGAAACGAGTATTCGGACATCTACACGAAGGAAGCAGTAGAGGCGTTGAACGCCCTGGCTCCTCTCGACAAGGCCAGGCAGGCTCTGATGAAGGCGCGCATAGAGCGTCGCAACGCGCGTGCCAGCAATCGTCAGCGGATTGCTTTTCTCGATCCGAACTCCAGGATTGGCCGGACGAGCATCAAGGTCGAAGACGCCCGCTCCGGGAACTTCGAAGGCCGTGAGATCCCGCCGGACCTTCGTCGACAATGGATCCAGGGAACCGGCCCTGCAGCAAGGCCGAACTCCGACGTCGAAAAGAGCATTCGAAACGTCGCGTATGCTCTGCTTTCCGGCGCGGACGGCTGGATGTTCGACGGAGAGGACGCGCTGGGTCAGACCTCCACAATGTCGCTCGACAACCAGCGGAATCTGAAGTTGGCCATTGCCAAAGATCCGATCTTTCTAAAAGTGTCGGAACAAGTCGCGGCCGAGATGAACGGCTGGGGCAACGCATTTTTCAGAAAAGCCATCATCCCCGATTGGAAGAAGCAGCTCGACTTCACGACGAAAATTTTCCGGGCGCGGGGTCTCCATCTCGATGACCGGCATGTTCGCAACAGCGACGGCTCGGGGTTCTCGGCGACGATCACCGATGCCACGCTCTTTTTCGTGAACAACTACAAGCGGCTTCAGGATGCCGGATCTTCACTCGTGCTCTACATGCCGAAGATTCAAACGGCGGAAGAAGCCGCGCTATGGAGCGACATCCTCACGGCGCTCGAGCAACACCTGGGCCTGCAGAACGGTTCGATCATGGGGTACGTCCTCGTCGAGCAGATCGAAGCCTGTTTCCAATTGATGGAAATCCGCGCTGCGCTCGGAAAACATTTCGTCGGCTTTAACACGGGCCGCTGGGATTACATCAACAGCGTTTCAGACGCGATGGCCTGGGATCCCACTTTCATCAACCCGAACATTGATGCCATCACCATGACCTATGGCTATATGCGCGTGTACGAAGACCGCGTGCGGCGCGCCTGCAACACGCCCGACAAACTCGGTCAATACGCGCTGTGGCAGGGCGGCATGGAACCCAATATTCCTGTGGGTTCTGAGAAGGGTGTTGCCGACGGCATGAAGCGCGCGCTTGCGGGCGCGACTCGCGAGCAACTCGAAGGAGCGAATGGAAAGTGGGTGGCGCACTGGAAGATGGTGCACATCGTGCGTCCGGTGTGGGAGAAAGTCGGCGAGGACAATCAGATGGGTCGAAAGTTCCCACCGCTGACGTACACCCAGGCGGATGCAGATGGTTTGACGTTGCTGGAACCGGCGCCGCGCACTGTGGCTGGAGCGCGAGACCTGCTGAGCGTTGCTATGCAATATGGCAACGCGTTTGGACAAGGTATGCAGGCCGCAGCGCTGAAACCCGCAGACTTCTTCGGGAACGAAGATGTGCTCTATTTGATGGAAGACGCTGCGACCGGAGAAATCCGTCTCAGCATCCTGTGGGAATGGCTACACAAGAACGCGACGCTGACGGACGGCAATCGATTCACGCTGGACCTCTTCAAACGTTTGCTCGCCGAGGAGTACGAGAAGTTGCGTAAGGCGAGCAATCGGGACGTGCATGACAATTCGAAGGACACGTCTCTGCCGATTGCGCGAGAAATCGTCGAGGCCTACGTGACCGATGAAGTCAAATCGCCGTGGTACATCGATCTGCTGAACATCAACCTCAACAACTACAACCTTGAGGAAGGGAAGAAGCGGGTCAAGTTATACATGGATCAATTCCGGAAGGACGGGACGCGCGTTACAAAGAACCTGGACTTTTAACCGCGGATCAGGCGGATGGAGCGGATTGCGCGGATCAACCCGTTCCATCCGTTGGCTGCTGTTATTTAATCGCTCCGGCGGGTGCCGCCCTTGTTGGTGAATCCGCCTGCAACCTCGCGAATTTCAATACGCCCTTCGTCACATCGCCGACGAAGATTTCACCCCGAGAGCTGACAGCCACATTGTGGGCTTCTCCGAATTCGCCCATCTTGCCGTAGACACCAAGAACCTTGCCTTCGAGGTCGAGCTTCAGGATTTGGCCCGTGAAGCCATTAACCATCGTGATGTCGTTTTTCCCGATGAGGAAGCTGCAGGGCAGACCCGCGTACTTGAGTTGGCGTACGAACGTCCCGTCCTGATCGAAAACCTGAATCCGGGAGTTCTCGCGGTCTGCCACCCAGAGCATGCCTTTCGCATCTACGGAAATGCCATGCGCGACCTGGAACTTTCCGGGCTCGGCTCCCTTGCCACCCCACGACTTGATGAATTTCCCGGTCTTGTCGAACTTCAGCACGCGGGGATCGCCCATCGCGCCGGGAGTGTGTCCCTGCACCAGGAAGACGTCGCCGTTGCGCCCGAAGGCAACATCATTAGGTTGATTGAGGAGCCGCGTTCCTGCGGCTTCGTCCCAAACTCCGGCCTGGCCTTTGGTTCCGAGAGTAAGAAGCACCTGGCCCTGGGGGCTCACCTTCACGACAGTGTGGCTGCTTCCGTCAGAAATCCAGATGTTGCCGTCGGAATCCAGCGCAATCCCGTGAGGACGATTTCCGAATAAGCCTTCGCCGAACGACCGAATGTACTTTCCGTTTTCGTCAAACTCGACGATGGGCTGAGCGGTTATTCCGTTGCCTGGCCGACTAATCACCCAGAGGTGGCCTTTCGAATCGAATTCGAGATCGCCGGGGAATCCCATCACCACGCCCGCGGGAAAAGATAACGGATTGGCGACTGGCGTGAGATCCAGTGGCGGTCCTTCCTGCATGACCAGCAACGCGGGATCGGAGGGTCTCTGAGAGAATCCTGTGCTGCACGCCAGCAGGATCACAAAGACGACGGATATCTTTTTCATGAGCATTCTCCTCGACTTACAAGCAGGTTTCCCGGGAAGTGTACACTTGTCGCTTTCTGTTTGGCTGATATATTCTCCGCACCCGAAAAGGAAGGCAATTATGGGAGAACAAAACCGGAGAGAGTTTTTGGCTACTGCCGCCGCAATACCGTTAGGCATCGGTGTGATGGCGCAAAACAGGGGCGGACAAGCTGCACAGAGAGGCATGTTTGTCAGCATCCACCAGGCCAGCACCGCGAGATTCGATTTCAAAACGTCTTGCGAAGGTATTTCCAAAGCCGGTGTGCGCGCGGTGGAAGTCGACATTGCCAAGGTTCAGCAGTTCGCGCAGACCGAATCGCTTCCCAAGGCCAAACAGCTTCTGGATGACCTGGGCCTGAGGGTGGTCTCCTCCAGTAACCATCTCGGATTTGTCGATGCGGCAGCCACGCAGTTTCAAAATCTCATGGACCAGCTGAAAACCAAGCTTGAAGTCGTTCAGGCGGTCGGGGGCGATCGCATTGTGTGCCCGTCGACGTTGAATCGAGCCGCAACACCGGACGATTTCAAACGTGGCGCGGAGAACATGGTCAAAGGTGCAGAGCTTGCGAAGACGTATGGTGTTAGTCTCATGCTGGAGTTTGCCAAAACATCCCAGCTGGCCAATTCCATTCAGACTGCATTGCAGATTGTTCGCGAGGCCAATCATCCCAACGCCCGACTCATGTTGGATACGTTCCATTTTTATGGCGGCGTCGGCAAGGTTGAAGATCTGGAGCTTTTAAAGGACGGCGAACTCGCGCATCTTCACTTCGAGGACATTCCGGACACTCCACCGCGCGAACAACTCGCGAGCCAGCAGCACCGGCTCTTTCCCGGCGACGGCACCGCTCCGTTGAAGCGAACGATCGAAATCCTCAAGCGAAAGGGCTACTCCGGTCCGGCATCCATGGAGCTATTCCAGGCAACGACTCCCGTTGTTCAGAATCTGGATCCATTCCAGGTGGCCTCAAGGGCGAAAGCACAAATCGAGCCGTTGATCGCGTAGAAAGCAGTCTTCCATTGTCGAATGTCCGCTGTCTGCTGTGCGATGTCGCTATGTCCTTGGCAGTTGGTCGGCTGGTCGGATGTGAGATCAATTTCACGTTCGACCAACTGCCAACGACATAGCGACATCGCACAGCAGACAGCGGACATTCGACAATGGACGACAAACAAAGAAGGCCCGGAGAGTTTACTCTCCGGGCCTTCTTTCTAGTCGTTAACTATCGAGCCAGCGGATTCGGTCGGACCTGGAATCTCACTTCCTTGCCCTTCGTACCCTTTCCACCTTCCATGTGCCACACGAAGTGTGTGCCGTAGTTGGACCAGATCGCGCGATCCTTCCAACCTGCGAAGTTGGTTGCCGACGAATTCGGGTTGTCGTTGCGGGCATCCAGACCGCGAGCGTAGAAGCCCAGCGGATAAGGAACACGCAGCGTCGCCCATGACCCGCCGTTCTGTTGTGACGTCAGGACAAGGATCGAATCCGAGTTCGAACCGGTTGCCATTGGCGTGTTCGGCGGGAAGCCCGAAGCGCCGTACATGTCGGTCCAGTTGAAGTAATGGAAATCGGTCGGAATATCGGTGCCCTGGAACTTCGGGCCTTTTGTCTGATACAGCGACCAGCCGTTCTGGCACAGCGAGCCATCCAGCTGCTTCTGCGCCGGAGCGTTGTTGAGGTCCGTGCACTTCCGCACATCGAAGCTGGCCAGGTGGCTGCTTGCAGCCAGAGCCGTCCAGACAACGCCGTCGGAAGCGATGTCCACGCCGCGAGGATCAAGCCCCGGCGCGGGTACTTTGAAGAGCTGAGTCGTGCAGGTCTCCGGAGGATTCTTGCCCGGGCGGACGCGAACCAGATAACCAGGGAAGGTCTCGGCAACGCCCCAGACGGAGTCATCAACCGGACTCGGAATCACCGAGTAGAGGCTGTACTGGACTCGCGTATCCTGCTGCGGATTGAAAGGTGCAGGAGCTGCTGCCTGACCACCACCACGACCCGCACCGCGTCCTGCACCACCTGCGCCGGCTCCAGCGCCCTGACCACGGCCTGCACCAGCAGCGGGAGCTGCTGCCGGAGGAGCGGCAGGTGCTACTGGCGCGGCTGCCGCAGCGGTGTCCGTGGAATAAAGAAGATTATCGAAGCCGCCGCGAGGAGCACTCTGCCACGGCTTGGTGATCTTGCCATCGTTGTTCGTGTCGAGGATCTGCGCGCACCAGCCGACGGAAGCCTGCTCGGCCTTGAACTCGTCTTTGGTCGCGGCCAGCGTGTCGTCATACACCTTCGAGTCGACCCAGCCCACGATCTCGCCGCTGAGTTCGTTGAAATACACGGTCTCGTTCGGATCGTTGTCGAACTGGAGGTGATGGGTGCTGTAGCAGGTTTCGATCAATTGGAATTTCTGGGTCTTCGGATCGTAGTAGGACGCCTGACGCGAACCTGCTTCGGCTCCGAACCATGCGACGTACTTGTTCGCTGCGGCATCGGTGCACCACGTCGGATTCGCATTGCCACGAATCTTCGAGGTCATCCAAACGCGGCCTTTGTTGTCGAGCATCGGATTGTGCGGATCGGACGGGCTGTAGGAAGGCCCGTTCCACAGGCGCTCACTACCCCACCACAAAGACGGCGGATTCGGCGCAGGGAATCGTGAACCGATTGACGCTTTCGCTTCGCGTGTCGGAATTTCGAGTTCATTGGTTTCGTTCGTCTTCGGATCGAGAACAACGAGTGTTCCATGTCCGGCCGATACGGCGTAAACGCGGCCGCCGCCGTTGACTGTTGGCTTGTAGCGGCTCGTGCTCACCTGATCGTGCATGAACGAGTGGTCGGTTCCCCAATCCCAGAGGCTGATGACAACGTTGCGTTCGATGCCCGTCGGTCGAGGCGGCTTGACCTTCGGCGTTTCACCCTTCGCGATGCGATCCGTCCAGTCGGAGAACATCTTGAGGGCAAATGGCCGATTGAGGCTGTTTGCGGCCTGGTTCATCTGACCACCACGAATGCCGGCCTGCAAGCGATAGTCCCAGGCTTCCGTGGAAGTCTTGAACTCCGGCTTTGCTTTGAACACGTGGTCGAGTGTTCGTGTGATCGGGGTTCCAAGCTGATGGCAGAAGTTGCAGCTGGACTTGAAGGAATGCATCCATCCTTCGAGGCTCTGCTGGCTCTGACCTGTCCCGAGAGGGAATGCCGACTTTGCGGGCGGTTCCAGCATCTGCATCCAGTAATCGCCCGGATACACTTTCGCGGCTTCAACGTCGTTCTTCGCAAGAACGGCGGTCAGATTCACAGCCGCACCGTTGTTTTGGGTGTTCGGTGTGGGCTTAGCCGCGACGGGCTTGGAATCGACGAGGCCATAACCGCGAACCCAAACGTTGTAATTCGCGGACGGCATGTCCGGCAGCATGTAGCGGCCTTGATCGTCAGTGACGACGATCTTGATGAAACCGGTGGGTAGATCTTTCGTTTCCGCGATAACCCAGACACCGGCTTCAGGACCCGTGGTGCTTCGCACCGTGCCCTGAATGTAGCCAGGCGCGGTCTGCTGCTGCAGTGCCGTTAACGGTAAAATCGCGGCGCCCGCGATGAGGACCAACCCGATCACCGCTGCACGCGCCCACGCATTCCCCGCACTGGAACGGGTAGATGTCTTCATACGAACTCCTCCTGCTGAGATAGGGTGCACAAATTGCAAATAACTGTTTAATCAGCGCCGTAGTATATCCAAAACGCACAACTAACGACGCGATTTTTCATGGCGATAAGTGAGGTCAACGGCTGGGGACAACGACCGAGACTTCAAAGGTTCGGAAGCCGTCAACCACGACGGTTGCGGGCGGAAACTCCGGTACTCCATTCAATGTCAGCGTGTAGAGGCCTGGAACCACCGGAGGGAACTCAAAAGAGCCATCCGGGTTGATGTCAGCCTGGAACTTGTTGAAGGTGGGACCGGTCATCACCACCGGGGTGGAAGGGTACCGGTCCGGCGCCAATCCCGTCACTTTCCCTTTGACGATCGCCAGTTTCCTGGGCGCATTCACGTCAATCACAACGTCGGAAACATCGCTGTTTCCTACCGTTATGCCTTGCTGGGTGACATCCCGACCACCGATCCGCACGGATGCCAGTGAATACCCGACCGGCAGACCGGCAAAGTCGATTTGGTGCCGCGCGGAATGCAAATCCACCTTGAAGGTGCCGTCCGGATTGATGTTTCCGCTAACGTAGGTCTTTTCGGTGTAAAAGCCGAGGATCCCATAAGGAAGATTGCCGTTCTTGACGGTGATGCGGCCTGAAACGGTCTTGGTGGGCATCGGGACGAGCTCGACCCCAGACACGTCGGCCTCGTCGATCGAGACCGGATAAGACGCGATGCCGGGCGTGGGCGGGAAGAGACTCACTAGATACTTTTTCCCAGGCGGGACGTGACCGAACTCAAAGGTGCCATCGGGTTTTACGGGTACTTCCAGAAGGTCTTCGAGCGGAGCTCCCCAGAGCGTCGCAGTTTTCGGACCCAACGTGGACATGTCTGCTTTCACATGCCCGCTGAGCTTTCCACCCAACTTATGTAAAAGGCGAAAATTCAGGTTCGGGACTTCAATTCCCGCCTCGATATCAATGACCTGAGCGCCCCGCACATTGGCGGCATCGGGGTAGTACGTGCCATTCGGGGCAGCGCCGGCAAGGAGGTAGTACCTCCCGGGAACAAGTTCCTGCAGTCGAAAATTTCCTTCGTTGTCTGTGAGTGTCCGGTCCGTCGGAGATGACAGCTCGAAGTAATTCAGGCTGTCGTCTGCATTGTTCGGACCTTTGGGAACGGCGATAGCAACAACACGCGTCGCAACAGCAGGAATACCGTCCACCGTCTCCAACTTCCCGGCGACGGCGCCGGGGACGATGTTTGCGCTCTGTAACAGAATGAGGAGTGGTAATACCGCGATCACTCGATTCCTTCCAGGCTCTTCGAGCCGCCGACAAGCATACCAATCGTCAACGCTTCGGGAAAGCCTTCCGGCCTGGATACGTTCCCTCGTCTCCGAGTTCTTCCGCAATGCGAAGCAACTGGTTGTACTTAGCCACGCGGTCTGTTCGCGACATCGACCCTGTTTTGATCTGGCCGGCGTTGGTTGCGACGGCCAAATCTGCGATGAAGGTGTCTTCGCTCTCTCCCGAACGATGCGAGATCACGACACCGTAGGACGCCTTGCGGGCCATTTCGATAGCGTCGAGAGTTTCGGAGAGCGTGCCAATTTGGTTGACCTTAATCAGGATGGCATTCGCGATCCCCATCCCCATGCCTCGCCCTAGGCGCTCGGTGTTCGTGACGAAAAGATCGTCACCCACAAGTTGAACCTTACGGCCGAGTTCTTTGGTCAAGATCTGCCACCCGTCCCAGTCGTCTTCAGCAAGGCCATCCTCGATAGAGACGATGGGATACTTGGCACACCACTCGGAATACAACTTCACCAGATCGGCAGCGCTATACGTGGACTTATCGGACTTCTTGAAGGTGTACGTACTCTTTTTGTCGTAAAACTCGCTGGCTGCAACGTCGAGAGCGAGCGCTACCTGCTCGCCGGGCTTATAGCCTGCGTTCTCGATGGCCTGCAGGATCAACTCCACGGCCTGCTGCAGCGATTTCACGTTCGGAGCGAAGCCGCCCTCGTCGCCGACGCCGGTTGAAAGTCCGGCATCATGCAGCAGCTTCTTCAGGGATTGAAAGACTTCGGCGCCGGCCCGTATCGCCTCGCGAAAACTGGTCATGCCGACGGGCATGATCATGAACTCCTGGAAGTCCAGATTGTTGTCTGCGTGCGCGCCACCATTCACGATGTTCATCATGGGCACGGGGAGGACGTTCGCGTTGACGCCTCCGATGTAGCGATAGAGCGGCAGACCGTGTGCGATTGCTCCCGCTCGCGCGACCGCCATGGAAACGCCGAGCATGGCATTCGCGCCAAGCTTCGATTTGTTCCGCGTCCCATCCATTGCCTGCATGAGCGTGTCGATCTGGGACTGCTGCGTGGCGTCTTTGCCAAGCAGGACAGGCTGGATTTTTTCGTTCACGTTGGCGATGGCCTTCAGAACACCTTTGCCGAGGAATCGCTTCTTGTCGCCGTCGCGCAGCTCCAGGGCTTCGTGTTCTCCGGTCGACGCCCCCGACGGGACGATCGCTCGACCTACGATGCCATTTTCAAGAATGCAGTCGACTTCCAGCGTGGGATTGCCCCGTGAATCCAATACTTCGCGTCCGCGAACAGCTTGAATGCGCATCGTGTTCTCCTTTTAGCGTCGGGCCACCCTCGGGTCGCTTGGGTACACCGCCTTCGGCGGCCTTCTCACTTCCTCGGGTCCCCCCACGCTCTAGCGTTCATCCATCAGGATGACGCGTGTTGGGGCTCCATCAGCGCCCTGAAGATTCAGGGGCAGAGCGACCATATGATACCGGCCCGGGGCAACCTGCCGCAGATCGAGACCTTCGAGGATCACCACATCCCTGCGGAGAAGGACGAAATGCGAAGGGTGATCTGGAGAGCCGAATGGGTCGATGGACAAATAATCGATACCGACGAGACGGACGCCTCTCTCGACTAAGAATTCAGCGCCCGATGGCTCTACGCTAACAAAGTCTTTGTGAAAGTTTTTGTCCGACCACTTTGCGGAATTGTCGGTCTTAAAGAAAACGCGTTCCGCACCCTGCCAGTCGAGTGCTTCAAGATGCTTCCGCGAAATCGTCTTCAATCCCGGCAGATGAACAATCGTGACACTCCCCACGAGCGCATCCATCGGAATTTCATGCAGGGTTTTTCCGCCGTCCACAAAATGAGACGGAGCATCGATGTGGGTTCCCGTATGTGAACCCATGTTAATGGACGTGATGCGTATCGTATGAGTGTTGTCCGCCGAAGGAAATGCGGAAGGCGTCAGTTGCACCCGCGGATCCGAAGGCCAGACCGGCATTCCGTTTTCGATCGGCACCGAGACGTCGTAGATCATCGGGATACGCGTTCCATCACGTAGCGCACCAGAAAAGGCCACACTTGCGTTGCGTCCGCGCGAATTTCAGCGAAGTGGCCGTGCTGGATGTCCATCTTTCGCCAGGATCCGTTCTCCGAGTAGGTGCAGCCGGAGAGATGCCCGTAATGCATGGCATCCGGAGCGATGCGGCATCCATAACTGAACATGCGCGTCGGCATATCCAGATCCAGTCGCTCATTCGCGATCTCGATCAATGGCGCAACGTTCTGCGTGTTGTTGCGAGGCACACCGCCGCCAATCGAAAAAATACCGATGCGGTCCGCCGCTGTGACCGTGCGCACGAGAAGGTCGGAGTCCAGTTCGGGCCATACGATCAACGGGGGCATGTTCTGCCTGCGGCGTCTCTCGTTGTGCACGTAGAGATCGTTGCCGATCTCGGAGTCGACAAACGCAGGACAAAGCACGGGAACCTTCTTTTCGTGCGTGGATTTGAGAATGCCGCGTTCGTTCGGATAGTTCAGCGCCAGAACTTTGCCCACGGCGTCGTGGAAGGCGCTGGGACTAATAGGCTTGTTTCCATCGAATGTCCAGAGCACTTTGTCCACGATCTCTTCGATGTGGCTGAAGTTCTCTTCAGGCTCCAGCGTGTCGGTCACGCGATTCAATTGGCGATCGGCGAGGAATTGATCGCTGTGACCGGGATTGTGTTTGTAGTGCTTCAAACCCACGCCTTCGATCAATCCGTGGGCCATGAGAGCGCCCGTCGTAGAAATCACCTGGACCATGCCGTAATCGATCATGTCGCAGATGACCAGGCCCATCTTGGCGATGGTCATGGCGCCGCTGAGCGTCAGGGAGACCGTGCACGCGGGGTCCTCGACCATGGTGAGAAGCGTCCGGGCGCCATCAACAACCACTTTCCCAAAAGCATGCTGATCCAGGGTGTCCAACAAATCGTCGACGGTCTGTTTGCGGTCCGTCGTCCATTCGATGAGTGCGCACTCGAGGACGGGCAAAACGAAGCCGGGATTGGCAAACACTGCGTCGGGGAAATACCCGTCGCGGATCTGGCCGGGTCGCGCGAGTTCTTCCTTGTTGATGAAGATGGCGCCATCGAGCGCATGGATGTCGGGTTCGACCGCCTCGGAGTAGCGTCCGACAACGAGATGCTCGAACGAAGACTTTCCAAGGCGATGCATTTCGGTGGAGGTGACGATCTCGCGGATCCAACCGCGGTCCTGCATGCGTTTCAGGAGGGCGCGGAGTTCTGTGCCGTCGTACACGACGCGGACCGGTTTGCCCTGCTGGATCCATGCCAGCATCTTCAGGGCGACTTCGCCGAGCATGCGAGCCCCGAACGAACAGCGGTTCATTGCAAGCACGATGTCGCCGACGGTTGCGCACTTGCGCAGATCGAGTCGTTCCAATGGTTCCAGCTTCAATTCGCTCACGAAACCCATTATCCGTGAAATCCGCTGCATCCGCGTAATCCGCGGTTATAATCTCCCCACCTTTTGCACCCCGCCTGACAGGTGTCTCCATGTCCCAGTTACCAGCGTTGATCGAGCGGGTCTCTCCGCGCGAAGCGGGAACTCTCACCGAGAGTTCTCCGATCATTCGAATTCAGAAAACACTTTTCCTTCAGGCTGCTGCGCTCGGCGCAAGCGATATCCACATCGAACCTGGCCGCGTTTGCACACGCGTGCGGTGCCGCGTCCATGGCGCGTTACAGCAAATCACCGAGCTTCCGCGCTGGCTTCACGAGAATCTCGTTGTGCGGATCAAAGTCCTCTCGCATCTCGACGTTTCCGAACGCCGCGTTCCGCAGGATGGTCACATCGATGCGGAGGCGACAGGAACCGACGACGCCCGCGTTTCAACGGTTCCAACACGCTGGGGCGAGAAAGTCGTGATCCGGATGTTGAAGCGCGCTTCCAACGCGGTCTCGCTGGCGGAGATCGGGTTTCCAAAACCGTTTGAACAGAAACTTGGTGCATGGATACGCCGTTCTCAGGGAATCCTCTTCGTGGTCGGGCCGACGGGAAGCGGCAAGACAACAACGCTCTACGGCCTGATCCAGGAAGTTCGGAACGAACCGATGAACATCGTCACGATCGAAGATCCGATCGAATACGAAGTCGATGGCATCACTCAAATCCAGACTCACGAGCGCGCCGGGCTGACGTTCGCGCGCGTGCTGCGCGCTATTCTCAGGCAGGACCCTGACGTCATCCTTGTTGGTGAGATCCGCGATGCGGAGACCGCCAAGACTGCCGTTCATGCCTCAATGACAGGACATCTCGTGCTTTCCACGCTGCACGCGAACGACGCTGTCTCTGCCATTTTTCGACTTGCGGAGTTGGGCATTGAGCGAAGCGTTGCGGCCAGCGTTCTCCTCGGCATCGTTGCCCAGAGACTTGTTCGGTTGAATTGCCGATCGTGCCTCGAGGTGGACACGCCTCCGGCGCTCTATCTTGAGGCGCTAGGTATCCCCGCATCGGAGTCCAATCGATTCCGCCAGAGTCTCGGGTGCGCCGAATGCGGCTTTACCGGCACTCGTGGCCGGGCCGGTATGTTTGAGGTGCTCGAGATGACAGCGCCATTGCAGCAACTTTGTATCGAAGGAAACGAGAATCGAATTCGCCGTGCCGCGATCGATGGCGGCATGCTGAGCCTGAAACAGCAGGCTGCAGCTCTGGCCCTCGCCGGCGCCATTTCGATCCACGAAGCCTATCGGTTCGGTTGCGCAGGAGAAACCGTATGAGCGCCGATCATTACAAAGTTCTCGAACTTCGCCGCAATGCAACTCCGGAAGATATCCAGCGGGCGTATCGAACGTTTGCGTTGCGATATCACCCGGATCGGAACAGCGCGCCGGATGCCGCGTCGAAAATGAGCGCCATCAATGAAGCCTGGGCGGTTCTGGGCGATCCGGCGCGCCGTCGCGAATACGATGCGTCGATGGCGAAGCCGCCGGTTCACCCGGACTTCGCATCCGCGATTCTCGGGGCGGCGCGAGACGTCATTCTTCGCGGGGGATGGCGTACGGTGGAAAGCCACGAAAAAGCCCTCATCCTGGAACAGGCACGACAACGGATTCGCGTGGTCTTTCTGGATCGCCTCGATAACGGCTTGCTGTTGGGGCTCGCACGGCAATCTTCGGAGCCGTGCGTTGTGCTGGCACTCCGCGTCGAAGGTCCGATTGGCCCCTCTGCCTGCGCGATCGATCTTCTGCATTCCGTACAACTTGGAGCGCCTTTGCCGGATGGCGCGGCCCGGTCTCTGTTCGTGCCGTTCCTGTAGTATCATCCGGGCTATGCGCGCAGCGTCTGCGGTGTTTCTCATTCTGGGTACTGGAGTCGGATTTTTCGGGATGTTCAAGTATATTTCGCCCCGTGCCGCCGACATTGTCCGGCCAATACCTCAGTTTGTTCCCCAGAGTGCCGCGCCTCCCGCGAAAGCGGACCCGGCAGTCGTGCAGCGTCTTGAAGACGCGCTGAAGTCCGATCCGAAGAATTTCGACGCTCTTCGGGATTTGGGCAACATCCGGTACGACGAGCGGAAATACGCCGATGCGGCGAACCTTTATGCAACAGCGCTGCAGGTTAAACCCGACGACATTAACGTCAGATCGGACCGCGCCGGCGCTTTACTGCAATCGAATCGTCCCGACGAAGCGATCGCCGAGTTGAACACTGTTCTATCAAAGCAGCCCACACACCCTCAAGCTCTTTACATCCTTGGCGTCGCACTGCTTGAAGGCAAAGGTGACCGTGAGGGTGCGCTTGCCGCATGGAACAAGCTGGTTACCAGCCATCCCGAACTTCCTGAGCTCGAAGTTGTGAAGCGCCAAATCAAGCAGGTCGAAGAATTGACGAGACGTAAATAGTGCAGCCTGAGATTGTCCGAAAACTCCGCCAGATCATGGGGCCAGACGGCGTCGTTGTGGACGAAACCGCCTTGCTGGTCTACGAGTGCGACGCTCTCGCCATTTTCAAACACCCACCCGATGCCGTGGTTTTCGCGCAAACGGCGAAGCAGGTCTCCGAAGTCGTGAAGCTGGCGAATGA
>Ga0111539_10003009_pt1 | contig 22355 bp, 23 predicted proteins | sample RhiMethybrSRZTD1_FD_79667 | JGI IMG/M metagenome (GOLD analysis project Ga0111539, IMG submission 79667) | Populus rhizosphere microbial communities from Tennessee, USA - Rhizosphere MetaG P. TD hybrid SRZTD1 (version 2) (version 2) | ecosystem: Host-associated > Plants > Roots > Rhizosphere >...
GTGATCGGGCGCATCATCGCCGCGTACCTGTTCCAGCTGGACGGGGTCGCTCAATCGGTGTTCGCGCTGGGCGGCGTCTTTTCGAACAACGTGCTGCTCGGTTTGCCGCTCGCGAAACTGACGCTCGGCGACGCCGCACTGCCGTCGGTCGCCCTCGTGCTCACGTTCAACGCGTTGACCTTGTGGACCCTCGTGACCGTGTCCGTGGAATGGGCGCGCCACGGTTCGCTGACGCTGAAGGGCTTCGGCAAGACCACGCTCAAGGTCGTCACCAATCCGATCGTCGCCGCGATCTTGCTCGGCTCGTTGTTCGGCCTGGTGGGGCTGAAGCTGCCGAAGCCGGCGCAGGTCGTCCTTACGGCGATCGGACGAACCGCGGCGCCCGCGGCGCTGCTCGTGCTCGGCATGGGCCTGGTCGAGTACGGCGTGCGCCAGCACTGGCGCTTGAGCGCGGCAATCACGGCGATCAAGCTTCTTTTGCAGCCGCTGACGGTTTGGCTCTTGGCTCTGGCGCTGGGTTTGCCGGCGATGGAGCGCACGGTGGTCGTGCTTTTGGCTTCGATGTCGGTCGGCGCGAACGTGTACCTGATGGCGGTTCAGTTTCAGACGCTACAAGGCGCCGTCGCGAGCAGCCTCGTGCTCTCCACCGCGGCCGCGGCCGTGACGACGCCGATACTGCTCGCGCTGGTTCACTGAGGCGCGACCCGCGTCAGACTTGAGCTCGACGACTCGAGGCGATGTCCGGGCCGATACCAGTCAACCAGCGACGCCGCGTGCTCCGCGCTCTCAGTCGGCATCGGGCTTGAGGATAACGCCAGTCCCGTCGGGAAGATCCTTTAGCTTCTCGTGAATGGGGCCGAGCGCCTCGAGGTGACCCGCAATCGGCACGACGCGCGTGTTGGAGACCGTGTAGTCGCCGCCGAGTATCGGCAGCTTCACGTAGCCATAGCATTCGCCGGGACCGAGCCGGATGCCGGCGTCGACCAGCTTTTCCACGAGTGGCATCAACAGCCAATCACGCGCATTGTCAGCGTCGTCGAGCAGGTTCGCGAAGTGGTCTCGACTCTCGGCGACGCGACGCAGCTCGCCGGCACCGACGTCGAGCCAGTGAACCGAACCGTCTTCCTGGACCAAAAAAAGGTCACCGAACCGATTCACGATCCAGATCGTGAACTCGGGAGGCAGCAACCAGGCCCACGATGCGAGCACGTCTGGCCAGTCGATCCCGGAAGGGTCGATGATGTAGTCCGCGAGGATCGTCATTGCCGCCACCCACGGTATCACCTTCGTGGCGAAAGCTCGCTGGGGGACGCGGCGAGCCGAGTGTACGGCAGCGTTCTTTGGTGGGCTCAACGCGGAGGGAGCGGGCCGATCGCCTTCACCGGACGAACCTCGATCTCGGCGCCGTACGCAAGCCCGGGGTGACTTTGCGCGAGCGCGACTGCGGCCGAAAGATCCTTGGCCTGAATCACGAGCACGGCCCGGACCGCGTGGGAGTCGGCGAGGCGCGTAACGCCGTCTTGCTTGACCTTCATGCCCTCGTCTTCGAGCGGGCTCGCCGTCTGGAGCGTCCCCTCGCGACGGCGCGCGATCGCCCAGTCGCGCGCCGCGTCGTTGCGGCCGGCTAGCGCCTGAGGATCGAGGGCACGGGTCGGACGGAAGATGAACGCAAATTCGTGCATGGCACTGGTCCTGGTTTTGGGTGGTGGAGCAGCGGCCGCGGCATAGGCCATGAGCCCAACAAGGAGCCCAGTCGCGCCCGCGCCGAAAAGGAATCGCCTCGGTGTGATGCTCGCCATCAATGTGTGCATGCCGGCATCATGGGGCCGCAGAACATTTTCCAACAGTGATGATTCGTGATCAGTATCATCACGTCTCGTGAGCCTATCCTCGCTCGATCTCAACCTCCTGGTGGTGCTCGACGCCGTGCTGAGCGAGCGCAGCGTGGCGCGCGCCGCCCGGCGTCTCCACGTCACACCCTCGGCGATCAGCAACGCGCTGGCTCGGTTGCGCGCAGCGCTCGGTGATCCGCTGGTCACTCGCAGCGGCCGCGGCATCGTGCCGACACCGCGCGCGGCCGAGCTCGCGCCGGCTATCGCCCGCGCCTTGCGCGAGCTCGATCAGGCCGTGCACGGCGCCGCCTTCGATCCCGCGACCACGACCCGCAGCTTCACGCTTGCGGTCGCCGATGCCGGCCAGGTCGTGCGCTTGCCGCGGCTGGCCAAGCTCATCGGCGCCGAGATGCCGAGTGCGCGGTTGCGCGTGGTGGGTATCGATTCGCTGGTATCGCTGGGCGGCCTCGCGGGCACCGAGGTCGACGTCGCGATCGGCATCGGCGAAAAGGGCCCCGGCCTGCACGCCGAGCCGCTTTACCAGGAGCGCACGGTGCTCGTCGCCCGCCGCGCCAACTCGGCCTTTTCAACACGCCTTTCGCGCGCGGCGCTCGCGGCGCTCCGCCACGTCGCGGTGGAGATGGCTCCCGGCCGCGGCCTGCGTGATCGCGCCGGGTTCGCCTACGCCCGGGCCGGGATCCCGCGCGACGTGGCGATGGTCGTGCCCACGTTCACGGCCGCCGCCGCCGTGGTCGCCGCAACCGATCTGGTCGCTACGCTCCCCGCTTCACTGGTCGAGGTGCTCGGCGCGCGACTCGGCCTGCGCGTCGTTCGAGCGCCCGTGCCGCTGCACAGCGTCACGATGAACCTGTGCTGGCACGATCGCACACACGCCGATCCGGCGATGATCGCATTTCGAGACCTGGTGCGCCGCGCGGGTGCGCCGGCACGTGTCAACTGATGGGGTTCGATCGTTCGTGTCAAGCACGCGATCGAGCGATCCTGGGCACTTAAGAAACTGTTCTCGCGTGCGCTTAGCGCGCTCATGACCTCGTGGAAGATCCAAGTCAGGTTCGTCTGTCTCACCGCGATACTCAGCGCTTGTAGTTCCCAGGACCTGGAGCAGGAGCCGACCGAGAGCAGTTCACTCGCCTTGGGGCCTGGCCCCGCCACACCCTTGAGCCCGAGCGGAACGACCATCTCGCTCCCGAGTTATTCGTGGACGGAGGTCGCGGGGGCTACCTCTTACCGCCTTTGGGTCAACGACACGGCCGCGTCGCCCAAGGTCAACGAGGTCGTGGCTGCGAGCACGGCTTGTCTGGGCGGCGGAACGTGCAACTTCACGCCGGCGACCACCTTGGCCCCCGGCGGCGGCAAGTGGTGGGTTCAGGCGATTTCGAGCGAGCCGGGTCCCTGGAGCGCGGCCATGTCCATCTCCGTTGCTGGGGGCTCGACCCTGATCGCGCCGACCGGCACCACCACGCAGACGCCGACGTTTCAGTGGACCGCCGCGGGTGCGGGCGCAAGCTTTCAGCTCTACGTCAACGACACGAGCGGTTCGGCGGTCATCAACCAGACGCTGAGCGCTGCCGCGGTGGGTTGCAACGGTTCCACGGGAACCTGCAGCTACCCGTCGCCGATAACGCTGGCTTCCGGGCCCGCGAAATGGTGGCTGCGGGTGAACGGCGGGTCGTGGCAGGGCCCGATCGCCTTCACGGTCCTCGGCATTCCAGCCCCGGTGTCGCCCAGTGGGGCCATCAGCACGGCCACTCCGACCTTCCAGTGGACCTCGGTGCCCGGCGCAGCCGGCTACCAGCTCTGGGTCAACGACGCCGCCACCAGCGCCGTGATCAACCAAACCTACACGCCAGCTCAGGCTGGGTGCTCGGGCGGCGGCACCTGCCAGGTCTCTCCGGGGGTGTCGCTCGCCTCGGGGCCAGGCAAGTTCTGGGTGAAGCTGTCGACCTCCACAATCTGGAGCTCGGCCATGAGCTTCAACATCACTGGGTGCTCGAGCTGCACCGGTCCGACCACGCGGGTCAGCGTCGGCAGCGGCGGCGCACAGTCCCCCTTCGGTGGGTCCTGGCCCGCGATCTCTTCCGACGGTCGCTACGTCGCCTTCGTCACCGGGTCGGCGCTCACCGCGGGTGACAGCAACGCCACTGGCGACGTGTTCGTGCACGATCGGACCACCAATCAGACGACGCTCGTGAGCGTCGCCACCGACGGCACCCAGGGAGACGCGTTCAGCACGTCGCCCTCGATGTCCGGGGACGGACGCTATGTCGCGTTCTACTCCCAGTCGACGACGCTCGTCGCCGGCGACTCGAACTTCGACTACGACGTGTTCGTACGCGATCGGAACACCAATCAGACGACGCGCGTGAGCGTTGCCTCCGACGGCACGGAAGGCACCGGCACGAGCTGGGCGCCTGCGATCTCGGCGGACGGACGCTACGTGGCCTTCAGCTCCAGCGCGCCGAACCTGGTCGCCCTCGACACCAACAACGCCAGGGACGTGTTCGTGCACGATCGGACCCTGGGCCTGACGACTCGGATCAGCGAGGGCCCAGGCGGCCAGGGCGACGGCGAGAGCGACTCGCCCTCGATCTCGGCAGACGGGCGCTACGTCGCGTTCTACTCGGGCTCGACGAACCTGGTTCTCGGGGACACCAACGGCACGGCCGACGTGTTCGTGTACGATCGAAACACAGGTCAGACGACCCGAGTGAGCGTCACCTCGGGTGGAGTGCAGGGGAACGGGCAGAGCCTGAACCCTTCGATCTCGGCGAACGGTGACAGCGTGGCTTTCTATTCCGACTCGACCAACCTGGTCGCCGGCGACACCAACAGCGTCGACGATGTTTTCCTGCACGTTCGGGGAGCCGGCCACACCTCACGCATCAGTGTCGCGACCGACGGAACCGAAGCCAACTCCTACAGCTACTGGCCCAGCATCTCGGCCGATGGTCTCTCCGTCGTCTATCGCTCGGAAGCGACCAACCTCGTGAGCGGCGACGTCAACGGCGTCGACGACATCTTCGTCCGCAGAATTTCGACGGCCTCGACTTCCCTCGTCAGCCTGGCGTGGAATGGAGCTCAAGGAAACAACGCGAGCTACCTCGGCGTGCTCTCCGCCGACGGGTCGCTCGCGGTGTTCACCTCCGACGCGAGCAATCTCGTTTTCGGCGACACGAACGGCGGCGAAGACTGCTTCGCGCGCCTGCTGCCCTGAGCACGCTTCCGACTAGCGCAGCGCGTAGATATCCCAGCTGTTGCTGTCGCCCTGGTTCATTCCGACGCCGATTGCCTGCACGCGGTTCAGCCAGGCGTGGCCGGGATCGGCCGTCTGAAAACGGGCGGCGATGAAGATCTTGCCCGGTGTCGGAAGTTCCCCGCGCAGGATTCGCTCGTAGGCGTCGGGACCGAGATCGGTGGTGCCGGTGTATCGAGCGCAGATCAGCGCTCCTGATTCTGCGTGGATCACGACCCGTGAGTCGACGATCCCGATCCCGTCTCGGCGGATCGTGAACCAATCCGCGCCTGCGCCGGCTGTCCCGACGAGCCGCGGACCACGTACCTCGCCGTCTTCCGTGTAGACGTTCACCCGGAAGCCTTCCGCCACCGGGCCGACGATCTCCCGGCGCACCCGACTCTGCCTGCTGAACAGGTATTCCGTACCCAGCTCGAACATTGGAGTGCCAAAAGGAGTGCTCATTGTTCACCTCGCGCGCAGAGCCGAAGCAGCCGAAAAGAACGACGGAGCAGCTCGGCGTTTTGGCTCGCGATCCGCTTCAAGTATTACTGGGTGCCATATGACTGTCGACATCACGGGCAAATGGGCGCTCGTCACCGGAGCGAGCCGCGGGATCGGAAAGCTCGTCGCCCTCGCGCTCGCCGACCACGGCTGCAACGTCGTCGTTCACAGCCGCGATCCGCGCCACACCGCCGAGGTCGAGCGCAGAATCCTGGACAAGGGCGTGCGCGCCGCAAGCGTTGCCGGTGAGCTCGCCGATCAGCGCCAGGTCGACGAGCTGCTCGACCAGGCGCTCGCCCGCTCCGGCGGCATCGACATCCTCTACAACAATGCGGCGATCCAGCTTGGTTGGCGCGACCCCTACACCGAAACGCCCGCCGAAGACTTCCGCCAGAGCTTCGAGGTGAACGTAGTCAGCGCCGTTCGCATCACCTACCGCTTGCTCGCCGTCATGCGCGAGCGCCGCTGGGGGCGCATCGTCCAGGTGACCTCGGGCATCCAGGACATCCCTGAACTGATCGCATACGCCGCGTCGAAGGCCGCGCTCGACAAGTTCGTGCGCGACACCGCGCCGTCGCTGCGAGGCAGCGGCGTGCTGATGAATCTGCTCGACCCCGGCTGGCTGCGCACCGACCTGGGCGGACCGAACGCGCCGAACGCCGTCGAATCCGTGCTGCCCGGGGCCCTCGTACCGGTGCTGCTCGACGGCGAAGTCCAGGGCGTGCTGTTCCGCGCTCAGGACTTCGCCGAGACGAGTAGCTGATGGCGCCGCTGCGACTGTCGATCGCAAGTCTTCGAATCATGAGCCTCGGGCTCGTCGGCGCTTGCGCTGTGGGGTTGTCGCCAATGATCGACTACTCGACGCTCCGAACCGAGCGGCAAGCGCGGTTCTTCGTCGACGGAGAGATGATCGTGGTCCAGGCCTACAATCCCCAAGGCGAGAACCTGGCCCTGGAGCCCGAGCCGCAGCTCTATCATGGGAAGGTGGTCCTGGTCGCCGGAGTGGCGAGCTCCGGGGCGGCTGGAGTGAAAACCTACTGCCGTGACATCGGGCCGTTGTCTCCGCCTCCCGATTGGCCGAACAAGGTATTTTGGCGGAACCGCAGCGGCGAGCTCGTTCACATTCAGTCGATCGTTCGAGGCGAAGCCGCCCGACAACTGGTCGCGAAGTGTCGGAGACTCAGCAGGGAGTAAGCTCGGGTCCGATGGAACCGCTCGTCATTTTCGTTTTGCAGTTTCTGTGGTTCCTTTTCGCCTGGTCTCTTATCGTTTACTTCGTGCTCTGGCCGTGGTCAGCGCGGCTCTCGTCCAACGCGAGACTGAGCGTCTGGATTCTGCCGGAGATGTTCCGGGTCCTCGGCGTCGGTCTCCTGGCCGAAAATCTGTCGCCTGGCATGCCAACGGAGTTCGCGGTTTCCACTGCAGCTGGCGACTCGCTTACGGCACTTTTAGCGGCATTGGCATTCACCGGGTTGCGTCGCGGGTGGCCCGCGGCTCGAGGTATCGCGTGGACTTGCAGCATCGTCGGTTCCCTCGATCTCCTGGTCGCGTTCCCTCACGCCGCTCGCGCGGGGGCAATCTCACACTTGGCCGCGCAGTGGTACGTCCCGGTCTTCGCGGGTCCGCTTCTGGTGATGTGTCACGTGGCGTGCTTCGTCTTGCTCATCCGTCGCGATCATTCAGCATAGGCTGGCCGTCCCATGGAAGCTGAACCGCTCGATCGCGAAGCATTGGTCAAGCGCATGAAAACAGGCTCAAAGCCTCGCTTTTTGTTGTTCTGGGGCCATACGTCTCCGCCGAATGCACCCGTCGGCAAAGCATGCTTGAGCCAGTGGTTTTTGGCCCCCTTCGTGCTCGAGGGTAAGAGCTATCCCACCGCGGAACACTACATGATGGAGCAGAAGGCGCTCCTCTTCGAGGACCACCAGGCGGCGACGCGAATCCTGTCCTCCGCGCATCCGGGCAAGGCGAAGGAGCTCGGCCGCCACGTCCGTGGCTTCGACGAGATCACGTGGGAAAAAGAACGGTTCCGGATCGTGGCCGAAGGCAGCTACGGCAAGTTCTCGCAGAATCCGATCCTCTTCGCGTTCCTTCTCGGAACACAAGGCCGGGTCCTCGTCGAGGCGAGCCCCAAAGACACGATCTGGGGCATCGGCCTCGCCGAGAAGGATCCGCGTGCGCTCGACCCGAACCGTTGGCGTGGGCTCAACCTGCTCGGCTTCGCACTGATGCATGCGCGAGCCCGGCTGCTGACGGAACGTGCGCCGGCCGAAGGGAGCGCCTGACGACGCGCGCGTGGCGAACGCTCGGGTTTCTGGCGCTGGGCATCGTCAGCGTTGCGTCGTGCAAGGATCGCGCGACTACGGAGACTCGACCCGACTCTGGCACGCCAGCAAGCAACGTGACCTCGCGGCTCCGGGACGGCGATCTGATTTTTCAGGAGTCGACCTCGAGCCAGAGCGAGATGGTTCGCGCCCTCACCGATAGTCGCTGGACCCACATGGGCGTGATCTTCAATGAAGCTTCGGGCACCGTCGTGCTCGAAGCCGTCTCTCCGGTCCGAAAAACGCAGCTGAAAGACTGGATCGACCGGGGACGGGGCCGGCACTACGTCGTCAAGCGGCTTCGCGACGCGGATTCCAAGCTGCCCAAAGCAGTCATTCAGAAGATGCAGACGCTTGGCACGAGTTGGCTCGGGCGACCTTACGACCTTCGCTTTCAGTGGGACGATCAGTCGCTCTACTGTTCGGAGCTCGCTTACAAGCTCTTCGACCGCGCCGCGGGCGTTCGTGTCGGCAAGCTCGAGCGCGCCGCAGACATGAACCTCGACGATGAACGGGTCCAGCGCGCGCTGCGCAAGCGTTTCGCGAATAAAGGGTTCGATCCGGCCGAAACCGTGGTGACGCCCGACTCTATTTTCAACGACGACCAGCTATTCCAGGTCGAGCCTTGACGATCGCAGCGGATCTCAGCGTTGGTTGGCTCAGCCTTCGCGGGCGATCTTTTCCAGCGCTGCTCCCATTTCCGGCGATTTGTCGGCATGGTGGTGCACGATCTTCCACACGCCATCCGCGCGATGCAGCACGTTCGTGCACGCGATGGATCCTCCGCCATAGGCAGGAGAGGCGATGAAGATGCAGGTCGTGTACGCGACGTCACCGTAGACGTAGGCGCGCAGGCTCCGGATCTTGCTCCCCGCGCGGTCCGCTCGACCGAACGCGGCGAAAACCTGCCACGTAGCCCAAATCTCGTCCCAACCCTCTGCCCACTCGCCACTCGGGTGTCCACCCGTGACGCGACTCGTGTGGTGCCAAGCGTCGTTCATGGCGTCCAGCCCGCGTCCGCCCACCATCGCTTCGATTGCGTCATAGAAACGACGCGTCGCCGCTATTACCTCTTCTTCGTCACTGGTCATTCCTCTACCTCTCCTTTTTGCTTTGCCTGGCTTTACGTCCGATCCGTGGAGTCCGCGGCCCCGCTCGTGAACTCGACGGAGTCCTTGCGGCCGTGCTCGGTCACCAGACGCAGCAGCTGTAGCTTCGTCAGCGGGTTGTCGACCGTCACTATGGCGCGCAGGATCCCGAGCTTGGGCAGCGCTGCCATCAACGTTCCGAACGACGCTTGCCCCTCGTCCCGCATCGGCTTGAAGCCCGTCATGTCCAGGAAGAGCACGCCGCCCTTCGGAGTGCCGAGGCAGACATCCACGATCGTTTTCGCGAAGGCCGTGGCTACGTCGGCGCTCCAGAAGCCCCAGGCTCGCACGCGAACGGCGCGCGCTTCCGCGTCGAAAACAACCGAGAAGCCAGCCTGGTCATTGCCGACCTTTTTCATTCGGACCCACCTATAGCGGGTGCCTGATCAGTGGGCTTCACGGGAGTAGATTCTGAAAATTCGAGAGTCACGTTCAGCGCGTTCAGAGAGGCGTCCAGGCGACGGCTGCGCGTGTGGGTCCGCACCCGACAAACGTACAATTCCCCACTTTCTTGCCTGCTTCAGCGCACGGAAAACGACGATCCGACGTGATGTCAGTCATTGCGCGGATTGGCGGCCCTCCTGCGCGGTTTCCCCTACTCACCGCGCTCGCGCTGGCGTCGCTCCTCTCGTGTAGCGGCGACGGCGAAGGCCAAAGTGAGACTGGAGGTACCACCGGTCAGGGGGCCAGTGGCGGCGCACCAGCGGGCGGCAGCTCCGGAGCGACGCCTGGGGGCTCTGGTGGCGGCGCGGGCGCGAGTGGCGGCGCGGGCGCGAGCGGCAGCGCGGGAACAGCCGGTGCGACAGGCGCGGCGGGAGCGCTGGGCAGCGGCGGTGGCGCCGGATCGTCGGGTGCGGCGGGAACCGCGGGATCGGACGCCGGGCCCACCACCTGCGGCAACACGGCGCCTTACGCGCTCGACTGTGGGGCTTCAGGCATCGTCTTCGAGAGTAACGGCCGGCCGGACAACCGCGTGCTCTACGTCATCCTCGGCGACGGCTACACCAGCGACATGCTCGACACCGTGTTCAAGGAACACATCGAGAACATGCTCTACCGAGGCCTCAACCGTCAGGGCGAAGCACAGGGCATGTTCAGCGAGATCGCGCAGCCTTACCTCCGGTACCGGAAGTTCATCAACGTCTGTGCGCTCAAGGTCGCGAGCAACGACCCGTGCGTGGACGACGACGACGTTGCCGGCGACGAATGCGACTCGGTGTTCAACGGCCACGGCGCCGACGGCTCGCGCCTCGGCTACGTCGATCGCAACGCGGTGACGGCTGCCATCACGCGCCTCTTGCCCGCGAACCTCGACGTCGACTGGCGCTCGGTCACGATCAACGCCGGTCCCGACAACTGGTGGAACGCCGGCGGCTCGATCATGGTCTGGAACGGCGGGTTCGAACCGCGCAACCGCTCGGCGAGCGTCGCGTTGCACGAAGGCGGGCACGCTTTCCATCGCCTGGCTGACGAATACGGGGGCAGCGACTGCAGCCGGGAGCCCGGAGCCGAGATCAACGTCACGCTCGATCCCACGGGCCGAGACAAGTGGGGCGAATGGCTCTCGCCCCAGCCCTTCGATGACACGGGCCGCACGGGCCTCCACGGAGCATTCGAGGGCGGCTACTACTGCGACAGCGGGCGCTATCGCCCCACCGACAACTCGCAGATGAACCAGCTGCCCGACTATTACAACATGCCGTCGATGCAAAAGATCGTGCGCGACATCTACGCGATCGTCGATCCCATCGATTCGCACACCGACAACGCGAGCCCGCTCACCAATCCGACCCAGCTCGTAGTCAGCGTGATCGATCCCGCGGTGATCAAGGTGGACTGGTCTGTCGACGGCACGGTCGTGCAGGCCAACGGCGGACAATGCTTTACGCCTTCGGGCCTCGCTCCGGGCTCGCACACGCTGACCGCGCGCGCCTACGACGACACCGAGTGGGTGCGCGGCGATCGCAGCGACCTCGAGCAATCCGTCACCTGGACGGTCGAGATCCGGTAAAGCATGAAAGCGAGAGCCGCGTTCTATTCCGCCCTGTTGCTCGCTTCGAGCTTGGCAGTCCATGCCTGGCTCCGTCCACCCGCACCCGACCCGACCGCCGAACGGTCGCCGGAGCCGGCCTCGGCGCGACCCACCGGCCCGCCATCGCCCGTTTCGACTGCGCCGCCGCCGGCCTTCCCCCGGGTCGAACCGATCCCGGCTGCCGAGACGAGAGAGCGGCCTCACCCGATCACCGCCGCGCGCGCGGCCATCTCCGCGCAAAACTCGCTGTTTCTACAGATCGAGAGCGCGCTCTCGGCGCACGACGTCCCTCGAGCTAAGCAGCTGCTCCGAGAGCACGAGCTCGAGTTTCCCGATCTCGACGAAGGGGCCGAGGCGCGCCAAGGCTACGCCGCGATCGCGCGCTGCATCGAAAACCCCGACGCCGAATCACGCGCCAATGGCGAGCGCTTCGTCACCGATCATCGCGCGTCGCCGCTGCGCCGCAAAGTTCGGCGGGCTTGCCTCGGCGCACGCACGCCGGTGATGCTGCCGCCGGCGTAGCGCGCGTAATACGAGCTCAGAACGGGTTGGGTTGGTCCTTACCCGTGACAATCAGGTTGCGCAGATTGCTCTTGATGAGGGTACCCCAAGCGTTCGAGCAGGCACCGTAGCATTCGAAGTCGGGCACGAGACCAACGTGTGTAAAACGGACCTCGGTTTTCCCCGCTTTTTCCGAGATATCGAAAACGATGTCGGTCCCCTTCCACTCGCTCTTGTCGCCCACGAATTGAAGGTAGCCCTCCAACACGCGCCAGACGACTTTCTTGCCGGGAACGAATTCCGTCACCTTTTGCTTGGAACGGTGCAGCTCCTCGTAACGGTAGGTGAACTCGGCGCCAAGCTTGTCGGTGTCGCCCTCGATTTCTCCCGACCACCATCCGCGGACGTTGTTGATGGCGCGAAAAACTGCCTGGGGCGTTCGATCTACCGTGAAGCTCGTCGTGTAGTTTTTCCGATCGCTCATGGCTTTCTCCTTTGCACCTATGATTGGTGCCGGCCATCGAGCGCTGGGAGTAACAAGCGTGGCGGGATTCGAGACGACTGCTATCCGCCGCGAGGAACCCCTGAACCACGTCTGCATCGCCATGGCGCGCAGTGACTTCGCGGGCTCCGCGCGCGGCTTACCGACGACGGTGTCACCTTGCTCTCCCCCATGACGAATTCGTTCGGGGCGCGCGGGACGGCTGCTGCGGCCGAGTGAAGCCGCGCCGCGGGACCGTTCTCGTTTTTCGGAAATGGCAAAACCGTATGCGCGACCGCTTTTTTTTCTGGGGGCGGGCGAATGTGTTTCATTTCAGACGGCGACAGTCTGGTGACTGACTCCGACGCCACTTGCACTCTCGCTCCGGCGCGTGCACGATCGCTCGCGGGTTGCCGGGGTTGGCCGTGGCGGGTCCCGAGTGGCGAGGAGCTCGAGATGAAGGTGCGTGAAGCATCGGACATTCAACTGCTCAACGAGTGGGCGACGCCACTGTTCGTGGGCGACTACTACGATACGGGCGAGTTGAATCGTCAGCTGCTCGAGCTCATTCTCGCGAGAGAGGCCGAATTCTTGGCAAAGCGCGAGGAAGCGCCGGGTGGAGAAAAGCCATTTCCACAATTCTGGAATTGTTTTTCACAGCTCCACGTCGAGCAACACCTCTTCGACTGGCCTTCTGATGCGATCCGCGAAGTCCACGCGATGGTCGAACAGGCGTGTATTCGCTACTTGAAAGAAGGCTTTCGGCTTCCCGAAATACCGCGCTATTCGCTGAAGGGTTGGGCGAACGTCAGCCGTAAGGCGGACTGGCACGGCTGTCACTCACACTACGCCGGCGGGCGCGAGCGAATCTCCGGAGTTTATTGGGTGAGCGTCCCTGCCCCTGACGAGGAGTCGAACGAGCTGAACGGGGACTTCATTCTCTACGATCCGCGCGGTCCTTACTATCCGGCGCGCTACAAGAAGATATTCCGGCCGAAAGCCGGGCGTATGTTGCTGCAGCCTTCGTGGCTTGCTCACAGCGTCGCGCCCAACCGGTCGGATGAGCTACGCGTGTCGATTGCCTTTGACATGTCTATTCTCGACTGACGGGAGGGTCCTAGTGTTTCAACTAGAGGAAGTATTTCCACAAGCGGACGACCAAGTGGCACGCTCGATTTCGACGCTGCTCACGACCGTCTCGGCCAATCTCGCGGAATCCAGGGGCGGTCACGTCCCTGATGAAGTCGTCGAGACCATCATCCACGAGAAATACACGTCGGTCGACGCCGTGCGCTCGACATTCAAGGATACGGCGCACCGCTTCGTCGTTCGCGACCGCGAACACGGCTTGGTCGGGACGATCCTGGTCTCGAAGGAGCCGAACGTCGTGCTCGCATACAACAGCAGCTGCCTCAACGCCGACGCGAACGCGCTGGACATGAAGGCCGCGCGCGGTTGCCATTCCGTTTTCAATCTCGCAGTGCGGCCCGACCAGCGCCGGCGCGGCGTAGCACGTTTCATCTTCGAGCAGCTGTTCTCGGCGCCGCGCCGGCACTTTTCCGGAAAGGGCATCTGGGTACGGTCAGAGCCCCACGAGCACGACGTCTACATGCGGCTCGGCTTCAATCACATAAGCGAGTGCGATCAGTTTTTTCCGGATGGAGTCTATCTGCCCGCCGGCATCGGATCCCCGGTAGAGTTCAATCAGAAGTACGCCTGCACCTGTCCGCGCGACGCAACATCGCGCGAAATGTGGAAGACGAAGAAGTTCAAGTACGCCGTGTTCGTACGCCACTTCGACGTTGCATGAAGCTGCGATGCGCCGGCTGTGGATCGATACGGATACCGCCTCTGACGACGCCGTCGCCATCATGATGGCCCTGCGTGCGCCCGACGTTCGTGTGATCGGCATCAGTGTGGTCGCGGGCAACGTGCCGGTGGACACCGGTGCACGCAATGCAAGATACGTCGTCGAGCTTTGTCGCAGCGAGGTACCGGTTCATCTCGGTGCGGCTCGACCGCTGCTGCGAGAACCGCACTTTGCCTACTTTTTTCACGGCGCGGACGGGATGAGTGACCGGGGCTATCCGGAGCCCCAGCGCCCCGTCGCCGATGGCCACGGCGTCGACGCGCTGATTCGCGCAGTTCGTGAAGCTCCTCGGGAGATCACACTCGTGACCCTGGGCCCACTGACGAACGTCGCGCTGGCGTTGAAGATCGCACCCGACATCGCCGACAAGATCGCCATGTGTTACGTGATGGGAGGTGCCGCGACGTGCGTCGGCAACATAACGCCTGCTGCCGAGTACAACATCTGGGTCGATCCGGAGGCGGCCCGCATCGTCCTCCACTCTCGCTTGAAGTTATTGCTGGTGGGCTGGGAGAACTGCCGCGGCGAGGCCAATCTCGACGATCGTGACATCGAGGCGCTTCGAGCCATGAAATCCGTCTACGCCGATTTTGCGATCGACTGCAACGCGACCGCGCACCGCGTGAACCGCGACCTGATGCGCGAGCCGGGGATGGCACTGCCGGACCCGATCGCGATGGCAGTGGCGCTCGATCCCGCGTTGTGCACCAAGCAGAGCGCGCACTTCGTCGACGTGGAAACGCAAGGCGAGCTCACCCGGGGCATGACGGTGGTGGACGCGATCGGCGTGCTGCGCCGGCCGGAGAACGCGGAAGTCTGCTGGCAGATCGACACAAAGGGCTGGAAAAGGGCGCTCTTCGCGCTCCTTTCAGACACGGCTTGAGGACCCGCGGGCTCGGCGTATTTTCGCGTCTCGTCGTGCGCAAGAACCGAGAAACCGTCGGTCGATTCCCGTTCTTCGAGATCGATCGCTGGGAGGTCGAAAATCGGCAGGGTTTCACTTACCACGCTTACGTCCTCCGCTGCGCCGATTGGGTCGCGGCCGTGGCATTCACCGATGACGAGCGCTTCGTGCTGGTCGAGCAGCACCGGCACGGGATCGACGCGCCGTCGCTCGAGGCCGCAGGTGGCGTCGTCGACCCCGGCGAGCCGCTCGAGCAAGCGGCCCGCCGCGAGCTGCTCGAGGAAACGGGCTACGCCGGGCCCGTGATCGAGCTATTGGGCACGGTTCATCCCAATCCCGGATTGCAGAACAATCGCTTTTCCGCGTTTCTCGTGCGTGGCGCGTACCAGCAGGCCGACGCCACGCCCGATCACAACGAAAGCGTGAGACTCGTGCTGCTGTCGCCGCGCGAGGTCCGCTCGGCGCTGAAGAACGGCGAGATCACCCATGCGCTCGCCGTGCTGGCGCTCGAATGGGCGCTCCGCGCCGTCGGTGAGTGACGTCAGACGGCCACGCCGTCTGCTCAGGGAAGGTTCTGGCGGATGCTGCCCCCGTCCGGGGACGGATAGTAGATACCGTTGAAGATGCACATCTCGTTGGCGGACGCGGACTCGCCGAATCTGAGCGTCATGCCCGTGTCGTTCTGGTACGAGCAGCTCCACGTAATGGTGGTCCCCGCGGCGATTTCCATTGCCGGCTTGAACGACGCCGGGACCGGACCATCCCAGTTCTGGGACTCGAAGATCGTCCGGCCATCGCTCGTGCTCGACGTGAAGTCGATGGCGTGGCGATGCATGTGACTCACCGCTACGAGCAACTTGATATCAGTCGTCATCTCGAACGACTTCGTCGCGGTGCTCGGGCCCGGAGGCACCGTGAGCCCGAGGTTGTTCAAGAAAACTCCGCCGGCCTTGTGCTCGATGCTATCGGCATCGACGTACCACATCGAGAAGGTAGCCTTGACCTGCAGCGGTGCGTTGGTCGTATTGAGGTAGTGGACCTGGAGCCGGATGCCGTCGGTGGCGGGAAGAAAACGACCGACGCCCTCTGGATAGGTCGCTTCTTGCACCGGCGTTTGCGAAGCGTGGACGAACTCGTGCGCTTCGAGCCCACCCGCCGGACAGTCTGCGAGCGGCGCCGTCCCCAGATTCTCGATGCGGAACGCCGCGAAGTGATGCGAGCCAGGTGACATGACGGATTTGCTCGCGATGATCGCGACGTCCTTGCCGAGGGGATTCACGAAGTCCTGACACTTGTACAGCTCACTCCCCGGAGGCACCTCGATCGCGTCCATGGACAGCTCGTAACTCGGTGCTTGCACCGTCGGGACCGCTGCCACAGGGGTTTCCCCATCGCTGCTGCAGGAGGCCAGCGCGATGGGCAAAATCCCCACCGAGAACATGCTGACGAGCACACCGAGGTTGTTCTCGTTCATTTGCAATCTTCCCTTCGCCATGAAATGCGCCGCGCGGCGCGCCGCGCCCTGCTCGATGCGCACTAGCAGACGCCAAGTCGTTCCGACAAGGGCCGCTAGCTGAACTGGCGAAGGCGGTTAGAAAAAATCGCTGCGAAGCCAGCGAAGATCTACCGCGTGCACGGATCTACGCTCCTTGGAACAGCACGCTTCTGTACTCCCTGGCCATCCGCTCCACACTGAAGTGACTCGCGATCCGGCGCTGACCGGCTTCACCGAAGCGCTCGCGCCGCCCGGCATCGTGCGCCGCTTCGCAGAGCGCCGCGGCAAACGCCTGCACGTCACGCGCCGGCGTGAGCCATCCAGTTTCACCCGTGATCACCTGCTCGCTCATGCCGCCGACGTCGGTCGCCACCACCGCCAGCCCTTGCGCCATCGCTTCGAGCGACGCGTTCGGGCACCCCGCCGGCTCCGCCACCAACGTGAACAGATCGAGCTCGCTCGAAAAACCATCGACATCCGTGATCTCGCCCTGCCACTCGACCGATAGCCCGCCGGCTCGCGCACGCAGCTCCGCCGCGTACCCCTCGCAGCCACGATCCGGCCCTCCGGCAATCCTGAGCACGTGCCGAGGGAGCCGCGGAGCGGCGAGGCGCAGCGCCTCGATCAGATCTTCGAGGCGCTTGTGCGGATGCAGCCGCACGCAGGTCCCCATCACGAACGCGTCTCGCCGTTTGCGAGCGCGTGCCGGGCGAGGCGAGATCCCGTTCGGTATCACGTGCACGGGAGCACCGAGAACGTCCCGTGCGCGCGCTGCTTCGGCTCCATATTTGACGACGACACCGCTGAGCCGTGCTCCGTAGTCCCTGGGTGCCGTGTACGGAGGCGCGGCGCGCGCGCTCGCGAAGTGGCGCTCGAGCGACGCGAAGTACATTTCACCAGGGCTCACGTCGTAGAGGGGAACGTCGAGGAGCGCGTCGGCGAGCAGCACCTTGTGCTCCGCGAGCGCGTTCCAGAGCACTACCGCGGTCGGGCGATCGGCGTCGATCGCGGCCAGCAGCTCTTCGATCGAACGGGCTGCGTCGGTGGTGCTCGCGGGCGACAATGCGAGCACCGGGACTCCGGCCTCGATCAGGGCGCGGCGGCCGGGCGTCGGGTAGTCGCGCTGCTCTTCCAGCGTCGCGGCGCGCACTCGAATTCCTGAGCCGCGCAGAGCCATCAGCAGTCGCCGCGCGGAAGCCTGCGCGCCGCCGGTCGAAAAGTTGTTGGTGACGAGCCAAAGTCCCTCGCCGCGCCGTGCGGCGCGCGCTGGCTCGAGCGCGCGTTCGAGGGCGCGCGGATAGAGCCGCGCGTAGGATCTGGCCATCGACGTGCGATCGAACACTTCGGGCAAATGCGGTGGCTCGCCGTCCCGGTCTGCGGCGTTCAAAACGGCGCGAGCGACGGCGTCCGCGGGCGCGTCGAGCGGCAGGAGCGTCAGGCGTGGCGCGAGTGCGGCGAGCTCCGGTGTGCCGCCGGCCGCGGTGGCCACGACCGGAAGGCCCGCGGCGAGTGCCTCGAGCTGCGCGAGCGAGAGGCCTTCGTGGGCGCTGATCGCGACGAAAACGTCGGCGGCGCGATGGAGGGGACGGACGTCGTCGACTGAACCGAGCAAGGTCACGGCGCGCTCCAGCCCGAGGCGCGCAATCGCTCGCCGGAGCGCGGCGTCGGCTTCGAGGGATGCGGGCACGGCGGGGGACGGTGCGCCGGCGATCAGCAGTCTGACGTCGCGTCGGCTCTCGGCAGCGAGCGCGGTGACGACGTCGGGAAGGTGCTCGAGCCGCTTCTGAGGGCGCGGGTTGCCGACCGCGAGCAGGACGAGGTCGTCGCGCGCGATGCCGAGACGGCGCCGCTCGCGGTCACGCGCTTCGGGCGCGGGCAAAAACGCGGCGCGATCGATGCCGTTGTACACGGTGCGAACGCTGGGGCCACCGGGGATCTGCTCCGCGTCGGCGCTGGCGTGAAGCGAGCAGCCACAGAGGAGCGTGACCTCGTCGGCGCGCAGGCTCGCGAAACCTTCCGGCCAGCCGGCGCGCACGTTGTGCACCGTGACCATTGGAGTGAAGCCAAGTGCACCGAGCCGCTGCAGATCGTGGCGGCCGAGCAGGTGCACGTGCGTGAGATCGGCACCCCAGGCGATCAGCGCGGCAGCGAGCTCCGCGAAGCGGGCTTCGTGCCCGCCCGACCACTTCGAGAGATCGAGGGAGCCCGGTGGAAGCTCGAACGGCTTGCGCGGCGGCCGCCACAGCACGCACGCGGAGCTCGCGACACCCTGGGCGGGGAGCACCGCCGCCAGATCGAGCGCCATGCGTTCGGCACCGCCCTGCTGTGCGCTCGGCAGCACCTGGGCCACGCGCAGGCGTGGATCCCACGCGACGTCGAGCGCGGGGTGGCGCACCATGCGCGCCGACTGCGCGCCGGCGACGCGGGTGATGGCCGCGCGGAGGGAAGCGCCCACGGCAAGCTCGGTCAGAACTTGGGTGGCCAGCGGAGGCTCGAGGTAGGCGCTCGCGATTTCGACCGCTCCGTCCGCAGCCAACGGCTCTCGATCGAGATCGCCGCCCGTGGCGGAGAGCAGCTTCGACCAGGCCGGCGCGAGCTCGCCGGGAACGCTGTCGAAATTCCGCGGCGCCGCGTGCACGGCGCCGAGTGCGCAGAGCGGCCGCCCCGTCGCGCTCGATGGAGGCAGGAGCCCGGCTAGAATCCGCGCCGGGGCCGCGATCGGCCAGGCGCCCGCTCGCACGAACCACACGCCCGCGCGCGGCGGCGCCGCTGCTTCGATCGAAGAACGCGTGAGGTCGAGCACGCCGAGCCCCGCAGCGCTCAGCGGGCGCAAGCTTCGCCCGGCTCGGTAGCGATCGCCGGGCGCTTCAGCGAACACCATGGCGCTCGGCGCCGCGTCGTCAGTAGGCCGATGGATAGCCGTGGAAAATCCGCTCCTGCTGTTGGCGCTGCTGCTCGGCCCAATAATCGTCGTTCGGATCGTGGCGACGGGTCCAGGCGCCGCCGCGATAGGCTCTGGCGGCTTGCGCGGCGCGGGCGCCGGGGCGCTCGAGCTGCAAGACGCGCACTGCGGATGGCGTGGCGCCCGTGTACACGAACTGCCCTGCCGGTGCCGGCTCGAGCGACACGGAGCCGGTGCGCGGCCTGCCTCCAATCTGACATTGCCAGTGCAGCATCGAGCCCCGCAGCGCTTCGGGCGCGTCGATCCAGAAGCCGTCCGCGCCGGTTCGAAAACGAACGTTGCCCCGGCGTGCACGCACGATCACGAAGATCAGAAGCCCCACCACACCGAAGCAGCAAAGCGTGCCCGTGGCGATTGAAATCAGACCGACGATGAACGCCTGCTCGTCGTCGATCGGTGACGTCGTCGGGCCGGCTCCTGGCGCCGGCGCCGCGGGCGCGGGTCCGGGGGTGCTCGGCGCTTCATCGCTCGGGCTGCGCGCCTCGAGACTCGCCACGACGCGGAAGCCATTGTCCGCGTTGCGGCTGCCCGGCGTGTTGCGGTAGCGCGCCGCGGACCGCAAGTAGCGCGCTTGCTTCAGCCACGAGCCACCGCGCAGCACGCGCCGCGCCTTGTCTTCACCTGGGGGCGGCTCGGTCACTTCGGGATCGGTGACCGGGCCGACGGGATAGCCCGCGCCGTACCAATCGCGGCACCACTCGTACACGTTGCCGCTCGTGTCGAAGAGCCCGAACGCGTTGGCCTGCTTGGTGCCGACGGGATGCGTGCCGCGGCCGGCGTTGTCCTTGAACCAGCCGACGTCGTAGGCCACCGCGTCGTCGTTGCCGGCAAAAAACCGCGTGGTCGTCCCGGCGCGGGCCGCGTACTCGAACTCTGCCTCGGTCGGAAGGGTCACGTCGCGGCTCGCCTTTCGGCCGAGCCAAACCGTGAACGCGAGCGCGTCGTCGTAGGTGACGATGGTCACCGGGTGCTCGTCGGTTTGCGAAAATCCCGGGTTCTTCCAGTTGAACTCCGGCTTTTGCACCAGGCCCTGACCGTCGAAACCGAAGCCGCCCGAGCTGCCTTTTTCGGCTTCCGTGCGGTATCCCGTCTCTCCGACGAAGCGCGCGAACTGACCGCGCGTCACCGGCGTCTTGCCCATGTAAAAGCCGCGCGTCAGTGTGACTTCGCGGGGATTCTCGTCCTGCCCTCGCCCCGCTTCGGTGGGCGCCGACCCCTGCCGGAAGCGTCCTGGCTCGATCCGAACGAGGTCGAGCCGCACACCGCCGCCCAGATCCACTGCGAGCTGCTCCGCGCGCGCAGTCGGGGCCAGCGCCACCGACAACGCGAACGCCGCCAGCATCAGCCCGCGCTTCGATTGCGGCACGAGCCGATCCTTCTCGGACCGCGCTAGCCGTGTCAAGGCGCCTCTCTTCGCCTTTGCGAGCTCGCACACGCGTTGCAGAACGGAAAGGGCCTGGGTAGTAGGCAAGTGTGGGCCGCCGCTGCGCTGGAACATGCATTTCGCCGATCCTCGCGGCAGCCGTGGCGGCGTCCAGCAGTCCGCGCGCGCACGCCGACGAGCCTGCCCGATCGCTCTTCGTCTTGAACTGGCACGCCCCGAGCGAGTGCGCGAACGGCCCCGCCGTGGAAGGCGAGGTGCTCCGCCTGCTGACGAACACGACGCGGGGCGCTCGGCCGACGATGCGATTCGAGGCCACGCTGAGCAAGCTCTCGACCGGACGCTATTCGCTGACGCTCGAGACCACGGTGGAACAGGGACGCTTCCGCCGCACGCTCGAAGCGAGCCGTTGTGACGAGCTGATCAAACCGGCAGCGACGGTGATCGCCCTGGCCGTCGACCCCGAAGCGCCGATTCTGTCACTCGAAGCCTCCGAGCAGCCGCCGACCGATCGCGCGGCGCCACCGCCCGACAGCGCCGTGACAGCGGCTCCGCAGATCGAACCGGAAGCTAACGCCGCGCCGCCGCGGCAATCCACTCCCCGAGCACAGCCTGACCGCGCGGCTCCGATGCCCGTCAGTCCGGCGCGCGATCGCGTGCACCCTTCCCCCGCTTCACGCCCGGTGATCGCCGCGTACGCGCGCGCTTCTGCGGTCGCCGACTTCGGCGCGCTGCCACAGCCGGCGCTCGGCCCGGGAGCTGCCGTGGGAGTCGAATTTGGCTCGGGTGCGCTGCGCGCCGAAGCCGCTTTTTTCTACTTGCCGCCCGAGCGCGCCACCTTGAGCACGGGCTCGGATCAAGGCGGCGAGATCGAGCTCGTCGCCCTGGCGCTTTCGGGCTGCTGGCTGCCGGTGAACGAAGCGTTGTTGCTGGGAACTTGCCTGGGGCTCGAGGGGGGTCGCGAGAGCGGACGCGGCTTCGGCGTGCGCAACCCGGCAAGCGACGACCTCACCTGGTTCGCAGCCCGGGCGGGCGGGCTCGCCGGGTACCGCTTCGCGCAACCGCTCGATTCAAGGCTGGCGGTGCTGGTTCGAGCGGACGCGTTCCTGCGACCGAGCGAATCCGCCTTCGTTTTCGAGGACCTCGGACAAGTGCACCGGCCGAGCTCGTTCGGGTTCCGCGCCGACCTGGGACTCGAGTTTCGCTTTCGATAGCGTTCGGTGACGGATCTCACGACCAGTGGCCACTCTCGGATGCCCATGAAACGCGCCCTTAGCCACGGCAAGGTCTTGGGCCTGATAGCTCTGTCCTTCAGCGCGAATTGCGGGGAGAACGCCGTGCTCGGCAACGATCGGGGCACCGGCGGCACTGCCGGTCACGCCGGCTCGGCACCCGGCGGCTCGAGCGGCAGCGAAGCGAGCGGCGGCAGCAGCGCCGACGGCGGCCCCGACACCGGCGCGGGCGGCAGCGGCGCGAACGGCGGCGCGGGTGCAAGTGCGGGCGCGAGCGGCACTGCCGGCACCGCGGACACCGGCGCTCCGCCGCAGTGCAGGCCGCCTCCCAGCGCCGCTCCGTGCGGCCCGCCCGACGCGCCCTGTACCGTCGCGGTCAACGAGGAGATCGCTCATCGGGGCTATTACCCATCGCTCGTACTCGACGGCGCAGGCA
>Ga0111539_10003011_pt1 | contig 22347 bp, 15 predicted proteins | sample RhiMethybrSRZTD1_FD_79667 | JGI IMG/M metagenome (GOLD analysis project Ga0111539, IMG submission 79667) | Populus rhizosphere microbial communities from Tennessee, USA - Rhizosphere MetaG P. TD hybrid SRZTD1 (version 2) (version 2) | ecosystem: Host-associated > Plants > Roots > Rhizosphere >...
GGCAATGGGGCAATACAAACACTTGTCTCGATGGCCGCGTCATATAGCGATTGCGGTGCCGAGGACACGCGTCTGTATTGCCGCATTGCCTCATTGCCCCATTGCCCCATTGCCTCATTAACAACAATGCTTAATCCCCGCCTCGTCCTCGTCCTGTCCCTGTCGCCGGCGGCGTCGTGGTGAGATCGATCGGGCGTCCGTCCACGAAGACGTGACGGACCGTGCCGCCGTCGAAGAGATCGCCCTGGGTGACGACGACGTTGGCGATCTTGCCTTTCTCGAGCGATCCGATGCGATCGGCGGCGCCGGCGATGCGCGCGGCGTCGATCGTGAGCGCGCGGAGGGCGGCGTCCGGAGTGAGCCCGCCGTCCTTGACCGTGCGGCCCGCGTTGCGGACGAAGTCGCCGGCGCTCGGCAAATCGCCCGAGGTGAAGGCGAACGGCACGCTCGCCTGCGCGAGCGCCGCGGGAATCTTCGGGGCGTTCTGCTGCGCCTTGAGTTGTGCGAGCGACGGCGCCGCGGCGGCGCCGCCGCGGCCGCCGCCCGCGCCGCCGGCGCCGGCTCCACCGCCGCGCCCGCCCGGGAAGCTGAGGCTGTAGATGACGCGCGCCCTGGCCTTCTGTAGCTCGGCGACGCGGTCGTTCGCCTCCGAAGCGCCGACGACGATCGGATCGAGGTTGAACTGCGCCGCGATCGCCAGCGCGCGGTCGATCTCGCGCGCCTGGTTGGCGTCGAGCGCAACCGGCATCTGCCGCGCCAGCGCCGGCTTGAGCGCGTCGAGCGCCGGTTCGATCAGCGGCCGCGGGCCTTTGGCGCCGGTCCGCGTGTAGTGCGCCTCCGCATCGCGCTGCCACTGCGCGTCGAGGAAGCCCTGTTTGGTGAAGGCGATCGTGCCGAGGAGGGCGCCCGGATAGCCCTGGCCGCCGCCGCGCCCGGACATGTTGACGTGCGTCGCGACCGGCGACTTCACGACCGCCAGTCCCTTCCGGTAATCCGCGAGGGTGCTGATCTGCGGATCGTCCGGCGGAATGACCGTGTTCACGAGCGCGCTCTGACCACGGAAGATGCCGGTGGACGGAATCGCCAGCACCGACGTCACGCCGGCGCTCGCGAGGTTCGTCAGCGCCTGGCTGGATGTCCGGAGGTGATCGGCAGCCATGAAGTCGGGCCGCATGATGATGGCGTGCTTGGCCCGTTCGGCTTCCTCGAGCGTGGCAAACGTCTGCGCGCCGGCCCCGCCACGACCGCCGCCGCCTCCGGCGCGACCGGCGGCGGCGCCAGCCGCTGGCTCTTCACCGGTATCGATCGGCGCCTCGTTCGTCATGTCGATGAGGCCCGGGTAGGCGTTCATCCCCGCCCCGTCGATCACGACCGCGTCGGCAGGCGCCGTCACGTTCGCGCCGACGTCCTCGATGACGCCGTTGCGCATGACGATGGTGCCGCTGTCGATCGGTGCGCCCGCCGCCGTGAAAATCTTCACGCCCTTGATCGCGTACAACGGACCGGACGGCGTCGCCGCGCTCGTCGGACCAAAGGCGAGGGCAGTCGCGAGCGTGATACCCGCCACGAAGCCTTTACCACGAAGAACACGAAGACCACGAAGTGTTTGGGTTTCCATGGGTCACTGCCTCGACATGTAACGCTTGAAGAGTTCCGTGTGCTTGCTCTCGAGCGGCACATCGCGGCCGGCGATGACCACGTTACGAATGCGCGACCGGATTTCGAGCGGGTCGCCGGCGACGACGATGAGGTTGGCGACCTTGCCGACCTCGAGGCTGCCGATCGCCTTGTCGGCGCCGAAGATCTTCGCCGCGTTAATCGTGAGCGCCTTGATCGCATCGTCGTGGCTCAGTCCCCAGGCGACGGCCATCGCGGCCTGGAACGGCACCAGTCGCACGTTCTCGTAGTTGCCGCTCGAGAACGCGAACGTGACGCCGGCTTTGGCAAGCTCACCGGCCGCCTGATAGTTCGCGGCGTGGAACGTGTCTTCCCCCGCCGGCATCGTGAGGACGTTGCTCAGAATGACCGGCACGCTCTTGGCCTTGAGCAACGTTGCCTGGGCGACCGCCGCCGCCGGGCTCGTCCGGATGACGATGTTCAGCCCCTGGCGGTCGGCCCACGCCACCGCGTCGCGAACCGCCTGCTCCGTCCCCGCTTGAATGAACAACAACTGCTTCTTCTGGACGACCGGGACGAACGGCTCCAGGTTCCAGTCCATCGTCCGGTTCGGGTTTGCACCGTACGCGCGCGCCTGGGTCAGGAGCTTCTCGAGATCGGGTAACCCGGCGGTGCTGTCGACGCCGCCCCGCCCTCCGCCACCACCACCGCCGCCGCCCCGGCCTCCGGCCCCGCCGGGAAACACCATCGAGAGCCCGACGGTCGGGCGCACCATGTTCTCTTCCCACGTCCAGCCGTCGAGATCCATGAGCGGCACGTCGCCGCTTATGAGGCCGCCCGTCATGAAGATGCCGGCGCTCGTGATGCCCTCGACGCGCGCGACCGGGATCGCGTCGCTGTCGGACTGATACGCGACACGCGTCCGCAGCATCTGGTTGAAGTCGAGCATTTCGCTGACGTCGTCATAGCCACGAACGCCCGGTTCGATGAGGCCGAGGTCGGTGGACGCGTCGATGAAACCCGGATACACGTTCGCGCCTTTCGCGTCGACGATCTTCGTTCCGGTGGCCGCGACGTTCGCGCCGATTGCCTGAATCCGGTTGCCGCGGATGACGATTGTTCCCTTCTCGATCACCGGACCGGTGACCGGCACGATGCGCGCGTTCGTGATGCTCCAGGTCGGGCCGGCGCCGTTGTACTTCACGTCAACTGGCTGGCTCTCGATGTTGAAGAGATTGCCGGCCGTCGGCGCCGCGCCGCCACCCTGCGCGCCGGCGCCGCGGCCGCCGGCCATCCCCGCTTTCTCCTTCGCGACCATCTCGACCCGCTGCAGCTCCTGCACGCGGTCGTAGTACGCGATGCCGTCGATGTAGGTCTTCTCCACGATCGCGTACGTGCTGAGCGGGTGGTGCGACCAGATGACGACGTCGGCGTCCTTGCCGGTCTCGAGCGAACCGACGCGCTGATCGATGCGCAGCTGCCGCGCCGGGTTCATCGTCACCATCGCGAACGCCTGATCGTCGGTGATGTCGCCCCAGCGGACGGACTTGGCTGCCTCGGTGTTCAGACGGCGGGCGTGCTCGGCGCTGTCGGAGTTGATCGAGACCGAGACGCCCTTCGACGTCATGATCGACGCGTTGCCGGGAATGGCGTCCTCCGCCTCGATCTTGTAGCCCCACCAGTCGGAGAACGTGGACCCGCCGGCGCCGTGGGCGGCGATTTCCTTCGCGACCTTGTAGCCCTCGAGGACGTGCTGGAAGGTCGCGACCTTGAAGCCCATTTCCTCGGCGAGGCGGATCATCATCAGGATCTCGTCCGCGCGATAGCAGTGGACGTGCACGAGGCGCTTGCCCTCGAGGATCTCGACGAGCGCGTCGAGCTGGAGGTCCCGCCGTGGCTGAAGCACGTCCTGTCCGCCGGCCTTGGCCTTGTCGTACTCCTGCCAGGCCTTCTGGTAGACCTTGGCGCGCGTGAACGCGTCGCGAATGACGAACTCGACGCCCTGGCGCGTCGTCGGATAGCGCAACGGACCGGCCTGCGCCTGTGCGGCCGGACGCTTCGGGTTCTCGCCGAGTGCGAACTTGATCCCGGGGAGCGCGCCCTGGAAGAGCAGATCGTCCGCCTTCTTCACCCCCCAACGCAGCTTGATCACGACCGTCTTGCCGCCGATCGGATTCGCGCTGCCGTGCAGGATGTTGGCGATGGTGAGCCCGCCGGCCAGATCGCGCTGGATCGCGATGTCCGTCGGGTTGAGCACATCGCCCATGCCGGTCATCGAGCTCACGGCGGTGGCGCCTTCGTTGATGGCGTCGTTGGCGATGTGGGAATGCGCGTCGATGATGCCCGGCGTCACGAACTTGCCCGTGCCGTCCACGACCGTCGCGCCCGCTGGGATCTGCACGTTCGTCCCGACCGCGGAGATCTTGCCGTCGCGCATGACGATGGTGCCGTTCTGGATCGTACCGCGGGTGACCGTGAGGATGGTCGCGTTCCGAATCGCGACCACGCCGGCCGCGGCGGGCGGACCGGCTTGTCCGGCCTGACCGGTGAGCGCGGCGGTCAGCACTGACCTCGACGGGAGCGCAGCTGCCGCGACGGCCGCGAGCGTGACGAGCGAAAGACGCAGGGATCGGCCTACCAAAGGAGCCTCCAGGAGGAATCGAGCGGCAAGACTGTAACGTACGGAAGGGGATGACGACCAATGAAGGGGAGTGCCGTGCCTCCCCGCAGGTCCGTTTGGACCTGCGGGGAGAATTCTCGAACCGGCGAATCGGTCAGTTGCCTAAAAGCTGAACCTGACACCGAGACGGATGTCGCGCCGCCCCAGGAACAGGTTCTTCATGCCGAACTGCGGATCCGCCAGAATGGTGGGCCTGGCTGCCGCAACGGCAACCGGATCGAACCCGGCGAAGAACGATTCGATCGGTGTCAGGGTGAACGAGCTGCGATACTGCCGTCCGTAGATGGAGGTCGCCACGTCGTTGTCGAACACGTTCGCGACGTTCAGGCTCAGGTTGACCTTCTTGTTTCCGCCCAGCCTGAAGTCATGCTGCACCAGGAGGTCCATCGCCTGCTCGACCGGCGTACGGCCGAGATTTCCACGGCCATCGTAGAAGACCCAGCTGTAGCCCTGGTAGGTGATGTACTTGGAGAACAGGGCGCCCGACCGCGCGTACCAATTGATGCCGACGCTCGTCCCCCACGGCAGGTCGTAGGTGCCCTGCAGCTTGAGGTAGTGCGGACGATCCGTGTTCAGCCGGCCCAGCACCGGTTGTCCGTGCGTGTCGTACATCATCCACGGTCCATCGTAGAGACGATTGACGTTCGGCGACAGCCGCGCCGTCCCGCCTCCAGCCTCGTCCGAGCTCGCCAGTCCGGGGTAGTTGCCGTACAGCCGGCTCCAGGTGTACGTCGCCAGGCCGGACCATCGATTGGACAGGCGCTTCTTGAAGGAGAGCTCGACCGCGTCGTAGTCGCGCACGGGCTTCTGTTGAGGAAACTTCTGGCCGTTGATGGGCTGGTATGCCTTGCCCGGTCCCCAGAGGAAATCCAGTTCACCGATGGAACCCCAGCCGGGGTTGCCGATGAAGTAGAACTCGGTGCCGGCCTCGTTCCAGCCGAAGTCCTCGATGGCCCGCGTGATCCAGTTGTGGACGTAGCGAACGCCAACGGAGGTTCGAGCGCTCAGCTCGTGATCGAGACCGATCGTGAACTCCTGGCTCTGCGTCGGCTTGATGTCGTCCTGGATCACGTTGCGCACCTGGCCGAAGTACTTCAACATGACGTCGATCGTCTCGGGGTTGTTGGCTTCGTTCGACCCGAACCGCAGCGTCGAGACCTCGAGGAGCCGGCCCGGGCAGCCCGTCGGGCCTTCCTGGCAGTTGATGCTCTTCCAGTCGAGCGTCTCGAGCGTCCAGTAGTACTGGTGCCACTGCTCGCCACCGAGCGAGCCGCGCGGCATCTCCAGCTTCGTGATGTCGAAGAACCGGCCGAAGCTGGCGTAGCTCTTCCATTTCCCGTCGCCCTTGATGTCCCACGCGAAGCCGATCCGGGGCGCAATCTTGTCGCCGAACCCGAACTTGATGCCGTCCGACTCCTGGCCTGGGGTGTAGAACGGAATCCGCTCCGACTCGACGCGAACGCCGGCGTTGATCGTCAGCCGAGCGGTCGGCGACCAGGCGTCCTGAAGGAAGAACCCCCAGTTGTCCGAGTGAATGTCGCCAGTGCTGAGGACGTTGTTCGAGACCTGGTAATAGCCATACGGTCCACGCGACTCGACGCCGGTGGACGCCGCGTACGTCTGGTCCCAGAAGAACGTAATGGTCGGTTCAACCTGGCCCGACAGCCTGTCGTTCCCGATTCGCTCGAATCGCACGCCCGCCTTGAGCGCGTGCTGCCCCATCCCGGATACGTACCAGGTGGAGGTCGCGTTGACGTACGATCGCGTCAGTTTGTCGCGCGTGGTTCTCGAGTTGGCCGGGTTGTCGATGTAGCCGTTGGGCTGGATCAGGTCGGGCGGGACGTTCGGGAATACCGAGATGTTGCCATTCATCGAGTGGCGGATTTCCGTGCCGTTGCCAAGCGTTTCCTGGTCGGTCATGAAGTATCCGCCTGATAGGTTCACGAACCAGTTGGGGCGCAACACCCAGTCGAGCACGCCGGAAAACGTGTTGTTCCAGGAGTTGTTGCCCGGCAGGCCGTAGTTCGTGTTCGCGTTCGATGTGCTCGTGCCGTCCGGCTCGATGCCGGGAAGCGACCGGCGGCTGCGATTCCACGTCGGCGCATAGGTGAACTTCGCTCGCATGCTGTTCGCGATCTGCCAGGTGCCGGTCGCATTCACCCGGTCGGCCGGATTGTCCTGCGTGAAGGTCTGCGTCGCAGGCCCCCCGTTCGTGGGCGGCGTCCGGAACGTGACGGTTCTCGTCGTGTGCACTCGAACGGGGGCGTACCCGACGTAGAACCAGGCCTTGTTCCGCACCACCGGGCCGCTCCCCTCGAGGACCGGCTGCCAGTCGGGGATGTCGTCCAGCGGGAACTTCACGACCTCGGCCAGGTTCGCGTTTGTCGGAACGGGCCGCACGGTCGGGCGCACCGCGCCCTTGAGCCACTCGTTGTTCGTGTAGTACGTGCCGACGTCCACACGGAACACGTTGCTGCCCGACTTCGTGACCGCGTTGACGACGCCACCGGTCGCGCCAGGGAACTCCGCGTTGTAGCCGCTGGTCTTGACCTGCACTTCCTGGACGAAGTCGGTCACCACCGACTTGCCGGACGACCCGTTCTGGAGGTTGGTGGTGTCGATGCCGTCGATGATGAAGCGGTTCTCGGCGCCGCTCGCGCCGCCGATCGACACGCCGCCGGCGCGCGCCTCGAGATTGGAACCGGGCGACATCGCGATCACAGAGCTGAAGTCGCGACCCTTCGGGATGCGGTCCATCAGATCCTGCGACACCGTCGCGAACGTGGCGTTCTGCTTCACGTCGATGATCGGCGAGTCGGCCACGACGTTCACGCTCTCCGTCACCTGGGCGGGGGTCAGAGTCAGCGGGATCGTCAGCAGTTGGCCGAGCACGACGACCGTGTTCTCGACCCTCGCCACGGTGAAGCCGGTGAGCGTCGCCGTGATGGTGTAGGTTCCCGACGGCAGGGCCGGGAACCGGTAGTTCCCCTGTGAGTCGGTGATGGTCGTACTGGCGCCGACGACACTGGGGCTCTTCGCTTGAACGGTCACGCCGGGCAACACGCCACCCGAGGAGTCCTTGACGACCCCTTGAATCGATCCGGTCTGTTCCTGCGCAAAGGCAGGTGTGACCAGCAGCAGCAACGTACAGAGAGCCAAGACGAGCGAACCAAGTCTCATCTTCACGGCATCCTCCTGTTGGGCTGGGGAGACGGTCTCGTCCCTATTTTCAGGTGTTCATCCCTAAAAAATAGCACTTCAGCCCACTGGATGCGACGGAATCGAACACTTACGGGGGCACTATTGAAGGGCGGCCTGGGGACGCGACTAGTTAATGGGGCAATGAGGCAAATGGGGCAATGTGCCCCGACCAGGCAACGCGTGCCATCGCCCGGGCCCCCTCGCCCTCACTGGTTCACGTGGACAATCTTGGCCGGGGCGAACCCGTTGAAGTGCGTGCTGCTCGCGGCGGAGTAGGCGCCGATGTTCGGTGCGTAGATGAACTCCCCGAGCTCGAGGTCAGGCAACTGCTCTGCCAGACTGATCGTGTCCAGGGCGTCGCAGGTCGGGCCAAACACCGAACAGATCTGGCTCGGACCCCGCCGGAAGCTCTTCAGCGGGTACTGGCAGTGATCGAAAATCACGCCGCTGAACGTGTGATACACCCCGTCGTTCACGTAGTAGCAGAGCTTGCCCTCGCGGATGGCCTTGCCGATGATTTGCACGATGGCGGTCGCGGCGGACGCCACGAGGAACCGCCCGGGCTCGGCGAGAATCTCGATGGGAGGAGGAAACAGGCGGTCAAGCTCCTGGTTGATGGCTCGGGCGATGCTCTTGAACGCCGGAACCGTGTCGTCGTAGTGCGCCGGAAACCCGCCGCCGATGTCGAGGAGCTTGAGCTCGAAGCCACGCGTTTTCGCCTCAGCGAAGACGCTCGAGGCCAGGTGCAGGGACTGGATATAGTTCTGCACGTTGGTGCATTGACTGCCGACGTGGAAGCTCAACCCCTCGACTTCGAGCTTGTTGTTGCGCGCGAACGAGATGAGGTCCACGGCTTCGCCCGGCAGCGCCCCGAACTTGCTCGAGAGCTCCACCATCGACCCCGTGTTGGGCACTCGCAGCCGCAGCGCGAGGCCCGCGTGCGGCGCGTGTTTCGCGATCTTGATGACCTCCTCATGATTGTCGTAGGTCACGAGCGGCTTGTATTGATCCAGTTGCTCGAGCGTATCGGTCGCTTTGATCGGATTGGCGTAGATGACGCGATCCCAGATGAACGCCTGTCGCTTCTCGTCGGGCAGGTCCTTCACGTTCTCGTGCACCGTCAGGAACTCCGCGATGCTCGCCACGTCGAAGCTCGCGCCGGCCTCGTAGAACGTCTTGACGATTTCAGGGGCGCTGTTGGCCTTGACGGCGTAGTACGCCTGGACGCGCGGCAGGTGCTTCCGGAACTGCCCGTAATTCTCGCGCAAGGCCTTGTGGTCCACGACGACGAGAGGCGTGCCGTGCGCCTTGGCCAGGCGAAGCAAGGTCTTCTCGTCCATCAATCGCCCTCGGTGATCAGAAAGTTCTTGAACTGCCACGGATCGGACCGGTCGAGCTGCGGCCGGTTGAAGCCCTGAAAGACGTTGGAATAGTGCTTCAGCGGGTTCCAGTCCGAGGCGAGCGAGAGGAAGTTGCCGAGATAGGGCTTGCTCGTCGCGAGGATGTCCTCGTGCGGCAGGTCGTCGGGCACGCACATCCCCCGACGCGGATTCTCGAGCATCCAGAGGCAGGCCGCCACCACCGAGATGGCCACCTGCATCGTCGTGGCGTTCTGATGTGGCACGAGGCGCCGGGACTCCTCGATCTCCAGGTCCGTGCCGCACCACCACGACTGGTACGGGTGTCCCATGACCAGGGCGCCGAGGATGTCGGCGCCGCTCGTGATCTCATCCGTCATGATGCGGATGCGCGGCTGCAGATCGTAATCGCGTCCGCGCAGCTCGTACAGCGAGGCGATGGCGCAGTCGCACGGGCAATACGCGTAGTGCACCGTCGGACGGTACAGTGCCTTGCCGTCCTTCCAGACGGTCAACTTCTCGGTGATGGTGAAGGCCTCGCCGTGACGCACGACCATGCCGACGACGTGGTGGGCGGGTGGAACCCAGGTCGCGACAAACGTGTTGATGCCCATGCGCGCCAGGCAGATCTGGCTGCGCGGGCCGTCGGGATGTTCGAACGCCAGAGCAGGCAGCTCCTTTTCGTGCGTGCCCCAGCCCATCTCGGCCGTCGTCGTGCCCTCCTCGCGGAAGCCCTCGACGCTCCAGGTATTGACGAACTCGTCGACCTCCTTGGGCCGGTCGGTGACCTGCGTGTCCCGCTCGCTGCAGTGAATCACCTTCACGCCCAGCTCGTGGGCCAGGTGGTTGAACTCATGGGCCTTGGCGTGATGGGCGATCCGCTCGGCCTCAGCGTCGACGAATTTCCGATCCGCCAGGGCCCGCGCCGCGATGTCCAGCAGCGCGTGCTTGGTGAAATGGCTGATCAGTCCCGGGTTGGCGCCATGCTCGAGGACCGCGGTCGGTCCGGGCTCCGTCCAGGATGCCACCATCTTCCGCAGCTTCATGTGGCGCCAGTAGAGCGTCCGCTCGGTCGGAGGCTTGTCGCCGGCGCCGGCATACGGATCCCACAGCTCCACCGACGTGTTGATGTACAGGATGCCCCGGTCGTGGCACCACTGCACGATCTCCACGCAGTCGATATTCCACGCCAGATCGATCAGCAGATCGCCCTCTGACAGATGTTGCTCGAGCAACGCGCCCATGTTCCCGGCCGTGACCTGATCCTGGACGAACGTCATGCCTTGCTCGATCCAGGGCCGCAGGATCTCGTGATCGGGGTTGAAGTCCATGATCGTGATGCGTTTGGGATCGACGTGGACGTGACGCAACAGGATCGGCAGTGTGCACCGCGCGACGGCCCCGAAACCAACGAACAGGATTCGATGAGAAAAAGTCGGCATTCCCATGTGCGCTCTCCGGGAAACGTCGCTACGTGAGCTTCTTCACGAGCACTTTGGAATTGCGGCCGCTCTGGTCGTACCGCTCACGGCGCGCCGGCGGCAGCACGTCTGGAGTGCCTTCGACGAAGCCGCCCTTGGACTGAAAATACGTGAAGGCCTGGGTTGAGAGCGCGAGCAGTTCTTTCAACCCCAATTCGCGCGCTCTGTTTTCCACGAACTGAGTGAGCTTGCGGCCGATGCCCTGGTTCTCGTGCGAGGCGCTGACGTACAGGGACGCCAGCTCGCCCTGCTTCTGCTCGGGATACACGTGCAGGGCGACGCACGCCACGGGATTCTTGTCGATCTCGAAGATGAAGTAGTCACTGAGATTTTTCTCAATCATGCTCTTGGTGCGCCTGACCAGCTCGTCGGCCTCGACGCCCTGCTTGGTCAGCAACTGGATGGCCCGGGCATCTTTCTTCTTTGCGGGTCGGATGTTCTCGTACTCGTTCGCATGGATCAGCGTGCCCAGCCCCTGGTTGGAGAACACCTCACCCAGCAGGCCCTCGTCCAGAGTGCCATTGATGACATGCACGCGCGGAACGCCGGCGTTGCCCGCCGCCGCGGCATACTGCGCCTTCAGGAGCATTCTGTGTGAGAAACCTGCGGTGTCCTGCCGGACAATCGCATCGAGCTCGGGGACGAGCATCTGTCGGATGATCTGGCCGCGGTACATCAAGCCGTCCTGCGAGGTGACGAAGATCAGCTTGACGGCTTTCAGCTGCTCGGCCACCGCCACGGCGACGCCGTCGGAGTTCACGCGATAGGTCTTGCCGTCGCCGTCGAAGCCAAGCGGCGGGATGACGGGCACGACACCCTGGGTGAGCAGCGACTGGAGCAACTCGGTATCGACGCGCTCGACCTTGCCGGTGAACAGATGATCGACGCCCTGGAGGATGCCCACAGGATGGGCGATGATGACGTTCGTACAGGCCGCGCGCAGGTCGTTGGCCGAGAGACCTTCCAGAATCTCGTGGGTCAGCCGCGTTGAGGCCGTGAGCGCCAGATCGAGCGTCGCCGCGTCAGTGATCCCGGAGCCGTCCACGTCGGAGGCGACGACGTTGCGTTCACTGGCGAGCTTTCGGATCTGCTCCGACGCACCGTGGACGAGCACGACGCGGATGTTCAGCGACCAGAGCAGCGCGACGTCGAGCAGCAGCGTCGCGAAGTTCTCGTCCGTGACGATGTCGCCGTCAATGGCAAGGATGAACGTCTTTTCTCGGAATTGCGGGATGTACTGCAGGATGCCCCGCAGGTCGGTCAGCTTCCTGCCTTCTGCACCCGTCACGGCTCGACCACGAAGCTGGCGAACTGCCAGAGATCGGCATCACTGACTGCCGGCGCGCCGAATTTGGTGAACAGACGCGATCGACTGTCGAGCGGCGTCCAGCTCGACCGGACTGACGGACACGGGCCCAGGTACGGGGCGGCGATCGCCAGAATCTCTTTGTGCGGCAGATCGTCGGGGACCAGGATGCCCTCCGACGGATGACCAATCATGTACACGAGCGCACTCAGCACGCCGGCGGCCACCTGGAGTGTGGTCGCGTTCTGACCGGGAACGAGCTGGCGGGACTCATGGATGTCGAGCTGGGAGCCGGTCCACCAGGTCGTGAGCCCGTGCCCCATCAGGAGGACGCCGAGCTCATCGATGCCGTCGGTGATCTCGTCCGTCATGATGCGCAGCCTGGGTTGCAGCTGAAAGTTGCGCATCGTCAGCTCGTAGACGCTGAGAATCGCGTTGTCGCACGGCATGTACGCGTAGTGCACCGTGGGCCGGTACACGGCCTGGCGCCCCTCGATCGTCTCCTCCCACGCCGTCAGGTGGTCGCTGATGGTGAACGACTCGGCATGACGGACGACCATCCCGATAATCGGCCCCCCCTGGGGCACCCAGCTGTGCACGAACGTGCGCATGCCCGGTTGCGCGAGGAAGATTTGGTTGCCGGGGCCGCCGATCGGCACATGGGCGTGCTTCGGCAGGCGACGCTCGTGCGTGCCCCATCCCATCTCGGCCGGCGCCGTGCCTTCTTCGTAGAACCCTTCGATCGACCAGGTGTTGACGAACTCGTTGATCCCCTTCGGCTGCGACGACAGCTGCGTGTCGCGTTCCGAGATGTGGATGACCTTGGTGCCGGTCGCCTGGCTCAGCCGCGCGAACGATCCGTCGGCGTGGGTCTCGGCCGCGGCGATGAGCTGCTCGAATGCCGCGCGGTTGACCCCGGTGGCGGCGGGCAGGCCCTCTTCGAGCATGGTGGTGGCGATCTCCAGGAGCGCCCGCTTGGTGAATTGGCTCACGATGCCGGGATTCGCGCCGTGATCGATGATCGCCGTCGGACTTGGCGTCGCGCGCGAGTTGAGCCGGTCCTTCAGCTGCCGGACTCGCATCTGCCGGGAGTAGAGGCTGCGGTCGTAGGGCGACTTGTTCTCGATGTCGCCGTAGGGATCCCACTCTTCAAGGGAGGTGTTGACGTAGCGGACGTCGCGCGCGCCGCACCACGTCAGCAGATCGAGCGTCTCGCAGTTCCAGGACAGGTCGACGATGATGTCGCCTGGCCCGACCAGCTCGGCGAGCATCGACGTGTAGTTCTCCTGCGTCAGCCGGGCTCGTTTGAAGACGACGCCGGACTGTAACGGATCCGCGATCGTGGAGCGGACATCCTCAAAGTCCATCACCGTGATGCGATTGGCCGGCATGTCGACGTGCCGGAGGAGGAGCGGCAGCGTACACCGGCCCACCGATCCGCAACCGAGCATCAAGATGCGTCCATTGAAAGGGGTTCGGGTCGTCACCGGTCCATTATCCTCAAATATCCTCAAATTGGACCGGGCGCGGCCCACGCGCGGCTTCCTGTTCGAGCCCGCGCGAGCCGTTATCCCGCGAGCAGCGCCAACAGCGCCTTCTGCACGTGCAGCCGGTTCTCGGCCTGATCGAAGATGATCGACGTCGGCGAGTCCATCACCGCGTCGGTCACTTCGAGCCCACGATGCGCGGGCAGGCAATGCATGAAGAACGTGCCGGCGCCGGCCCTGGCCATGAGCGCCTCGTTCACCTGGTACGGCTGGAACACCCGCTCGCGGACCTCGGCCTGACTCTCTTGTCCCATTGACGTCCACCCGTCCGTGTACACCGCGTCGGCGCTGGCGACGGCCTCAATCGGGTCGTTCGTCGTCGTGACGGTCCCGCCACCGCGGGCGACGGCCTGTGCCCCAGTGACCACGGCTGGCGGCAGCTCATATCCCGCCGGTGACGCGACACGCACGTGCATTCCGAGCATGGCGCCGGCGTGCGCGAGCGAGGCAGCCACGTTGTTCCCGTCGCCGACGAAGGTCAGCATCCGCCCGGCCAGATCGCCGAGCTTCTCCCGCAGCGTCAGCATGTCCGCCAGCGCCTGGCACGGATGCTCCTCGTCTGTCAGCGCGTTGACGACGTGCAGGCGCGACGAGGCCGCGGCGAACTTCTCCAGCACGGCCTGGCCGAAGGTCCGGACGACGGCCCCCCACACCCATCGTTCGAGATTGTGCGCGACATCCTCGACCGACTCGCGCCCGCCGAGGGCGCCTTCGACCTGCGCATCGATCACCTCGCCGCCCAGCTCCCGCACGGCAATCACGAACGTGGTGCGCGTCCGGAGAGACGGCTTGTCGAAGAGGAGCGCGACATGCTTCCCGGAAAGCGGCCGTACCGAGAGCCGGCCCGCCGCCCGGTCGGTCTTCAGCGCGGCCGCCAGATCCAGCACCTCGTCCAGCTCTTCGTGGGTCAGGTCGAGGAGAGAGAGGAAGTCTTTGGAGGATGTCTTTTGCGCTCTACTCATGTCCGGTACGCCGCATTGATCTTGATGTACTCCTCGCTGAAGTCACAGGTCCACATCGTGAACTCGTGCGATCCGCCGGTGCCGAGATTCACGACGATGGTCACGGTTTTCCCGGCCAGCACCGAGGCGGCCTCGCCGGCGCGCTCGTCGTGCGGGACGCCGTCCACGAACAGCGCGACGGGTCCAATCTCCACCCCGGCATGCTCCAGCACGAACGCCGCGCCCGATCGACCGGCGGCCGCGACCAGGCGGCCCCAGTTGGGATCGCCGCCGTGAATCGCCGTCTTCACCAGCGGCGAGTTGGCGATCGTGCGGGCCGCGAGCTGCGCATCAGCGACCGACCGGGCTCCGGTGACGCGCACGGTCACGAGCTTGGTCGCGCCCTCGCCGCCGCGCACGATCTCGCGCGCGAGGTGGCCGGCCACGGTGCGCAGGCCCTCGAGCAAGTACGGATCGTCCTCGCGCGTGACCGTGACGCCCGACGCGCCCGACGCCAGGACGAAGACACAATCGTTCGTCGAGCACTCGCCGTCCACGGTGATGGCGTTGAAGGTCTCGTCCACGACGCGCCGCAGCGCGCCGGCGAGCACGGCGGGTTCGACCCGCGCATCCGTGGTCAAGCATCCGAGCATCGTCGCCATGCGCGGCTCGATCATTCCGGAGCCCTTCGCCATGCCGCCGACGGCGAAGACGCCACCCGGCGCCTCGACGTGGACAGCGGCGGCCTTCGGGAACGGATCGGTCGTCATGATCGCGCGCATCGCATTTTCAGCGCCGCTCACATCGAGGAGGCGCGCCGCCTCAATGACGCCGGCACGAACCTTGGCCGCGTCGAGCAGGACGCCGATGACGCCGGTCGACGCGATCAGCACCTGCTCCTTCGAACAGCCGACTTCGGCCGCGGTCGCGGCCGCCATCTCCTGTGCTGCGGCAGCGCCGGCGTGGCCCGTGCAGGCGTTGGCGCAGCCGCTGTTGATGACGATCGCCCGGGCCAGGCCGCCCGATCTCTTCAGGTGATCTCGCGACACGAGGATCGGCGCCGCGGCGGCGAGATTCGTCGTAAACACGCCGGCGGCCGCCACTGGTTCGCCGGCGGCGATGAGCGCCAGATCGAGCGGCGCCGCGCCGCTCTCAGGCTGCCGCTTGAGCCCGCATGCCACGCCCGCCGCGCGAAACCCCTGCGGAGCGGTGATACCGCCGTTGACCAGACGAATCATGCCGCTCCTTGCGCTACGGTCCTGCCACGCGCGGCCGCCGCCGACGCGGCTGTGAACCGCAACACTTCGCGAAGAGGAAAGACCATCGCGTACTGCCCACAGCGGCGGAAGAGCGGGCAGCCGAGACAGTCCGCCGTAATCTTCTCCGGGAGCCAGACGTGCGGCACGATCGAGAAGTTCTGGCGAACGAAAAAGCCCGCGTCGTGCGTGAACGCACAGAGCGTCTCGAAACCCGCGGCGCGCGCGCGCCCCCGAAGCTCGCCGACCAGCCTCGCCGCCAGACCCGCACGGCGAACTTCCCTGGCGACCACGAGCGAACGCACTTCGGCCACGCGCTTCGAGAGCGGCGCCAGCGCGGCGCAGGCTTTGACGATGCCGTCGACCTCGCAGACGACGAAGCGATCCGCGTGCCTGGCAATTTCGCCAGGCTCGCGGGGCAGCAAGTGGCCCTCGCTCCGATGTGCGTTGATGAGCGCATGAAGCGCGTCGGCATCAGCCGCCGTGGCCGGTCGAATCTGCAAGCCGGTCAATTGAGTCTCTCCCGTTCACTTCGCGGCCCACAACCCGGGCCGCGCTACGTACTCGTATGACGAATCGCTTCCTCCAGAAGGGCGATCGCCTCGTCGACGTCCCGCTCTGTCGCGATGTAGGGCGGCAGCAGGCGAATGACGCGGGTCGCCGTGCGGTTCACCAGCAACCCGCGCTCGAGCGCCGCCGTCACGATCGGCGCCGCGTCGTCCTTGCACTCGAGCCCCGCGATGAGGCCGGCGCCGCGGACTTCGACGATCCGGTCCGCGTGACGCGCCTGCAGATCCCGAAGCCGGTCGAACAGAAACGCCGACACGCGCGTGATGTTCTCGAGCAGCCCACCCTCGAGCGCATCGAGAAACACGAGCGCCGCGCGGCACGCCAGCAGGTTGCCCCCGTACGTGGTGCCGTGATCTCCAGCCGCGACCGCCGGCGCCACTCTGGCGCTGACCATGGCCGCGCCGACCGGCACGCCCGCGCCGAGCGCCTTGCCGAGCGCCACCAGATCCGGCCTCAGACCGATCGTCGGGCTGTGCAGGAACGTGCCGGTCCGGCCGGATCCGCTCTGCACCTCGTCGGCGATGAGGAGCGCGCCCGAGCGTGTGCAGGCGGTCGTGATCGCCCGCACGAGCGCCGCGGAAAGTGGCCGCACGCCCCCCTCGCCCTGAATCGGCTCGACGATCACGGCCGCCGTCGAGTCGTCGACGAGGGCGTCGAGCGCGTCCGGCGCGTCAGTAGACGCGAACGTCACGCCCGGCACGAGCGGCGCGAACGGCCCGCGATAGTGCTCGTCCCACGTCACCGAGAGCGCGCCCATCGTCCGGCCGTGGAACGAGTGCGTGAACGCCACGAACTTCGTCCGTGCCGTCTCGCCTCGCGCGTGCCAGTAGCGGCGCGCAAACTTCAGGCAGGCCTCGTTCGCCTCGGTTCCGCTGTTGCAGAAAAACGCGCGCTCGAGGCCCGTGAGCGCCGAAAGTCGCGCCGCCAGCTCGCCCTGCAGCGGATGGAAATAGAGATTCGACGTGTGCACCAGCGTCGCCGCCTGATCGGCCAGGGCGCGGGCGAGTGCGGGGTGTGCGTGACCGAGTGACGCCACGCCGATCCCCGACACGAAGTCGAGGTACGCACGGCCGTGGTCGTCGAAGAGGCGCATCCCGGCCCCGCGCTCGAACACCACCGGGAGGCGGCGGTACGTCTGCAGTACGTGCTGCGATTCGAGCGTGGGTACGTCGGTTGTCGGAGTCGTCGTCATCATCTTCTTGTGAACCCCTTCGGTCGTCTCGAGCGTGGCCACGAGCGTCGTCCCGGGCGCGTCGTCAACGCCGTGTGGTCCGCCGAGCGTCCGGCCATCCACCAGCCTGATGATCGACAGGCCCTGCTCCAGGGCGGTACGACAGGACGAGAGTTTGGCGACCATGCCGGCGGTCGCCGTTCCGTTCGAAATCAGATCGTCGATGCCGGCGAGGTCGAGCACTGGAATCGACTTGCCCTGAGCGTCGAGCACGCCGGGCGTCGCGCCGGCGATTACCAGCTCGCTCCCGGCTACTGAGCTCGCAATGCGGCACGCCATGACGTCGGCATTGACGTTCAGGAGTGCGCCGTCGCGATCGACGCCGAGTCCGGCAATTACCGGCACGTACCCGCGCGAGAGCAGCAGCTCGACGAGCGCCGGATCGGCCTCGACCGGGTCGCCGACGAAGCCCAGATCGACCACCGACCCGCTCGTCGACCGATGGTTCTGCACGCGCACGGCGCGTCCCAGTCCGGCGTCAACACCTGTCAGGCCGACAGCCGGTACGCCCTGGCCGACGAGCGCGGCCACCAGCTCGGTGTTCGACGCACCGGCCAGCACCGACACCACAACGTCCAGCGTGGCGGCATCGGTGACGCGGAGACCATCCACCTTTCTTGGCGCGATCCCGCGCTCGGTGAGCTCGGCGTCGATGGCGCGCCCGCCCCCGTGCACGATGATGAGCGGCCGGGTGGCCGCCACTGAGGCCGCCAGGACGGCAATGCGCTGTCGATCGGCCAGTGATTCCAGCAGCTCGCCCCCGAGCTTCAGCACCAGCGGGTCGGTCACAGCAGCCCCGTGCGTTCTTCGAAGCGACAGGCCACGTTGAAATTCTGCAGGGCCTGGCCGGCTGCGCCCTTCACGAGGTTGTCGAGACAGGCCACGATGACCAACCGCCGCGAGCCGGAATCGAGCCGCCAACCGATATCGCAGAAGTTGGTCCCGGCGACATGCTTGATCTCAGGCAAGGCCTCGCCCGTGAGGCGGACGAACGGCTCCTGTCCGTAGGTCCGCTCGAACGCGTCGCTGACCTGTTCGGCGGTCGTCCCGGCGGGCACTTTCGCGTAGATGGTCTCGAGAATGCCGCGGTCGAGCGGCACGAGATGAGGCACGAACGTCACCGACGTGCGCAGCTCCTGCTCCATCTCCGCCACGTGCCGGTGTTTGAAGACGCCGTAGGCCGACACCGACCCATGATTCTCGGAAAAATGCGTGCGATCGCTCGGCGCACGGCCGGCGCCAGAGATGCCCGACTTCGCGTCGACCACGACGCCCTCCGCGTCATCGAGCAACCCGGCTTTTGCGAGCGGCAGGAGCGAGAGGAGTGCCGCCGTAGGATAGCAGCCCGGATTGGCCACGAGCGCGGCATCGCGTATTTCGTCCCGGTAGTACTCAGTCAGGCCGTACGCCGCGCCGGCCGGCAGCGCGCCCGTCGCCGGGTACCACTGGGAACGCGCGGCCGCATCGCGAATCCGAAATGCGCCCGACAGGTCGATGACCCGTACGCCGGCGCTGACCAGCGGCGGCGCCAGCGCGGCGGCCGCGCTTTCAGGCACGGCCAGGAACGCGACGTCCACGCCCGAAGCGAGGCGCGCTGGATTGAGTGGCTCGACCTTGCCGTCCCAGATTTTGGTCAGGCGTGGGAGGGGCCGCGCCGCCGAGTCAGCACTCGACGACATCGCCATTTCCAGCCGGACGTGCGGATGTCGCGACAGAAGCGCCAGAAGCTCCTGACCGGCGAATCCGGTCGCGCCGGCCAGGCCCACCCGTACAGCAGACGAATAAGTATTCATCGCAAAGTCTAGATATACATCGAACCGTAACCGCGAATCAACGATTTCGTACGAAATATCGAGCAATCGCCTATACACCCGATGTATATTTGGGGTTACGAACTGAATAGTTATGAAGGCTTGGCGTCAGGCGCAGATCATGGACATTGTCGACCACGAGGCGGTGGATTCGCAGGAAGCCCTGCGCGAGCGTCTCCACGAGCGCGGCATCGACGCGACGCAGGCCACGATCTCTCGTGATCTCAAGGACTTAGGGCTAGTCAAACGCGCCGGCGACGGCGCCTACGTTCGTCCAGGCGTCGGTCGGGGCCAGGGCCCGGTCGCCGAGCAGCTGCGCCGCGCGGTGTCCACCCTGATGCGCAGTCTCGAGCGCGTCGATCACCTGCTGGTGCTTCGCACCGATCGCGGTCAGGCCCAGGGCCTTGCCGAGTGGATCGATCGCGCGGAGCTGCCGGAGGTGGCCGGCACGATCGGCGGCGACGACACGATCCTGATTGTGTGTCGCGCTGGCTCGGCCGAAGAGCTGGACCGGCAGTTGAAGTCGATGGTGAAAGGGTGAAGCGAACGAGTGGAGCGAGTGAGCCGCGCGAGCGGAGTGGGGATCGTGGGGCCCCGCGAGCGAGCGCGTCAGGGGGGTGCGGCGGGGACGAAGTCCCTCCGCGATGAGAATGGAGCGCATCGTCCTGGCGTACTCCGGCAGTCTCGACACCTCGGTCGCCATTCCGTGGCTGGCCGAGAAGCACCGCGCCGAGATCGTCACGGTGACGATCGACGTCGGGCAGGGGAGAGAGACCGAGGAGGTTCGCGAGCGCGCGCTCGCGAGTGGCGCCGTGCGCGCGCACGTGCTCGACCTGCGCGACGCGTTCGCGAGCGACTTCATTCTGCCCGCGCTTCAGGCCGGGGCGTTTTCGGAGGGCCGCGCCTGGCTCGCCCGGTCGCTCAGCCGCCCGCTCATCGCGAAGCATGTCCTCGAGATCGCACGCATCGAAGGCGCGCACGCGATCGCCCACGGCGGGTCGAGTCTCGACGGCCACCCCGGCCGCTTCGAGCTCGCCGCGCGGGCGCTCGATCCGTCGATTCGGTCCATCGCGCTGTCCCGCGTCTGGCAATCCACGCCCGCGGAGCGGCTCGACTACGCGCGTCAACGCGGCATTCCCACCCTTGCGGACCAGGACGTCGCCGAGGCCAACTTGTGGGGCCGGACGATTGACGCCGCCGCCGTGTCAGACGACTGGCAGGAGCCGTCAGAGGACATCTATTTGCTGACCAGGCGGCCGGAGGACGCACCGGACACTCCAGCCTACGTCGAGATCGAATTCGCGCGCGGCGTGCCGGTCACGACCAACGGCGTCCAGATGTCGCTTGCCGAGTTGATTCAGAGTCTCGAGACGATCGCCGGCTCTCATGGCGTCGGCCGCCTCGACACGGTCGAGCCGCTGGGTCCGGGCCTCACGATTCGCACGATCGTCGAAGCGCCGGCGGCCGTGGCACTCGACACGGCGCATCGTGCGCTGCAGGCGGCGGTGACGCCTCCGGATCTCGCTCAGATCGCCTCGGCGCTCGGATCGAAGTACGCGCGCCTCATCGCCGCGGGCGACTGGTTCGGTCCGACGCGCGAGGCGCTGGACGCGTTCGTCGCGCGCCTCCAGCAGCGCGTCAACGGCATCGTCCGACTCAAGATCTTCAAGGGCGACTGCAGAGTGGTCGGCCGGACGGCGCCGGACTGGAGTCGGACCGGGGCCAACGCAGGGAAGACGGCTGACGCCGTATCGGCGACTCAATCGATCACCAAGGGCCGGAAGACGACCTAGTCGCGGGAGCCTCGATGTCTACACTCTGGTCCGGCCGGTTCACGTCAGAGCCCGATCGCGAAGTCTTCGAGTACGGCAAGTCGCTCGCCGTCGACCGGCGCCTGCTCGACGATGACGTCACCGGGAGCCAGGCGTGGGCCGAGGCGCTCGGCCGCATCGGCGTCCTATCGCCCGCGGATGTGTCGGCGCTCGTTTCCGGACTCGAGGCGATCCGGGCGGCCGTGCGATCCGATCCGGGGCTGATCGATCACGCGTCCGACGAGGACGTGCACAGCTTCGTCGAGCGCGAGTTAATCGCGCGGATCGGCGACGCGGGCCGCCGGCTGCACACCGGCCGCTCGCGCAACGAGCAGGTGTCGCTCGACTTCCGGCTGTACCTCCGCCGGCGCATCGTCGAGGTCCAGGACGCGCTGGCCACACTCGTCGGCGCGCTCGCGCATCAGGCCGCGACGGCGGGTCAGGCCGTCATGCCGTCGTACACGCATCTCAGGCGCGCCCAGCCGGTGCTCGTGGCGCACGTCTGGCTGTCGCATGCCGCGGCGTTTCGCCGCGACGTCGATCGGCTCGAGGCGGCGCGTCGTGAAGCCGACGTGATGCCGCTGGGCTCGGGCGCCATCGCGGGCACGGCGTACGCGATCGACGTCGAGTGGCTCGCCGCGCGGCTCGGCTTCTCCCGGATCTCCTCGAACAGCATCGACACGTCGGGCGATCGCGACTTCGTCGCGTCGTTCCTCTACGCCTGTTCGCTGGCGATGATCCATCTCAGCCGGCTTGCCGAGGACGTCATCCTCTTTTCGAGCGAGGAGTTCGGATTCGTCGAGATTCACGACTCGGTCGCCACCGGATCGAGCCTGATGCCGCAGAAAAAGAATCCCGATCCGCTCGAGCTCGTGCGCGGCAAATCGGGCAAGGCCATCGGTCTGCTCACGGGCTGGCTGACGACCATGAAAGGACTGCCGCTCGGCTACAACAAGGATCTCCAGGAGGACAAGGCGGTCGTCTTCGAGGCGGAAGACCTGACGATTGCCTGCGCGCGGACGACAGCCACCGTCGTCCGAACCCTGACGCTCCGGCCGAAGATGACGCGCGCCGCCGCGTCCGGGCTGTTGCTCGCGACCGAAGTCGCCGACTATCTCGTCTCGCGCGGCCTGCCGTTCCGTTCCGCGCACGAGGTGACCGGCCGCATCGTGCGTGACCTCTACGAGGGCGGCCGCACCTTCGATCAGCTCACGCTCGCCGACTGGCGCAACTACCACGAGCTCTTCGACGACGGCGTTTTTCGCGTCGTCACGCCCGAGGCGGCCGTCGCCGCCAAGAAAACGCCGCAGTCCACCCACCCCGACGCCGTTGCCGCTGCGTTGGCCGAGACGAAAGCCTGGCTGGAGACAAAGCTTCACCATGAAGAGGTCAAGAGGTGAAGTAATTCTTTGGGAAAGACCGCTTGTTGCACGTGCCACTGTCAAGAACCGCACATCGGTGGTCAAGACTTTGAAGACGGCCGACGGCCTACGTTGCTGTGTGCAATTCTTCACTAGGATTCCTTCACCTCTTGACC
>Ga0111539_10003012_pt1 | contig 22343 bp, 23 predicted proteins | sample RhiMethybrSRZTD1_FD_79667 | JGI IMG/M metagenome (GOLD analysis project Ga0111539, IMG submission 79667) | Populus rhizosphere microbial communities from Tennessee, USA - Rhizosphere MetaG P. TD hybrid SRZTD1 (version 2) (version 2) | ecosystem: Host-associated > Plants > Roots > Rhizosphere >...
AGTCTGTGCTGATACTGCGGCACACAGCACCAACGAAACGAGCGCAGCTATAAGCGCCCTATGTGCGAGTCTCATCGCATTCCTCCTGCGAAATGAGTAATAAGAATTCGTAATAGTGCCGCCAAAACGGAACAAGTACCAACACCCTTCTCCCGCGGAGGCCCCAACTACAGCTGTCAATTCATTTGAACCGCGTGGTCCAACATGGCCCAGCGGCGTTACTCGGACCGCGGCGTAAACAGAGCACTTCGGCCTTTCTGAGAGTGCTCCAATACCGCCTGTTACTATTCCCGAGTGACTCCTGAACTGAGTTCATTTCTTATAGGAAATGAACATCCACTTGTCAACGATTTCGTCCCTTAAACCATTGCGTAATTATTGAGAAATCTTAACGCTGGTCCGAGCCGTAAATCCAGCCAGACCATACTCTACCTTAAATTGGAAATCAAGCCTTTTTCACTATTTAGCGGCGCAGAGATTATGTTTTTTCGGTCACGCGTAGATGCCTCTCATGCGCGTGTCATAGGCCACACGGTCTATCGCCAACATGTATGCCGCGGTCCTGGTATCGACGTGGTGCGCATCGGCATAACGACACAGATCGTTGAAGCTGGCGACCATCTTTTGCTGCAGTCTCTCATTGACTACATCCTCGGGCCAAAAATAGCCCATACGGTCCTGGACCCACTCAAAATACGAAACGGTCACGCCACCCGCATTCGCCAGAATGTCCGGAACGACGAAGATTCCCTTTTCGTGCAGAATCTCGTCGGCAGCCGCAGTTGTTGGACCATTTGCCCCTTCCGCCAACACTTTACACTTGAGCTTGTCCGCATTTTGAGAGTTTATCTGGTTCTCAGTCGCTGCCGGGACCAGCACGTCACACTCAAGCTCCAACAGTTCCTGATTGTTCACAAATTCCACACCTTCGTAGCCTTCGAAGGACCGCGTGGTCTTCAAGTACTTCAGGGCCTCAGGTATATCAATGCCGTTCGGGTTGTAAATCCCCCCATGGATGTCCGATATCGCTACAACCTTATATCCGGTCTTGTGGAGTAACTCTGCTCCGATGCCACCTACATTTCCCGAGCCTTGCACCACTACACGGGTCTCAGCCGGCGTCATCTTGAAGCGCTTGATGGCTTCGTTGACCACAAAAAGTATGCCGCGTCCCGTCGCTTCGCGTCTGCCCGATGAGCCACCGAGGTCGATCGGCTTGCCGGTCACCACTGCCGTGACGGTGTGACGCGCGTGCATGGAGTAGGTATCCATAATCCACGCCATCGTCTGCTCGTTGGTGTTCATGTCCGGAGCAGGCACGTCCTTCTCCGGTCCGATGAAGTCAAGCAACTCGGCTGCGTAGCGGCGCGTCATGCGCTCGAGCTCTCCCATCGACATCTGCTGCGGATCGCAGATGATCCCGCCTTTGGCGCCGCCGAACGGCACGTTTACCACGGCACATTTCCACGTCATCCAGGCGGCAAGGGCTCTAACTTCGTCGAGACTCACGTCGGGCGCATAGCGTATCCCGCCCTTGGCGGGACCACGGGCAAAGTTGTGCTGCACCCGATATCCTTCAAAAACCTGAATGCGCCCTGAATCCATCTTGGTGGGGATATAGACCTTCAACTCGCGGTTGGGAACTCTCAGCACGGCGTAGAGGTCCGGATCGAGATCCAGCAACTGTGCCGCGCGATCGAACCGCGACATCATCGACTCAAACGGATTCTCTTCTTTTATCTCTCTGATATCGTCGACGTAAGTGGTGCTATACATGCTTACCATTGGAGCTTCTCCATACTTATCCACAGATTACACAGATTGAGTTTATTCTGCGTAATCTGTGGATGAAACTATCTTAAAACCTCGTTCATCGATCCACTTCTGAAACCCTCGAGATCGAGCGTCACATATTTAAATCCCAACTCGCGAAATCGCCTCGCGAGCTCGTCGAGCAAATCCTTTCGCAACACCTGGTCCATCTCGGCCGCCGCGATCTCGAGGCGGACCAGTTGATCGTGATGGCGCACTCTGAACTCTCGAAACCCAAACTCTCTCAAGATCTCTTCACCGCGATCGACTTTACTCAGCCGTTCAATCGTCACCGTCGTCCCGTATGCAATACGTGACGACAGGCATGGACTTGCAGGTTTGTCCCATGTCGGCAGCGTTGCTTTGCGGCTCAACTCACGCACTTCACTCTTGGTTAAACCAACTTCAATCAGCGGACTGCGCACGGCATGCTGCGCTGCTGCCTGTCTGCCGGGACGAAAGTCACCCAGGTCGTCCACGGTCGAACCATCAACAATGCTTTTGATGCCGCGTGTCCGCGCCACTGACTCCAGCTTGCTGTACAACTCGTCCTTGCAAAAGAAGCAACGGTTCGCATTGTTGGCTTGATACGCCGGATTCTCGAGCTCTTCGGTATCGATCAATTCGTGTTGAAAACCAAACGTTTCGACAACGCGATCGATCTCGGCGCGTTGATATGCAGGCAGGCTTGCGGATTGACCGGTAACGCAGATCGCGCGCGATCCCAACTCTTCGTTTGCGACGTAGGCGACATAGCTGCTGTCGACGCCGCCTGAGTAAGCGACGATTACCGACTCCAGTTCACGAAAGAGCTTGCGCAGTCTTTCTTCCTTGGCAATTGTATTCATTGGAGGACCGCATGTTAGCTTATGCATCAATTGCTACGCAACCAGCATCTCAGCCACAGATCCGCGGTATCTGTGGCCAGAATTTCTGCGAGGAGTGTGCTAACATCGAAACCTCCCCGGATCTTCTTCAATGTCTGAATTGAGCGCCTCATTTTGGAAGAGACTGTTGCCGTTCGCTGCGTGCCTCGTCCTGCTCGCTGTGTGCTCTCTCGCGGCGGCACAAACGGTCGATGTGTTTGGCGACGACGCGGCCGATCCGGTGAGACTGTTCGAACGCGGACAAAGCGCGCACGCGCGTGGCGAACTGGAAAAAGCGATCGAATTTTATGAACAGGCGATAAAAGTGCGTCCGGAGTTTCCGGAAGCGGAGTTCCAACTTGGCAATGCGCTTGCCTCGCTCGGACGTCTTCCCCAGGCTGAAGCCGCATTTCGTCTCGCAATCTCATACAAGAAGAACTGGTCGCTTCCCTATTCCGCACTGGCCATCGTGCTGATGCGACAGTCTCGTGACAAAGATGCAGAACCGTTTTTCCGCCAGGCACTGACTCTCGACAACAAGGATCCGGTAGCGTTGCGAATGCTTTCCGAGTTGCGACTCCGAGCAGGCGACTCGAAAGAGGCGCTCGACCTCGCAAAAAGAGCAACTGCCAATGCTGAAGCTCCCGCTTCTGCATGGGTCACTCTGGCAATGGCCGAGCGCGCCAACGGAAACAGGACTGCAGCCAAAACGGCCGTCGATCACGTGCTCGAGACCGAACCGGAAAACGTCGCGGCGCTGGTGGAACGCGCAGATCTCTTCAAAGATGAAAAGAACTTCGATCTCGCGATCACGGATCTCAGAGTTGCCGCGAAGCTGAAGCCAAAGGATAAAGGGGTAGCGTCGCGTTTGGCTGAAGCACTGCAAGCAGCCGGAAAATTCGATGAAGCATTGGCGGTGGCAAAGGCCGCCGGACTTGAAGTGCAACAAACTATCGGAAACTCCGGCGCCGTTGTCGGAACACCGGAAGAAATTGAAGCTGCCAACAGCGATGACCCCGCCGTAGCTCGCAAGGCACTCGAAAAGTTGCTCGAGAAAAATTCACGCAGTGCAATGTTGCTTGGTCGTCTCGGTGCTTCATACCGCACTGACGATCCCGCACGCTCACTGGAGTTCTACCGCAAAGCAGCGGAGGTTGAGCCGAACGCCCCAGAGCACGCACTCGGTTATGGAGCGGCGCTGGTCCAGGCGCGACGCTTTCCCGAAGCCGCATACATCCTGCGCCAGGTGGTGAAAGCCGTTCCTGACAATTATGTTGCGCGAGCAAATCTCGCTACGGCCTTGTATGAGTCGAAGCGTTATCCCGAAGCCATTCCCGAATACGAATGGATCCTGACGGCTAAACCGGAAATCGTCGTGGCCCATTATTTTATTGCCACCGCACACGATTATCTTGGAGAATACCCGGAAGCACTTGCATCATATGAAAAGTTCCTGACGGTCGCCGACGCGAAAACCAATCAGCTCGAGATCGACAAAGTCAAACTGCGACTGCCAACGCTCCGGCGACAAATTCAATTAGGAGAGGGCGTAAAGAAGAAGCCCTGAAGATTTCGCATGACTCGCGAAACACAGCGCAAGCTTGTATTGCCGGCACTCCTGCTGGTGCTTGCCTGTGTTCAAGCGGTCAACGCCCAGGACGCGCAACCATCACCCACGCCGCTAACGGCTCCACCGCCGTTCAAAATGATCGTCAAAGAAGAGCGCAGCCAGATCGAACAGACTCAGGATTCATCCAAGCGACTCAAACTGACGATCACTTTCGCCGGCCAACATCTGACTGCCGCCGAACAGCACACAGCGCGTGAAAACTATGAAGCGGCTTCAGCGGAAGTCGGCATGTATCATGCCCTGATAGAAAACGCGCTGGCTTTTCTCAGCACGATCAAACGCGACACCAACAAATCACGCGACCTTTATAAACGTCTCGAGCTCGCACTTCGTGCCGATGGGCCACGTCTGACTGCAATGCGTCGAATCACCCCGCTCGAGTTTGCGGTTTGGATAAAACACGTGGAAGACTTCGCCCGTGACGGCCGCACCGAAGCACTGAATTCGTTTTACGGACACACCGTGGTGCGCGATCAGAAACCCGATAAGAGCAACGAAAAACCGAAAGAAATTCCAACTCCAACCCCTAAGAGTAATCAACCATGATCAGCCGCATCCTCCTGACTTTCTCGATCTCCCTATTTGTCGTATTCAGTTTCCTGCCGCGAGCCGTTGCGCAACAGCGAGATCATCTCACGCAACAGGAAGTGGATTTGGTGAAGGAAGCACAGATCCTCGACAAACGCATCGACGTTTTCATCAAAGCTACCGAGCGTCGCATGATGGTCATTAATGGCTCGGCTGCCGCGAACGCGAAGCAACTGAAGAAGGATTCAGAGAAAGGATGGGGAGAACTGCCGACAGGTTCGCGTGCGGAGTTGGTCTCGGATATCGCAAAGATTCTCGACGAAGCGATCACTAACATCGACGACGTCAGTGCCCGTGACGAACATAATCCGCTGATTGCGAAATCACTAAGAAAACTGGCCCAGGCGACAAATACAATCATGAGCCAGTTGAAACCGCTAGCTACCGAAGCAAAAAGCGAGGCCGAAGTCGCGAGCTTCGAACTCCTCAACGAAGACGCGCAATCCATCATGGAAGCGGCTAACAAACTCCCACCGGAAGTCGTGACCGACAAGAAAGCCAAAAAGAATAACTAGCCGCGGATTACACGGATTTTAATGTTCGCGTCACGCGCTTGATCGCTTCCACGATCTTCACCAACGACTCCTTCGCGTTCGTCGCATTTCGATCGTCCAACGCCTGCCGGAAGTCCGTTAACGGCTGCGCCGCATAACCAGTATAAATGCCGGGCGCATAGATCTGGTGCTTGTACCACGCGCGACCGCGCAAGCCTCCTGCATCGATAAACTGCCGCTCAGCCTGAATGATGACGTCGTTAATCTTTGTCAGCCGCTCCCGGTCGGAATTTCTCACCGCTTCCTGACGATTCTTCTCGACTCGCTCCGCCTCTTTCGCGAGATCGTCAATCGCCGACGTCATCGACTTGTCGTCCAGTGAGCCGGCGAGGTTGCGAATCCGCGCAAGCCGTATCGCTTCAGTAAAGTAATCACGAATCTGCCCCGCGTAATCCGTGTAATCAAACGAAAGCCCATCAGCATCCGCCAGACGCATCGCGAGCGTGCCCCAGAGTTGAGCTGCGGCGACGTGATATTTAAAGTCCGGATCGCCGAAGTGGTCCATCCAGTAAAACGAATCGTAGGCGGAGTGATAGACACCGTAGTCGCCGTTGAATCCCATGTCAGTGGAGGGAACTCCAAGGTGCTGTAGAAACGGTGTGTAATCCGATCCGGAACCGAGTGCGGCAATACGCGCTTCCGGTGGGTGCTGCTCGCCTTCCGGACGATTCTCGTGTGCGCGATCCTGCCATTGTTGATAAACGCTCTTGCCTGTCTTGGGATCCTTTATGTCGCGCGTCGTTGCGCGCAGTAGTTTCCACAACGAAGGCACCGATGAAGCACCGAAGTGTGGACCGGAAACAGCCGCATCCAGATTCAGATAAGCAACGGCCTTTTCCCTGAGATCGTCCGCAAACTCTTCTGCCCATTCGGTCGAACCGACGAGTCCATATTCTTCCGCGTCCCAACTGCAAAGAATGATCGTGCGCCGTGGTTTCCAACCCTGCTTCAACAACGCGCCAAAGCCGCGTCCCGCTTCCAACATCGCCGACGTGCCGCTGTTTGGATCCACTGCGCCAAACACCCACGCATCGCGATGGTTGCCGAGAATTACCCAACGGTCCTTCTCTTCGTTTCCATCGATGCGCGTAATGACGTCCCAGATCTTCCGCAGCTTGTAATCCATGTCAGTCTTCAGACGCAGCTTCACGTCGTTCGTTCCGCCGACGTGATATGCGAACGGCAAGCCGCCCTGGAATCCACGAGCAGGACGCACCGGTCCTTTAAGCTGCGAGAGAATCGTCTTCGCGACGTCGTAAGCAATCGGCTGCACGGGTATACGCGTCAGATCGGTTGCTTCTCCGGGTTTCAAACGCTGCACTCCGGGAATCGCCGGTTTTCCGGGCGTGAGAGGATCGCCGGGATAATCAAACAGGAACTGCACCGAACCGCGTTGTCCCGATGCAACCGGGCGCCATGGTCCCTTCGGATACACGTCGCCCTGCATGTAACCGTCGTCTTCGGGATCGGAGTAGATGATGCAGCCAACCGCGCCCTGATCTTCCGCAACCTTGGCCTTCACCCCACGAAACGAGTTGCCGTAACGCACGATCACGATCTTTCCCTTGACGTCCACGCCGGCCTTCTTGAGTTCTTCGTAGTCGCCCGGCAAACCGTAGTTTGCGTAGACGACGGGCGCAGTCACATCACCGCTCGCGCTGTAGCCATTGAAGAGAGGCGTGATCTTTGGATTTGACGAAGTCGGGTCGCCGGGCACTACGGCTTCCCTTGTGCTTAGTGGCTGACGTTTAGTGGTGATTAGCTCCAGGGTGCTCGGACTGTTCGGATAGTTGAGCCAGACTTCATATTCCCTCAGCTCTGCCGACAAACCGTAGCTGCGCAGTTGATCGCGAACATAAACTGCGGTGTCGTAGTCTTCCTTTGTGCCGGCGATGTGGGGCTCGATAGTAAGACGACGCAAGTGCTCGCGTGCCGATTTTGGATCCGGCACGGCGCGAAACTGTTCTTCCCAACGTCGCTCTGCGGCGACTCGATTCGGACTAAACCCATCGATGGCAGTTTGCGCGAAGGTTTTCTGTATGAACGTTAGCGGCGTTGTTAACGTAGTAGCGACAAGTAACAGGAGAATCAGTATAGTTTTCATAGCGACATAAATAGCGGGAGGCCAGTTATAGATGGACAGCAGATACTACCCAGGGGTAGAAGTAGACGTTCCCACGCTCAGCACAGAACTACGAAATCTTTTTGACAGCGAATATGAAGTGCAGGCGTTTCAGGTGTCATCCACGAGCATTCTTCAGGCGCGCAAGTCCAGCACCTTACGAGATCTCACCGGGCTATCCTCAGCGCTCACAATAAAAATCACGCCGGAGGCTGGGGGCACACGCGCAGAGATGGGAATGCAGAAGTGGTTCGACAAGGCCGCCGTCGCTGCTGTCGGCGTCATCGCCTTTCCGCCTCTACTCGCTTTGGCGGCACTCGGCGCTTACTGGCAATACAAAATTACGGAAGACGCTTGGAAGATAATCGAAGATCACATCGCACGCAAAGCAGGAGGCTACGTTCCACCATTGCCGGGCCGCTGTGGCACCTGCGGCGCCGCGAACAGCGTGGGCGCGGATTTCTGTTCCGCGTGTGGCGCTAATCTCAAGGTTGCGGCGAGCTGCTCGTCGTGCGGAGCGCCACAGAAGGATCCGGCGGCGCGATTCTGTAATCGTTGCGGGAAGCCACTAAACGGATAGAGCCACAAGAAGGCACAAAAACACAAAAAATTTTTCTAAATCAGGTTTTGTGTTTTTTGTGCCTTCTTGTGGCTGTCAATCGTGGCGAAGTGCACGGACAGGATCGATGCGTGCGGCGCGTGACGCAGGATAGAGCGCAGCGAGGATTGAAACGACGAGGGCGAACAGGATCGCGCCGAGCGACAAGTAGATCGGCATCGAAAAGAAATCGATGAACGATGCGCCCTGTGGCTTGAGTATGAATCGATAAGCCAGGCGGTTCGCAAGTCCGTCAATACCCCACGCAATCAACACCCCAAGAATTCCACCAACCACGCCGATCACTGCTGCTTCAACGAAAAAGATCAACTTGATCTCACGATCCTCCGCACCGATCGCCTTCATGATTCCGATCTCGCGCGTCCGTTCGAGTATCGACATGATCATCGTGTTTGCGATTCCAAACGACGCCACCAGCAAGGAAATTCCGCCGAGCAGCCCCAGTACAGAGTCGATGATGAGAAACACGGTCCGGATCTGATCGATCTCATCCACGATCGAGAAACTCGAGAATCCGAGATCCGTGATCTTTTGTCGTACTTCTGTCAATTGCACCGGATCTTCAACACGAACGACAGCACGGTCATAACCTTCTGTTTGACCTTCAGCAAGGTTGCCGCTTGCACGAGCAAGTGCAAGCTCGACCTGGCTCATCGGACCGCGATGTTGAATGTTCCATTGATGAGCCAGTTGCAACGGCACATAAATCCCTGCGCCGGGCAACATACCGCGTAAACCACCCTGACCGGCACCTTCCTTAATCTCCGTGCTGAGAACTCCGGCAATGCGAAACTTTTTCACTTCGAGATCGGCACTCGATTCGTCGAGTCCGGGATCGTCTAAAGGAATGCCGAAGAAATTTGGAGTCTCCTCTTCCTCCGGCTCTTCCTTTTTCTTCTGGTTGTCCGCGGGCGGCGCGAGCAATTCGAGTGTCTGACCGATTGCATCCGCAGGTTTCGCGTAACCAAAATCACGAATGAAGCGTTCGGAAACTACCGCCTCATCGGCAGCCGGTGACGAAATCATTTTTCCGGCAGCGAAAGTCTGGAAGCGAGTTGCGGCGTTGGGAATGTTCGCGCCACCGACAGTCTGCGTAAGCAACTTGCCGTTGGCCCGAACGTAGGAGCCGAAGTTGACGCTCGGCTCGACGTACGCGACTCCTTTAATCCCCGCGATCTCTTTTATGCCGGCGTCGTCGAGAATACGCGTCGGGGTTTTATCACCGCGACGTCTACCGCCTCGTTCACCTTCATCTCTTTGTCGGCCACGATCGAGACCGGCGAGATTGCTGAGACCGCGTCCGAACACCTGTATCTCGTTGAAAAGATCGAGCGCTTTGAACCGCGCGAGCATATTGCTCTGCAGTCCCAGGCCGAACGACATCATCGTCACAATCACCGCAACGCCAACGATGACGCCCATGGTCGTCAGGATCGCGCGCAGCTTTGCCTGTCGCAGATTTCGAAGCGCGAGCTGGAGTATGTCGAAAAAGCTCACGAGATCTCTCTTCCGAAGGTAGTTTTAGACAGGATGAACAGGATTATTCAGGATTTACAGGATCTATCCTGTTCATCCTGATACATCTTGTAAATCATGTCTAAAATAATCTCTTAACCGCATCAACCGTCCAATCAGCCAAACTCGCCGTCACCACATCCGCACCAGCTTCGCGCAACGCTGCCGCCGGTACAGTATTCGTCACGCCCAACGTCCGCATCCCCGCAGCGCGCGCGGCTTGAATCCCCGGCGGGGAATCTTCAATCGCCAAACACTCTGACGCCAGCAGCGGCAGCTTTCGTTCGTGCTGTCGTTTCTCATTAAGCTTTGTTAATCCTGCAAGATAGCAATCCGGAGCGGGCTTGCACACCGACGCATCTTCAGCAGTCACAATCACAGAAAAGAGCGGTGTCAAATGTGCACGCTGAAATACGTAGCCCACTTCCACCTTGTTCGCCATGCTCACCAACCCGATCTCAAACTCTCGCGCGGCTGCTTTGAGAAATGTCAGCACACCCGGAAACAGCGGCAGGTCTTCGATCATCTGCCGGTGCAGATCGGTTTTGGCACCGAGCACGTCTTCCAGCACAGGGTCAGTCAACGGCTTCTTCGCGTGCTCAAACATCGAACGGACAAAGGTCTTGTCGTCCATGCCCAGCGCAGCGAAATACAACTCTTCAGTAAGATCGATCTCATGGCCTTTCAGCACCTGTTCGTAGGCCTTCATCTGAATGGTTTCGTCGTCGATGATGACGCCGTTGAAGTCGAAGAGGATGGCTTTGATCATTTGGTTTGCGCTCTCAAATCGACAATCAGTTTCGGCAGTCGTTCACTTTCGAGCACATCCAAACGACGCAACACTTCCGCCAGCGAGAGTTCGTTTTTTAGATTCACCTGGTAATCAAGATCCGCGCGCAGGCGATCCTTCTCGCCCTGCCGGTTCTGCGACATCATGATGATCGGCGCCTGCATGCCCGCGATCACTGCCAGCACCAGATTCAGCATTTGATAAGGCGCCGGATCGAAACCCTTCACCAGTATGATTGAGTTAAAGATGATCCAGAAAATTATCAGCGCGATCGACACGCCGATGAATTTCCAGCTACCGCCAAACTCCGCGATCAGGTCCGCGGCTCGATCCGCCAGGGTCAAGCGCGCTCGTTCTTCCTCGTTCGCGTTGCGCGAAACGCGCGAGCGTAATAGTTCGTCTGTGCGTCGCAGTCGATCGGTAAGCGCACTCAACATCTCGAGAGCGACATCAGGATTAGTTCGGACGAACGACAGAAACGATTCGCGAGAGAGAATCGCAAATTGCGCATCTTCGATGACACTGGCATCGGCAGATCTTTGTCGACCGTCGATAATCGCCATCTCGCCGAAGAAGTCGCCCTGCGCCAGTTCCGCGAGGGTCACTTCCTGATCGTCTTCGGCGCGGATACTGATACGCACGCGGCCCCTCTCGATCAGGTACATCGCGTCACCCTTGTCGCCCTGCCTGAAGAGACGCGTGTTCTGCGGCACGGTTTTGTCGGAAAGCAGGCTGCGAAGCTCAGTTGCCGCTGCGTCGTCGAGAGAGGCAAACAACGGCACCGAACGAAGCGCCTCGAGCGTCATTTGAGTAGCAGGCTGCGCCATGGGAGTTCCTCCAATTTTTGAGCCGCGGATTTAAGCGGGTAAACGCCGATCTGCGTTTTTCCGCGTAAATCCGCGGCTAAACTACTCTTCCGTCCTTCATGAACACAATCCGATCGGCAAAACTATTTGCCAGCTCCTGGTCGTGCGTGACCATCAGGACCGTCAGCGAATCGTGAGCGACCATCTCGCGTAGCAGCCCCAGCAGTTCGTGCGCGCGGATCGAATCGAGATTTCCAGTAGGCTCGTCTGCCAGCAACACTTTGGGATTGTTTGCAAGAGCACGCGCGATTGCCACACGCTGCTGTTCGCCGCCTGAGAGTTCCGAAGGTTTATGCGATAAGCGATCCCCAAGACCAACGCGCGCCAGCAACTCACTCGAACGCGCGCGTCGTTGTTGACCACGCAAGCCTCCGAACGCTAGTGCCAGCGAAACATTCTCGCGCGCCGTCATCGTGGGAATGAGATTGAAGTTCTGAAAGATCATTCCGACCGAGAAACGGCGATAGCGCGCCATCTCTTTTTTCGTAAACGGCCCCAGTGGTCGCGATGCAAAAAACACTTCACCCTTCGTCGGGTGATCGAGACCGCCGAGCATGTTTAGCAGAGTTGATTTGCCGGAACCGGAGGTGCCTTGAATGGCGACAAACTCGCCCTCGTTGATATCCAGCGAGACGTTGTCGAGAGCAGTAACGTTGTTACTGCCCATCTGATAGATCTTTGAAACTTCCTGTGCGGCCAGGAGAGCGGGCATCAGTGCCTACTAACCCTCCATAGCTCAAAACGTTCGTCTTCAAATCCTTTTAGCAACATATCAAACGGCTCTGCCGAGAAACTATCAGACTCGATCAACTCCTGCACCTTCGCATCTTCGTAGACCGAGCGTGAGATTATCACGTCTGAACCGGATGAGAGACCTTCGAGACGCGCAGCCATGTTTACGGTCGAACCAAAATAATCCAGCCGATCATTCAGTGTGACGGCGATACAGGGACCAGTATTAAGTCCCGCTTTCAATTGCAAAGGCCGGCTGCCGTCAGCCGGGTCGGCAAGCAGGCCCTGCACTTCGAGCATCGCGAGTAAGCCATCGACGGAAGATCGAAACACCGCCATCACGGCGTCACCAATCGTTTTCACCACAGCGCCATCATGATCGGCGATCGCCTTTTTCACGACGTCGAAATGGCTCATCACGCGCCCGAATGCTGTTGCGTCGCCAATCTCTCGATACAGTTGCGTCGAATTGCGCAGGTCCGTAAAGAGCACCGTCAATGTTCCCACTGAAATCTGTTCTCCCGGTCGCAGTGCTTCCGTCGCAAACAAATCTCTGAACATCTGCAGCGCCGTGACTTCAGCCGCCGTGGTCGCCTGATCGCTCCATTCCAAACGCTCGAGGATCAAGAGTTGTTCGGCATCGGTGTCGTTTTTCAGCGCCAGAGAAAATTCCTCGCCGACGCGGAGAGGCTCCTCATTCCAACCGTCTTTCGACAAAGTTACTTGCGCCGACGCTTCACCTTCAGGCGACACTCTGACGTCCTGTGATCCCGGCAACTCGAGTGCACGAAGTCGATAGTTTCCAGACTCCAGCGGCAACACGAGCTCTCGTTTCTCACCCGCGGGCAAAAGTTGCTGCGCCACCACGTGCGGCGTCCAGTGTGGACTGCCGATGCAGAACGCCGACACATTCAAACGTCTCACTGCGGGGTTGGGTCGGAAAGTCAGTTCCACGTAACGATCGAAGTTGGCGGTAAAATCGATCTTGCACGTATCGCAATGAACGGCCGTCTTGATGTCCTTTAACGACAGCCCGCTTTCCTGTGGACCACGACAGAGCGGGCAGAGTAGATCCCATTGGAAATCGAGCAACCCGACTCTCGTCGCACGGAGACAAACTTCGAGTACGAGGCGTCGCGGCTCGTGCCACTCGTCGGCAAGTTTATATGGTCGAATACGTGCGACCGCGAAATCATCACCGTGTTCGAGAAAGGCGGCCAGACGCTCACCCACCGCGAGTTTCTGCTCCGGCAATGCGCACGTTTCAAGATCTGAGGTCAATTTCTGCTTCAGCGATGAGAGCCGTTGCAGGTCGAAGGACGACTGGGAAGTGTTCGGCTCAGCGGCTTCGACGGCAGCGCCCATGTATGCCGACTCGTCATACTTGCGCATCGCATCACGAAACCGCCGCGCAACGACGAAATTGATCTGCATCGGGATCGCCACCGCGCCGGGAAGGTTTCGCGGCGTCGACCACAGCTCGTAAATCAAATGTGTGCCGCCGTCGGACTTCGGCTGTAACTCCGCGCGCATCTTGAGTCGCGCGAGCGGACCTTTACTGTAGACGCGTTCGACACCGAATCTGGAAGGCTTGACCCATTCGAAAGGTTGTTCTTCCCATTCGACGGGCAAGCCATAGAGGGAGAGACGTACTTTGCGGCGGGCATTGCGCAGTCGACTGTTAGATGAATCTATCTCGATCTGTGGGACGCCGGTGTCGCGATTGAATCTATTCGTATCGGCAATGAACGGCCACAGTCGCTCGGGGCTGGATTTGAGATCAAACTCCCAACGTTTGTGATACTCGCGCATGTGAAACCAGCAGGCAGGAGCAGTGTGCAGGAGCAGGTTGTCTGCACCTGCAGCCTGCTCCTGCTGCGGATTGTAAATTAGACTTCTTTGTACTCCGAATCCACGTCTTCATGCGACAGCGCAACCCGGTAGTTTTTTGACTGAAGTTGTTTGGTGATCAGTAGATCGTCCTTGGTCTTGAGGAGATCTGCGCGACTGTAAACTGAAAGTTCAAAGTTGTAGCCGTGAGTAATGGCGTCTTTCGGGCAGGCCTCGACACAGTAACCGCAGAAGATGCAACGACCGTAGTCAATGTTGTAAACGGCGGCGTAGCGTTCATCGACACCCACGCGCTGTTCGGGCGGCCGCGGATCGTCCGCAGCCACGATGTAGATACACTCCGACGGACAGGCAGCAGCGCACAGATAACACGCAACACACTTCTCGCGTCCCAGCTCATCAACGTGCAGCAAGTGCTGACCGCGATAACGCGGCTGGACCGTGACCGGCTCGTCAGGATACTGGACCGTCCACTTGCGCTTGGGAATGTACGACAGCGTCACACCCATTCCCTGGATAATTGCTTTTGTCGATTCGATTACGTCACTGATGATTGACATCTTCTTCTACTCTCTTCTCTGTGCCACCTCTGTGTTCTCTGCGACTCTCTGGTTGTCATATCTCGTATTCCAATAACCACAGAGCAACAGAGGACACAAAGGTTGCACAGAGAAAACCTAGAGATCCGTTTCCGGCGCTCCTCGCCGTTTGATTTCCGCGCCAGTCGCCTGCCATCTGCCGTCGCGCCACACGAACTTGTCCGTGAAGTCAAAGGATACACTGCGATCGCCAAGGAAGTAAGTAATGATTCCCGTCAACTTCGCACGGTCTCCAGCGAGGTCCAGTTTCAAGTCGCTGAATTCCCACTTTTCGACGTCGGCATTACGCTGGATAGTACGAATGTAATCGGCTTTGCTTTGCGGTTCATTCCGCTCACCCTGGCCCACAAAATCATCAGCCAGAATTCGATCGAGCTTTTTCTTGTCCGCGTTGAGATTCGCAACCGTCCACTCTTGTTCGATGTTCGTTAACTGACTGAGAACCTGCTCGTGACCGGCTGGTGGCGGAGTATCGACGTCTTCGCTCGTGTTGGAGCTTGCGTTGCTTTCCGTAGCGGCGTTTGAATTCTCTTCTCGATTTGTGCTGGTTATGGGTGGCTGTTCCAATCGCCTCGGACGCACCATTCTCGGAATCAGAATGGCAGCCGCTAGCGAGAGGGCAAGAATTCCGAGAACGAACGCACCGACGATGCCCACCACCCATGGCCACGCTCGCCGTCGCTTCGGATCCGTACCCGGAGGAACATACGTGCCTGGCGGCTGGTAAGCCTGAGTATTCCAGTCGTTGTCTTCAGTGTTTCGCGGCCGGACGACGGTTGTATCGTCGTCAGCTTCGACGGAAATCAGTGGGGTGCCGTCGTCGATACAGAAACTGAGATTCGGATCGTCGTACGTCCTGTTGCAGGTGGAACAGCGCTTCATTTCAAATGAATTCTAAACCACCGCTGGCAAATCAACTAAGGGCGCCCGCCAAAATCCATCCGATGACCAACAGTATGTAAAAAGCGATTGTAAGTGCGCCAATGACGATTCCCGTTATCGCCATTCCTCTCCCACCGTATTTCTCTGGCGACTTTTTGATTTGCGAGAGAGCGACCAACCCCAGCACCAACGCGACGACTCCGGGAACCGGCCCGAAACACCACGACAGGAAAATTCCCGCGAGGCCGACAATCATTGATGCCATCGCTAATTGCTGGTTCGGCGCCTGTGTGCGCGGATACACCACTGGGAGCGTTGGCGGGCTCCATGCGCCCGGGCTCATTGGCGGGCGTTCATCAGGCGCGATCCATCCGCCGGCGACGGGCGGCTCGCGTGGAAGCCATTGAGTTGCTTGTTCGTCCGGCGTTTGTACTTTCGGCTCGCGAATTTGCGGATCCCAGTTGGGATCCGCTGCGGGCGTCATTTCCTGTACGAGCGGCGTACCGTCGTCTGAACAAAAGCTCAGCCAGGCTTCGCTGAACTCTCTTTTACACTGTGGGCAGTACTTCATTCCGGGCTAAACAAGTTCCAAACGACTGAAGAAGTAAGAGACCTCGATGGCGGCGTTTTCGTCTGAGTCAGAGCCGTGTACGGCGTTCTCACCAACCGAACCGCCAAACTCTTTTCGCAACGTGCCCGCGTCGGCTTTTGCCGGATCGGTGGCGCCCATCAGATCCCGCCATGCTTTGACGGCACTTTCTTTTTCGAGTGCCATGACAACACACGGCGCGCTGGACATGAATTCAGTTAGACCAGCGAAGAACGGGCGCTCGCGATGCACGGCGTAAAAACCCTCTGCTTGTTGTCTGCTCATGTGGATCAGCTTGAGTCCACGAATCTGGAAACCGTTGTCGAGAATTCGCTGAATGATGGATCCCGTGTGACCCGCGCGCACCGCGTCGGGTTTGATTATTCCGAATGTTAGATTGGACATGTTCTAGTGTTCTATTCCTTGGTTTTTTAGACAGGATTAACGGGATTATTCAGGATTTACATGTAAATCTTGTAAACATCCTGTAAATCCTGTCAAAGGGCTTCCTTCATCGCCTGACCGATATCAGCGGGTGACTTGACCACGTGGATACCCGCGTCGGCGAGCGCTTTCATCTTCTCCGACGCCGTTCCCTTTCCTCCCGCAATGATTGCGCCCGCGTGGCCCATGCGTCTTCCCGGCGGCGCAGTTTGCCCGGCGATGAATGCTACGATTGGCTTGGTTACATTCTCTTTCGCAAACGCGGCGGCCTCTTCTTCGGCGGTGCCGCCAATCTCGCCAATCATCACGATTCCGGTCGTCTCGTCGTCGGCCTGGAAAAGTCGTAACGCATCGACGTGCGTCGTGCCTACAATCGGATCGCCACCGATGCCGATAGCTGACGACTGGCCCAAGCCGAGCGCTGTTAACTGTCCGACAGCTTCGTAGGTCAACGTTCCCGAGCGCGAGACAACGCCGATGTTTCCCTCGCGGTGAATGTGTCCCGGCATGATTCCGATCTTGCACTTGCCCGGAGAGATGATGCCCGGACAGTTTGGACCAATCAGACGCGTCGGTTTGTCTTTCAGATATTCCTTCACTCGAACCATGTCGAGTGTCGGAATCCCTTCGGTGATACAAACAACAACGGGGATCCCGGCGTCAGCCGCTTCCATCACTGCGTCGGCAGCAAACGACGGCGGCACGTAAATCACCGAAGCATTAGCTCCGGCCTCTTTCACAGCATCGGCAACGGTGTTGAAAACAGGAAGTCCCTCGTGCGTGGTGCCGCCTTTGCCGGGCGTCACGCCTCCAATGACATTCGTTCCATACTCAACCATCTGCTTCGTATGAAACGTTCCTTCTTTCCCGGTGATACCCTGCACAACAAGGCGTGTAGATTTGTCGACTAAGACGCTCAATATTAAAGCTCCTCCATTTGAAACGCGGCAGTATAGCAATCGGCCACAACAAGGCACAAAACACACAAATCCGAAATTTTTTCTTTTGTGTTTTTTGTGCCTTTTTGTGGCTTAAACCAGCTCAACCTTTTCCCCGTACTGCGGAACATGAACGTTCCAGCCAAACTTCTCCTTGATGTGTGCGGCCATCGCATTTGCGGCTTCGGGTTCGCCATGTGTCAGGAAAGTTTGGCGCGGCACGCCACTCTCGATACCTCCCAACCAGCGAAGTACTTCCGCATAGTCAGCATGTGCCGAGAAGCCACCGATCTTTGCGATGCGACAACGCACGGGAACTCGCTGTCCCATGATCTTCACTTCCGGTTCACCATCGAGTATACGACGCCCGGTCGTACCGGCAGCCTGGTAGCCGACAAATACGATGGTCGCTTCCGGATCCGGCACGAGCCGCATGGCGTGATGCAGTACGCGGCCGCCAGTCATCATCCCCGAGGCGCTGACGATCACACGCGCGCCTTTCGCGTCGTTGAGTCGCTTCGACTCCTGCCGGGATGAAGCAGTTGTCATCGAATGAGTACGCAACGGGTGTCTCTGTCGCGTGAGAACGCTCGTATACTCCTCGTCCTGCTCTTCTTTACGGTTCGCGTACGCAGCCGTCGCGGCGGCGGCCATTGGCGAGTCAACCGTCACCGGCAAAATCGGAATCGTTTTTTCCTCTTCCAACTCGCGAATCAGATAAACGATTTCCTGTGTGCGGCCAACCGCAAAAGCCGGGATGAGCACGGGGGCATCGCGTTGGGCGGCGTCGTTGATGATTCGCGCTAGAGCCACTTTCGGATCTTCGGGATCGTGCAGGCGATCGCCGTAAGTCGATTCGACCAGAAGGTAGTCACAACCAGGCGGCGGCGCCGGGTCGCGGATGATTGGCTGATCGTAATGGCCCAGGTCGCCGGAAAAGAGTATGCGGCGTCCCTGGCCGTCAGCTAAAGCATGGTCTACTTCCAGCAATACCAGACTGGATCCGAGTATGTGGCCGGCAATTCGAAATCCGGCACGAATACCGGGGGCAACTTCGATTGCCTCACCTGTATTCGGAACCGGCTTCAGCAACTCCAAAGCAGCATACGCGTTCTTTTCAGTGTAGAGCGGGAGTGCGGGATTGTGTTTAGTCAGATTATGACGGTTGCGATAGTCGGCATCTTCTTCCTGTAAGCGTCCGGCATCCGGCAAAAGTATCTTCAACAAATCCGCAGTGCCTTTTGAGCAGTAGACCGGACCGCGAAAACCCTGTTGGACCAGGCGCGGCAGGTAACCCGTGTGATCGATGTGCGCGTGCGTGATCAGAACCGCATTCAGTGATCCTGCCTTAAAAGGCGGATCCTGCCAGTTGCGTTCGCGCAATTCCTTCAGTCCCTGAAACAACCCGCAATCAACCAGCACTCGCGCTCGGTTGGTCTGCACTAGATATTTCGATCCGGTGACGGTGCCGACACCACCCCAAAACTCAATACTGGCCAATTAACAACTCCTTCCGGGTTCTCCGATACCCAAACCATACAACGATTACTGGTATTAGCAGTGCCAGATTTCTGAGCGCGGTCTTCACTCCGAGCTGGCTGGCAATGATGCCGCCGAAGCAACCACACTCGAGTGGCTCGCCATGCAACCCGTAAACGTAGTAAAGCGCGTACGACGCGAAGCCTAGCAACAATGCTCCCGAACACAACGCGCCGATTCGCACCGTCCGCGGAGCAAGCAGAAGAATCGCAGTGATGAACTCAGCAACGATTACGGCGATCGTTGCAGGCCAGGACCAGCGCTGGTAATCAAACCCGGACGAGCTCAACAGTTCACCCATGTTTTTGACGAACGTTTTGATTATCGCGAGCTTCGCGATCGCTGTTAACAGAAACAGCGCTGCCAGGCCGAAGCGACAAACACGAACGAACCATTTCAAAATTATCGTTCTGTTCATCCGTGTAATCTGTGTTACGCCGCCAGGCCAACAACTTTCTCAGCAGCGTCCTTCATACCATTAGCGACAGTAAAGTTTAGACCTGACTCGCGAATTACTCGCTGTCCTTCTTCAACGTTCGTCCCTTCGAGACGCACGACAACAGGAACTTTGATCCCGAGATTCTTCGCCGCTTCCACCACGCCGCGCGCGACCATGTCGCAACGCACAATGCCACCGAAGATATTTATCAAAACCGCCTTCACATTTTCATCCGCGAGTAGGATGCGAAACGCGGCTTCAACTCGCTCCTGTGACGCGCCACCACCGACGTCAAGAAAATTCGCCGGTTCACCGCCTGCGAGTTTGATGATGTCCATCGTCGCCATCGCGAGACCGGCGCCATTCACCATGCAGGCGATGTTGCCGTCGAGCTTGATGTAGTTGAGATCAAACTTCGACGCTTCGATTTCCAGTGGCTCTTCTTCATGCAGGTCGCGCAGGTTAAGAAAATCCTTGTGTCGAAACAGGGCGTTGTCGTCGAAATTGATCTTTGCGTCAAGCGCGATCAGGCGGCCGTCTTTCGTCAAAAGAAACGGATTGATCTCGGCGAGTGACGCGTCCATCTGCTCGTAGGCGTTATAAAGCGACTGCATGAACTTCACTGCCTGGTTGACGAGCGCGCCCGGCAATCCCAAACCAAACGCAAGCTTGCGTGCCTGAAATGGCAGAAAGCCAACGGCCGGGTCGATCGTCTCTTTCATGATCTTTTCCGGCGTCTTTGCTGCCACTTCCTCGATGTCCATTCCCCCTGCCGATGAAGCCATGAACACCTGTCGACCTGAAGCACGATCCAGCACGATGCCGAGATAGTATTCCTTATCGATCGGCAAGCCTTCCTCGATCAGCAGAACTCGTACTTCCCTGCCCTCGGGGCCGGTTTGATGTGTAATGAGTTGCATGCCCAGCATCTGACGAGCAATCGCTTCGGCTTCGTCGGCGCTGCGGGCAAGCTTCACACCGCCGCCTTTACCTCGTCCGCCCGCGTGAATCTGCGCTTTCACGACGACGATGTCGCCGCCGAGCTCTTTGGCAGCGTGATATGCCTCTTCAGGCGAGTGCGCCACGATGCCCCGCGGGACAGGCACGCCGTACTTTCTTAGGAGTTCTTTTCCCTGATATTCATGAATCTTCATGCAACAGCCTCAGATGATTTCGGATCTTTTGGAACGCGCGAGTGTAGCCGCGCCTCGGAGTTCATCGCAAGTTGCCTTGTATAATTCGTGTAATCTGTGGCTGGAAAGGACGGTAATCATGAGCGACGTTGTTGTAACTTCTCAAACAAATCTGCGGAACCAGGTGAGCTACGGCGAAGGTCATACATTCATTACCGATGAGCCCATCAGCGCCGGCGGCGAAGACGCTGGACCGGATCCGTATACTCTATTGCTCGCCGCACTCGGCAGTTGCATTTCGATGACCGTCACGCTCTATGCACGGCGAAAGCAGTGGCCACTCGAGCAGGTCACCGTGCGGCTGCGACAAGGTCGAATTCACTCAAAGGACTGTCAGGAATGCGCGCAGAATATGGAGGGCTATATTCACCGCATCGAACGATCGGTCAGCTTCACCGGCCCACTCTCGGAAGAACAACTCGCACGCTTAACAGAGATCGCGCACAAGTGTCCGGTGCATAAGACGTTCACGTCACCGATCGTTGTTGCGGAGCTGAAAGACGACTAGTACCAATCCGAAACGAAGCAAGACTTCCACGTCACGGAATTCTTTCGACTCCCATGAAATGATGTGGATTGTGGAATGGAAGTCATAAGCGACTAAGCGAATTGGTCCTCATGATCAGCTTTCATGCCTCGCTCGATCCACACCTCGATCGATTCGAAGATGGTTGTCCAGGGAAATCTCGGGTCCGTCTCAGGCCGTCTGCCATACGTGAGGTGGACGACGGCCACCAGCGGCGGTTCATCGGTGCTAACGAACAAAACGTCGTCGCAGTCTTCGCGCCTTGCAACGGCTCGCATTTCACGGCCGTGCAGGGGATGGCCAGTGCCGACCTCCGCCACAAGCTCGCGCTGAAAGAAGTCTGCATTCGCTTCTAAAGCGACCCAGGGTTCAAGAAATTCAATCACCATCTCACTCGCGCTTGAAGTGTTACCCGGTCGATCGAAAGACAGCATACAAGAGCAGGCTTCCAGCCACAGCAAGATTTAAAGAGTCCGTGTCGCCCACCATCGGGATGCGAACAATCTGTTCGCACAGTGCTCGTTGCTCGGCCGTCAGTCCCGAACGTTCGTGGCCTAATAAGAGAACTGTTGGCCGCGTGTATCGGACTTGATCATACTCAACCACGCCATCCGGTGATGCGCCAATAACGGCTGGACGGTGCGTCTGTATCCAGCGGCGAAAGTGCTCGATGTTTGTGCGCACGAGTGTTTGCTTGAAGAGCGCCCATCGTTGCCCGAACCAAGCCTGGTTCATAAGGGTCAATCTGTTGGCCCAGTAAGATAAATCCGCCCGCACCGATCGCGGCTGAGGTTCGTAAGAGTGAACCCAGGTTACCAGGCGACCGAACCTGACTCAAGACCGTCCAACAGGAGAATTTACCGGGCCGAACCTGTTCGAGTGTCTTGATGCGCTGATGAAAAATGGCAGCAACGCCGGAGGCGCGTTCAGTGCGGGAAATGCTCCGAAACACTTCCGGCGAGACACGCGCAAAGGGAACGCCGGCACGTTTCGACTGGCGGACCAGTTTTCTTGCCAGCGGAACAGTCAGCAACTTTTCGCTGTAGAGGAGCGTTTCAATGGAGAATCCGTGGTCTATCGCTGTGACAAAGTTACGCACGCCTTCAACGAAGAAGAGTCGATGCTGGTCGCGATAGCCGCGGTCGTCTTGAAGTTTGCGAATTCGAGTGAGGGTGGGTGCAGCGTCTAATTGCCGATAATCGGCTCTTTGTTCATCTTTCATCCTCCTTCAGTTGAGCCGATTGGCTAA
>Ga0111539_10003013_pt1 | contig 22343 bp, 15 predicted proteins | sample RhiMethybrSRZTD1_FD_79667 | JGI IMG/M metagenome (GOLD analysis project Ga0111539, IMG submission 79667) | Populus rhizosphere microbial communities from Tennessee, USA - Rhizosphere MetaG P. TD hybrid SRZTD1 (version 2) (version 2) | ecosystem: Host-associated > Plants > Roots > Rhizosphere >...
CCCAGCGTCAGCTCGGCGCCGAGGCGCTCGCGGATCGCGGCCAGCAGCCGGGTCCCGAGCAGCGAGTGGCCGCCGAGGCGGAAGAAGTCGTCGTGCACGGAGACCCGCGCGACACCGAGCAGCTCCTGGAAGCGGGCCGCCAGCTCCTGCTCCACCGGATCGCGCGGAGCCTCGAAGGCCGCCTGGTGGCGCGCGAACTCCGGCTGCAGCCCAGCGAGCCGCGCGCGGTCGAGCTTGCCCGCGGGCGTGCGCGGCAGCTCGGGCAGGAACGCGTAGGCGCCGGGGATCATGACCTCGGGCAGGCGCGCCGCGAGCGCCGCGCGAATCGTCTCGGGAGCGGTGGGCGAGCCCGACCGGCTGACCAGGCAGGCGGCGAGAGCCGGCTCGCCGCCGACCGGCACCACCGACACCGCGGCCTCCGCGATGTCGGGCAGCTCCGACAGGGCGGTCTCGATCTCGCCGAGCTCGATGCGGTGCCCGCGCAGCTTGACCTGATCGTCCAGGCGCCCGAGGAACTCGAGGCGGCCGCGCTCGTCGAAGCGGACCAGGTCACCCGTCCGATACAGCCGGGCGCCCGGCTCGGACGCGAAGGGATCGGGCAGGAAGCGCTCGGCGGTCAGCTCCGGCCGCTCGAGGTAGCCGCGCACGACCTGCGGCCCGCCGAGCCAGAGCTCGCCCGCCACGCCGATCGGCACCGGCTCGCCGCGCGCGTCGACGACGTAGGCGCGCAGATTGTCGATCGGCCGCCCGATCGGGACCGCGCCCGAGCCCGGCTCGACCTGCTCGGTCGTGGCCCAGATCGTGGTCTCGGTAGGCCCGTAGACGTTCCACAGCTCGCCGCCCGCCGCGAGCAGCCGCTCGGCCAGCGGCCGGGTCAGCGCCTCGCCGCCGCAGATCAGCTTGAGGCCGCGGTCGCGCCAGCCCGCGTCGAGCAGCAGCCGCCAGGTGGACGGCGTCGCCTGCAGCACCGTGGCGCGCGAGCGCTGCAGCAGGGCGGCCAGCGCGCGGCCGTCACTGGCCTGCTCGCGCGAGGCGAGCACGACGCGCGCGCCGACCGTGAGCGGCAGGAACAGCTCGAGGGCGTGGATGTCGAACGAGATCGTGGTCACGGCCAGCAGCGCGTCGTCGGCCGAGAGGCCGGGCCGGCGCGCCATCGCCAGCAGCACGTTGACCACGCCGCGGTGCGGCACCGCGACCCCCTTGGGCCGGCCGGTCGAGCCGGAGGTGTAGATGACGTAGGCCAGGTCGTCGGCCGTCACGCGCGTGGCCCCGCCGGCGGGGCCGGCCGCGGCGCGCCGCGGCGCGCGCGGGTCGACGACGACGCCGTCGAAGCCGGGGAAGCGGCCGGCCAGCTCCGGGCTCGTCACGAGCACGCGGATGCCGCTGTCCTCGACCATGTCGGCCAGCCGCTCGGCGGGATACGCCGGGTCGAGCGGCACGTAGGCGCCGCCGGCCTCGAGGATCGCCAGCAGGGACACGACGAGATCGGTCGAGCGCTCGAGGCACACGCCCACGCGCCGGTCGCGGCCGACGCCGAGCGCGGCCAGCTCGCCGGCGAGCGCCGCGGCGCGCGCCGTGAGCGTCGCGTACCCGAGGCGCTCGTCGCCGCACTCGAGCGCGACGCGGTCGGGCGTCCTGCGCGCCTGCGCCGCGACGAGCCCGTGCACGGTGCCTTCGATGTCGGCGCCGCTGGCCGTGTCGTTCCACTCGACGAGCACGCGCTGGCGTTCGGACGGCGGCATCACCGGGATGCGGTGCAGCGGCGCGTCGAGGTGGTCGGGCGCCGACTCCAGCAGGTGGATCAGCCGGTCGCTGTGCCGGTCGGCCTCGGCGGCCGTGTAGAGGTTCTCCGGGTGGACGACGATCAGCTCGCCGCGGCGGCCGGCCTCGTCGTCGCGGAACATGACGCTGAGGTCCCAGCAGGGCCCGACGGGCTGGGCCGCCATCTCGGCCTCGACCTCGAAGCCGGCGAAGCGGACCCGCGTGGACAGCGGCAGGTGGTTGCAGAGCACGCTGAAGAGCGCGAGGCGCGGGGCTGGCGCGATGCCCAGCTCGCGCACCAGCTCGGCGAGCGGGTAGCGCTCGTGCGCCGCGCAGTCGCGCAGGGTGGCGCCCACCGCCCGCAGCAGCTCCCGCAGCGTGCCGTCGCGCGGGAAGCGCACCCGGGGCAGGATGAAGTTCACGCAGTCCGCCGGCGTGGTCCGCGCCGGGACCGCGGCCCGGTTCCCGCGCGGCAGGCCGATGGTCACGTCCTCCTGCCCGGTCAGACGCGAGACGTACAGGTGCACGAGCGCGTGCACGACCTGCGAGCGCCGCAGGCCCTCCGCCTGCGCCAGCGCGGACAGCCGCTCCAGCACCGGCGCGCCGAGCGCGGCGCGCGCGTAGCGGGCCCGTCCGCGGCCGGTCACGGAGCTCGCGCGCGGCGAGAGCGACGGCGCCGGGGGAAGCCCGCGGCAGTGGTCGAGCCAGAAGCGGCGGTCGTCGCGCTTGCGCTCCGAGGCCGCGTAGGCCGCGTCGTCCGCGAGGAACGCGGCGAACCCGGCGCCGAACTCGGGCGCCGGCCGGCCCTCCGCGAGCGCGGTGTACGTCTGCTCGAGCCGCTCGAAGACCAGCTCCATCCCGAGCATGTCCAGGCACAGGTGGCTGAAGCAGAAGACGGCCAGGTGATCGTCGTCCGCGACCCGGAGCAGCGCGCCGCGGAACAGCGGGCCGCGATCGAGGTCGATGGGCCGCGCCAGGTCGGCCTGCAGCCACGCGCGCGCCGCGGCCTCGGCGTCGCCGGCTCGACGGAAGTCGAGCACCGCCAGCGCCGCGGTGGCCTGCGGCCGCACCTCCTGCCCGGGGACGCCGTCGCGCACGCAAACGCACAGCCGCAGCGCCTCGGTGCGGTCGACGACCGACTGCAGGGCGCGCGCGTACAGTCCGGCGTCGACCGCGCCGCGGATGCGGTACAGCGCGCCCACGTTGTCGAGCGAGGGGTCCGTGGAGAACTGCTGCTCGAGCCACAGGCCGAGCTGCGGCGCGGTCAGTGGCTCGACGCGCCCGGTGATCGCGGGCGCCTCAGCCATGCCCGTCGCCCTCGCCGCCGTTCGCGGGGCCGGCCTCGACCAGGCTCAGCGCCCGCCCGTCCTCGCGCCAGATCAGGCCCCACTCGTCCAGCTCGGCCAGCTCGGTCGCGCACTCGACGCCGAGCAGGCTCTCGAGGTCGGACTGCAGGCGCGGCCGGTCGAGCGCCTCGAGCAGACGCGCCTTGAGGCCGCTCACGTCGCGCTCGACGCGCCGCCCGCTGCGCGTGTCGATCACGCGCTCGGCGGCGCCCTCGCGCTGCAGCACGAGCGCGGGCGGCAGCGCCCCGTCGCGGCCCTGCCAGCGCGAGCGCCAGTGCTGCACCGACTGCCACAGCTTCCCCATCCAGGGCGAGAGCGCCTGCAGGTACGGGGCCTCGTAGTTCTCGTCCATGAAGAAGTAGGCCATCTGCTCGAGCGACTCCTCGCTGAACGGGTAGATCAGCGGATAGAAGTCGAAGCGCCGCAGCTTGAGGCCCCACTCCTGCGGGCGCTGGTGGTACGGGCTGTAGCGGTCGTAGCGCACCTGCGCCACGCCCTGCGGCGGCCAGAGGTGCACGAGGCGGCCGAGCTGCTCGACGTACATCCGGTAGACCTCCTCGCCCTCGCCGGGGAAGCCCACGAGCAGGTTCCACACCGGCTCGATGCCGTGCCGCACGCAGCCGAGCAGCAGGCGCAGGTTCACGAAGGCCGTCGAGCCCTTGCGCATGAGCTTGAGCGTCGACGTCGAGAGCGCCTCGATGCCCGGCTGGATCTGCCGCACGCCCGCCGCCGCCAGCGCCGACAGCTCGCGCTCGCCCAGGTTGGCCTTGACCTCGTAGAAGATCGTCGCGCCTTGCGGCGTGCGGAGCCGCGGCAGCACCTCGGACACGTAGGCCTGCGGCAGGATGTTGTCGACCGAGAAGAAGACCGCGCTGCGGTCGCGGTAGCGCTCGAAGAGCGAGTTGATCAGCGCCACCGCGCCGTCCGGCCGCATCGAGCGGTAGCTCATCGTCGCGCCGTTCAGGCCGCAGAAGGTGCAGTGCGAGCGCTCGCCCCACCAGCAGCCGCGCGAGGTCTCGAACAGGATCACGGGCCGCACCTCGCCGGCCGGGAAGTTGCGCGCGACCGACGCGAAGTAGTCCGCGTAGTCCAGCGCGACGGGCTCGTCGATCGGCAGCTCCGCCCCGATCGGGTGCGCGGCCGCCTCGGCCGGCGTGTCGCGGCCCACGACGCCGGGGATCGTCGCGCAGCGCTCGCGGCGCCCCTCGAGGAGGTGCCCCACGAACTCGGGGAAGCTGAGCAGCGCCGGGCCGGAGAAGACGTAGTCGACCGCGGGCACGTTGCGGACCAGCTCCTGCCCCATCGGCGACTCGCAGTTGGCGCCGCCCATCACGATCGTGACGCCGGGGTTGCGCTGCTTGAGCCGGCGCGCGAGGGCGAAGGAGGCCACGTTCTGCGCGAACATCGAGGTGAAGCCGACGACGTCGGCCCGGTCGAGCGCGTGCGTCTCGATCGCCGCGTCGAGGAACTCGCCCAGGCGCGCGCGGCAACCGAGCATGGCGGTGCGCAGCTCGAGCGCGGCGGGCGCGTGTCCGGGGTAGTAGCGGGCGAAGTAGCGGTCGGCGTTGTCGGGCAGCTCGGGCCAGGCCTCGGAGCGGAACAGCCAGTCGGGCAGCCCGGTGTGCTGGTTGGCGCACAGCGTCGCGTAGGCGCCGGTGGCGCCGCCGGCGCCGGCCATGAAGCGCGCGAAGTCGTGGTTGAGGTAGGCGATCGAGACCTCGGCGCGATCGCCGTGCACCTCGCGCACCCGCGCCTTGAGCTGCGTGAGGCTGAGCGAGGGCCGCTCGAGCTCCTGCGCCGGCATCGTGATCAGTGCGATCTTCGTCATCGGGTCCTCACGCTGCCGCTCCCGGACGCGGCGCGGCGCCGCTGGAGACCGGCTCCAGCCGCGCCCGGGCCGGGATCGGCGGGTAGGCCAGCGCGAAACGGAACAGGCGGAAGGCCGCGGGGTCCGCGTCGAGCCGGTGCAGGGTCCACTCGAGCAGCGCCGCGTAGCCCGGCAGGTGCGGCGTGGCGCAGCCGGCCAGGCCCGCGCCGAGATCGGCCACCGTCCCGGCGCCGGGCGCGAGCAGCTCGCGGCTGCGGCCGTCGAGCGCGCCGTGCACGGCGACGCGTGGCGGCGCGTCGCGACCGAGGCGCTCGTGCACGAGCAGGTCGATCTGCAGCTGCTCGACGGGCGTCGTCAGCTCGACGGTCAGCGCGCCCGGGTCCTCGAGCGCCGCGCGACCGCGATGGCGGCAGCCGAAGAGGGCCGTGAGCGCGCCGGTCCGGCCGGGCAGGCCCGCGGGCAGGATGCAGCGCTCGGTGCCGTCGCCGCTCTCGGAGTGCAGCTCGGGCAGCGACGCCGAGCTGAACTCGCGGAGCAGCGCGCCGTCGGCCGGCGCACCCCTGCCGTCGAGCGGCTCGGGCGCGGGCAGCTCCTCGAAGAGGGTGCGCGGCGCGAGCGGCCACGACACGTCCGCGCGCAGCCGCAGCAGGTCGACGAAGCCGAAGACCCGCGCGACGTCGACCCGCGCGGGCACGGCGCGGTCGGGCAGCAGGATGCAGGCCGCGAGCTGCATCCGCGCCTGCACGCCCCAGACCGCCGAGTTGCCGCGGAACGCGAGCCGGCGCGCGTGCTCGAGCGATTGCGAGCTGTGCTCGGCCGACGAGAAGCCCGCCGCGACGAGCTCGAAGGTCGCGCGGTCGCCACCGTGGCGCGCAGCGAGCGCGTCGAAGGCGAGCAGGCCCGCGCGCACCGGCTCGACCGCGGCGGCCGGCACGCCCGCCCGCGCCAGCGCCTTGCACAGGATGCCCACGCCGCCGCGCCGCGGCAGGTGGCTCATCGCCTGGAACACGTCGGGATGGCTGACGACGTGCGAGACGCGCCACATCAGTGTCTTGTCGACTTTGAGCACGCGGGCCGCGTGGCGCGGCCGCAAGGGATCGACGCCGGCCGCCACCAGGGCCTCGACAAGAGCGCGACGCAAGGTGACCATCAGTTGCTGCGCGTGGTCCCTGAGTGCGCCGACGGACTCGGCGCCGGGAGATGAAAAGGGAATGGCCACGGTCGATCGCCTGGGTGCCCGCTTCCGAATGTCTGCCGAGACAGGCTACCCCCAATCCCGAAAGGGCTGGTAGATTGCCGCCGCCGATGATTTCGGCCCATTTCGGGAGTCCCACCGAGCCGCTGTACGGCGTGCACCACCGGCCGGAGGCGCCCGCGCCCGGGACGGTGGGAGCCGTGCTCTGCCCCCCGGTCTTCCACGAAGGGACCAACTCGCACCGGGCGCTGCGCAACCTGGCGGACCAGTTCGCCCGGGCCGGAATGCACGCCCTGCGCTTCGACTACCGCGGCTCGGGGGACTCGGCCGGCGGGGAGGATCGCTTCCGCGTCGCGAACTGTGTCGAGGACATCCTCGCCGCGCGGGACGAGCTGCGCGACGCGCGGGGCCTGTCGCGCGTGGGGCTCGTCGGGCTCAGGCTGGGAGCCAGCTTCGCCGCGCTCGCGGCCCAGCGCTGCCGCGACCTGCCCTTCCTCGTGCTGTGGGAGCCGATCGCCGCGGGACGGCTGTATCTGCAGGAGCTGCGCCGGATGCAGGCGGCCTGGGTCGACTTCGAGGCCCAGGAGCGGCCGGCCGCGCGCCGCCTGGCCACCGATCGCGAGGCTCTCGGCTATCCCCTGCCACCGGAGCTGGTCGCCGATCTCGAGGCGCTGGAGCTGGCGCCCGGCGAAGCGCGGATCGCGGAACGGACCTTGCTCGTCGACGAGGGCGTGTGCGAGCGGCTGGATGACTTCGGCCGCGCCCTCGGACTCGCCGGCAGCCGGGTCGAGCATCGTCGCGACGACGGCGGCCGCGTCTGGACCCGGGAGCTGGGGGGCGAGCAGGCGCCGGTCCCGCGGGCGCTGCTGACGCACATCGTGGACTGGGCTGCGGCGCGGGACCCGTCGTGAACGGCGTGACGGAGGCGGCGCTGCGCTTCGGATCGTGGCGGTCCCTGGCCGGCGTGGTCAGCACCGCCGGCACCGACGGCGCCGCGCCGACCGGAGCTCCGGCCCTGCTGTTCCTCAATGCCGGATTGCTCCACCACGTGGGGCCGAATCGCCTGCACGTGAACCTCGCACGCCGGCTCGCCGGCGCGGGGCACGTCTCGCTGCGCTTCGACCTCTCGGGGCTGGGCGACAGCGGGCCGCGACGCGACGAGCTGGGCCGCGACGAGAGCATGATCGGCGACACGCGCGACGCGATGGACAGCCTGGCCGCGTCGCACGGCGTGAGCCGCTTCGTGCTCTTCGGCATCTGCACCGGCGCCGACCAGGCCGTCAAGGTCGCGCTGGCCGACCCGCGCGTCGTCGGCGCGGTGCTCGTCGACGGCTACGCCTACCAGACCTTGCCGCACCTGCTGCGCTACTACGCCGCGCGGCTGCTGCGCCCGCACAGCTGGTGGAACGTGATCACCCTGCGGCACCCGGCCTTCCACCTGCGGGGCGCCGGGCGGCACGGCGCCGTGGTGGCCGCGCCGGACGCGGGCGCCGCGGACGCCGGCGAGGAGGGCGTGCCGCGGCCGGGCATCTACGTGCGTCCGCCGCGGGCCGAGGCCGAGTCGCGGCTGCGCGCGCTCGTCGATCGCGGCTGCCGGCTCTGCGTGGTCTTCACGCCGACGGTGCGCGTCAGCTCGGCCTCGCAGTTCGGCGAGATGTTCCCCTCGCTGCGCGGGCACCCCGCGATCCGCGTCGCCTTCCTGCGGGGCAGCAACCACGTCTTCACGCTGCTCGCCAGCCAGGAGGCGCTGATGCGCACCGTGGAGTCCTGGATGGCGGAGAGCTTCCCCGCTCAGCGGTAGTTCCTGCTCTGCAGCTCGAAGAGGTGCGCGTAGCCGCCGGCCAGCGCCATGAGCTCGTCGTGCGTGCCCGACTCCGCCACCCGGCCCTCGTGCAGGTAGATGATGCGGTCGAGTCCCTTGATCGCCGCCAGCCGGTGGCTGATCACGAGCGTCGTGCGTCCCACCGCGACCTCGCGCAGGCGGCCCAGCAGCTCGGCCTCCGCCTCGGCGTCCATCGCGCTCGTCGGCTCGTCGAGCACCAGGATCGGCGCGTCGCGGGCGAGCATGCGGGCCAGGGCGATCTTCTGCCACTGGCCCGTGCTCAGCTCGTGCCCGCCCAGGAAGGTCGAGCCCAGCATGCTGTCCAGGCCCTCCGGCAGCTGCGCCACGAGCGCCTCGGTGCGGGCGTCGGCGACCGCGCGGTCGATGCGCGGGTCCCGCGGATCGAGCGCGATGTCGCCCAGCCAGACGTTCTCGCGCAGGGTCATCTGGTAGCGGCAGTAGTCCTGCATGAGCAGCCCGATGCAGCGCCGGTACTCGCCGAGCTCGAGCTGCCGCAGGTCCACGCCGCCCAGGCGGATCACGCCGCCCGTCGGGTCGTAGAGGCGGCAGAAGAGCTTGACCAGCGTGGTCTTGCCGCAGCCGTTGTGGCCGACCAGCGCCACGTGCTCGCCGGGGGCCAGCTCGAAGTCGACGTCGCGCAGCACCTCGCGCTCGTCGTGCGGGTAGCGGAAGTGCACGTGCTCGAAGCGCAGGCCCGAGGCGCGCGGCGGCGGCAGGGGCCGGGGCGCGGCGGGGCCGCTCACCTGCGGCTCGACCTCGAGGAACTCGAACAGGTCCGAGACGAACAGGTTGTCCTCGTAGAGCATCGAGATGCTGCGCAGCATCTGGCCCAGGCTCGACCAGGCCTTCTGCAGGCCGCCCTGGAACATGATCAGGCTGCCCACGCTGATCGCGCCGGCCAGCGCGCTCCAGCCCATGGCCGCCAGCACGCCGAAGACGCCCAGGATGGCCAGGCCCTCGCCCACGAACTCGGCCACCGAGCGGCGCCGCGTGACCTCCAGCTTCTCCTCGCGGAGCACGTCGCGCAGCGCGCCGAAGCGCTCGCGCAGCATGGGTCCCAGGCCGAAGAGGCGCAGCTCCTTGGCGAACTCGACCGTGGTCAGCAGCAGGTTGGTGTAGGTCGACTGCCGCTCGCGGAGCGTGGCCCTGCGCTCCCAGGAGTAGTACTGGCTCGAGTAGCGCAGGCGCAGCAGCACGCCGGGCACGCTGGAGACGACGAGCACCGGCAGCACCCACCAGTGGTAGGCGCAGAGCAGGCCCGCCATCGTGAGCAGGGTGACGCCGTTCTGCGCGACCTCGAGCAGGCTGTTGACGATGCGCTTGGGCCGATACGGCGCCTCGCGCTGCGCGCGGTGGAGCTTGTCCTTGAACTCGGGGTTCTCGTAGTAGCCGAGGTCGACCTGCACCGACTTGTCGTGCAGGATGCCGAACATGTAGTCCGTGACCGACTGCGCCTGGGCCTCGCCGATCCAGCGGCTGGCCGCGGTGGCCAGGCTCTGCAGCAGCGAGATGCCGGCGGCCAGGCCGACCAGCATCAGCATCCGCACGAGCAGCTCGTGCTCGACGCCCGCGGGCGCCGGCGCGCCCGCCACGTGAGCGGTGATCAGGTCGACCAGCAGCTTGATCGCGTACAGGAAGGCCAGCGGCAGCAGCGCGCCGACGACGATCACGACGCCGCTGGCGATCGCCCACTCCGGCCCGCTCCGCCAGACGAAGGCGAGGGTCTGGCGCATCCGCCACAGCGAGGCGATGCCGGGCACGCCGAGCGACGAGCTCGCGCGGTCGGTCGGGTGCGGCTTCAACGAGGGGCGTGAGCCTCCGCGCCGGCGGGGACGGGAATCGCCGCGGCCGCCCGCGACTCGCCGGGCCCCGCGGCGATCCGAGGATAGCAGCACGCGCCGCTCGACCCGCTCGCTTCGCGGGCTGCTGCCCATCGGACTCGGACCTGTAGACTGTGCCGCGCCGTCGGCGCGCCGCGCGACGTTCCCGACTCCGGAGCCTCCCCGTGAACCTCAGCCCGATCCTGACCGGACTCCTCCTCGCCACGCTCCCGGCGCTGGCCGCCGCCGCCCCGCTGCAGCTCGAGCCGGGCAGCGAGCCCGTCTCCCTCGGGCCGATGGGCGGATCGGCCGTCTCGATCCTCGTCGACCCGCTCGACGACGACACGATCCTGCTGATCCGCGCGCCCATCGGCCTGTTCCGCTCGACCGACGGCGGCGCGACCTGCCTGCCCTTCGGCACCGGGCTCTCGCCCAACGTGCGCGAGATCGCCGGAGTCCCCGGCGAGCCGCACGGCGTGTACGCGCTCGACGGCGCGACGCTCAAGAAGTCGTCCGACTTCGGCGCGACGTGGACGGCGCTGCCGCTCGCCGCCGCCGACGACCTCAAGGGTCTCGCGCTGCCGGCGTCGGGCAGCACGCTGCTCGTGTACGACGCCTTCGACGTCTACCGCTCGGGCGACGGCGGGCAGAGCTGGTCGACGACGGCGACGATCGTGCCCTTCTCGGGCAACGCCTTCGACTCGGCCGGGCTCTCCGCGGACGGCTCGGTCGCCTACGTGGGCACCTTCGACGGCGTCTGGAAGAGCGGCGACGGAGGGCAGAGCTTCGCGCCGACGGGCGGCGCCTTCACCGAGTGGGTGCAGGCGCTGACCGTCTCGCCGTCGGACGCGGACACGGTCTTCGCGGGCACACCTTTCAATGGCCTGCAGCGCAGCCTCGACGGCGGCGCCAGCTTCGCGCCCCTGGCCTCGCCGCTCACGGCCGGCAACGCGGAGTGGTTCTTCTGGGACCAGGCCGGCGGGCTGTGGTACGCGACGCTGACGTCGCTCGCGCGCTCGCCCGACGCGGGCGACAGCTGGGCCAGCGGCACGGGCGGCTGGCCGTCGAACACGCCGATCCCCGCCGGCATGGCGCAGGCCGCCGGGGGCGAGCTCTACCTCGGCTGCGAGGGCGGCGGGCTCAACGACCAGACGGGCGGCGGCCTGTACCGCATGCCCGCGGGTCCGCTCACGAGCTGGGAGCAGATCGGCTTCCTCGTCGCCAAGATCAACGACGCGGAGATCGCCGGCGCGGGCGGCACGCGCGTCGTGGGCCTCGGCGGCGGCGTCTACGCCGCAGCCGCCGGCGACGTGCTCGTGCCGACCGCCTGGCACTACGACATCGGCACCGACACGCGCGCCGTCGCCATCGACCCGTCCAACCCCGACCGCTGGGTCACGGGCGGCGTCGGGTCCTTCTCCGACAACGCGCAGATCGTGGTCGTCACGAACGGCGGCCAGACCTTCGCCAAGGTCTACGAGGTCTTCGGGGCCGGCGTCGTGCAGGACATCGCCTTCGATCCGTCCAATCCGCTGCGCGCCGTGGCCGGCATGTTCCCGGCGGGCTTCGGCAACGAGGCGATCACGCGCAGCACGAACGGCGGCGCGACCTGGGTCGACGTGCCCGGAACCGCGGGCTGGGCCACCAAGGCCCTGGCCTGGGACCCGAGCACGCCCGGCCGCGTGATGCAGCTCTCGGACAACAGCCAGTGGTCGCAGAGCCTGAACTCCGGCCAGACCTGGATGCCGTTGCAGCCGACCTGGGGCGCGACGGGCCCGGCCGTGCTGCTGGCCTTCGATCCCTTCGCGCCGGGCGTGATCTACCGCGGCGAGACGGGCGGCGGCCTGTGGCGCAGCGACAACAACGGCGCGAGCTGGACGCCGCTGGGCGTCAGCCTGCAGGCCGACTCGGACCTCGAGCTGCATCCCCAGCAGCCGGGGCTGCTGTGGGTCTCCGACGCCGCGGGGCGCGTGCTGGTCTCCGGCAATCGCGGCAACAGCTTCGAGGTCGCGCTCGACGTGCCGATGGGCTCGGATGGCGCGGCGCTGGCGCTCGACACGCTCGACGGCTCGCTGCTCGTCGGCACCGCGGACGCGGCGAGCTGGTCGCTGCCCGACGCCTCGCCGGTGGTGTTCCTGGGCGGATCGACGCCCGGCACCGGCGGCGTCGTGCCGAAGTGCACGCTGTCGGGCGGCCTGCCGCTGCTGGGCAACGCGGGCTTCGGCCTGCGCGCCGAGGGCTTCGTGGGCGGCGCGCTCGTCCACCTGGCGATCGGCCTCGGCAACTCGCCCATCGACAAGTTCGGCGGCACCTTCCACGTGGGCGGCACGACGCTGTGGCTGCTCTACGCGGCGGGCGGCACGCCGGGCGCCGCGGGCGCGGGCAACTTCACGGCGCCGCTGCCGCTGCCCGTGCTGCCGGTGCTGGCGAACCTCACGCTCGTGATGCAGATGATCACCAAGGACGTGGGCGCGCCCCATCCCAGCGGGATCGTGCTGGGCAACGGGCTGACGGTGACCTTGCTACCCTGACGCTCCTCGTCTCTGCTCGCTCGTTCCCCTTTCTCGGCATCGAGGCGCTCATGGCCAGTCCCGTCCGTTTCGCAGTCCGGCTGCTGCTGCTCGCCCCGGCCCTCGCTCCCTTCGCGCCGGCGCAGCAGCAGCCCGTGCAGGCCTTCTGGGCCGATCGCTGGAACGGCATCTACCACTCCTTCACCGATCTCGACGGCGACGGCCGCTTCCTCGGGACCGGCGAGGTGGCCTTCCACATCGACCCGGCGTCGTTCGCCGCGACGCCGGCACTGTCGCTGCAGGTCACGGAGGAGAACGGCCAGCTCGTCACCTACTGGTTCGTCGAGAGTGACGACCTGATCTGCCGCGGCGTGGACAACGACGGCGACGGCGAGCTGGCCGGCCACGAGATCCGGGTCTTCCGCGACTCGGGCGCGCTCGACGGCGACTCCTGGGCGCAGGACCTGGACATCACCGACGACGGCGCCGTCTGGTGGTCGTCGGGCCTGCTGCTGTCCATGCCCCAGAACGGACTGTCGCGCCTGGAGGACCTGAACGCCGACGGTGACGCGGCCGATCCCGGCGAGCAGGTGCTGATGGTGAACGGCAACCTGCCGCACTTCGTCGAGCACGACCTGGGCAGCACGGCCATCAGCTCCTGGTATCTCAACACGCTGGCGGCCGCCGGCAACGGCATGGTCGCCTTCTCGTCGATCGACGGCGCCGCCTACCGCTTCGAGGACCTGAACGACGACGGCGACGTGCTCGATGCCGGCGAGTCGATCCTGCTCATCAACGCCACGGGCGAGCTGCCCGGCCTGCCGATGAACCCCGACTTCGCCGACGGCACGCTGCGCTCGCTGCAGAGCCAGGCCGGCTACCCCGCCTCCTTCCGCCACATGGCCAGCGTGCTCGAGGGCGGCCAGCGCGTCTTCTACCTGGGCACCGACGGCTCGCCCTACAACTCCACCGGGACCAACCTCGCGGGACAGGGCATCAACTTCCTGATCTTCCGCGGCGTCGACGGCAATGCCGACGGCGACATCAACGACGCCGGCGAGGTGCATCTGCACTTCAACGGCAGCCACACCGACGGCAACCCGAAGCTGCTGATCCTGCGGGGACTCGACGCGCTGGACGGAGGCACGCTCTACACCGTGGGCGTCAAGCCCTACCCGGTGCTCGGCCCCGGGCCGAATGGCAACACCTGGATCCACCGCCTCGAGGACCTGAACGGCGACGGCGACGCGCACGACGCCGGCGAGCTGCAGCTGGACGTCTTCGACCTGCAGGCCTTCGGCGACACCACGCTCTTCCCGGTTCCGCCGGGCTTCGGGAACATCATGTCGGACCCCTGGGACTTCGTCGTGCACCGCACGACGCGCTTCACCGACATGGGCGGCGCCTCGCCCGGGAGCTTCGGCCTGCCCGCGTTGAGCGGCAGCGGCTCGCTCGCGGCGGGGTCGCCGACGACGATCGAGCTGGAGCACGCGCCCCCCGGGGCGCCGATGCTGGCGTGGCTCTCGTTCGCCTCCACGCCGACGGCGATCTACGGCGGGACGCTGTATCCGCTCCCGAGCCCGATCGCCTTCCTGCTGACCAGCAATCCGACCGGCGGCCTCTCGGTCACGACGAACTGGCCCGCGGGGGTCCCGGCCGGCACCGACCTGTTCCTGCAGTTCCTGATCAAGGACACGGGCGCGGCGACCCAGCTCACGCTCTCCAACGCGCTGAAGCTCACCACGCCCTGAGCCGGCGCGGCGACGGCTCGCCGCAGGTTCAGTACTCGCCGAGCAGCACCAGGCTCATCGTGCGATCGTCCTCCGTCCACACCAGGCCGCGCTCGTCCAGCCAGGCCAGGTCCGCGTCGAGCTCGGGCCCGGACTCGGCGGCCAGGGCCGCGCGCGTGAGCGGCCGCTCGAGCCGCTCGAGCAGCGCCACGCGGCGCTCGTCGACGGGGTGCTCGACGAGCTGTCCGCTGCGCGAGTCGCGCACCACGCCCCCGCGATCGCGGCGGGCGAGGTACAGCCGCGGCGCGCTGTCGAACGCGCCGTCGCCCCACAGGCGCAGCCAGGCCGCGGTCCGCTCGCGGATGCGATCGAGCCACTTCACGACGTCCTCGATGTAGGGCGCGCCGTAGTTCACGTCGGTGAAGTAGTAGGCCAGCCGCGACAGCGCCCCCTCGTCGAAGGGGTAGGTCATGCGGTAGTAGTCGAGCGGCCGCAGGTCGAGCTGGTACTCGGCGGCCTTGACGAAGTAGGGGCTGTAGCGGTCGAAGCGCACCGGGAAGGTGCCGTCCGGCGGGCACAGATGCGCGAGGCGAGGCAGGTCGCGCACGTATTTCGAGTAGACGTCCGCGCCCTCGCCCGGGAACCCGACGAGCAGGTTCCACTGCGGCCGGACCTTGTGCTTCACGCAGGCCTTGAGCAGCCGCAGGTTCACGAAGGCGGTCGAGCCCTTCTTCATGAGCTTGAGCGTCGAGCTCGCCAGCGACTCGATGCCCGGCTGGATCTTGCGCACGCCCGCGGCGGCCATCGCCGCCACGACCTCCTCGTCGATGTTGGCCTTGACCTCGTAGAAGATCGTCGCGTCCGACGGCAGCCGGAGGCGGGGCAGCACCTCCTTCACGTAATTCGTCGGCATGATGTTGTCGACGCAGAAGAAGTAGTTCGACTTGTCCGCGTAGCGGTCGATGAGCCCCTGGATCAGCTGCACGGCCTTGTCGGGCTGCATGGCGCGGTACTCCATGGTCACGCCGTTCAGGCCGCAGAAGGTGCAGTGCGAGCGCTCGCCCCACCAGCACCCGCGCGAGGTCTCGAAGAACAGCACCGGCACCTGGCCCTCGCCGGGGAAGGCGCGCTCGAGCGAGTCGATGAAGTCGGAGTACCCCAGCTCGACGTCGGTGTCGATGGGCAGCTCCGCGCCCATCTGCTCGCGCTCGTCGGGCACCGGGACCTCGCGGCTGAGCACGCCCTTGACCGCGCGCAGGCCGCCCTCGTCGCCCGCCAGGTGCCGCCCCACGAACTCCGGGAAGCTGAGCAGCGCCGGCCCGGAGAACACGTGGTCGATGCAGTCGACGCCGGCCAGCAGCTCCACTCCCATGGGCGGCTCGCAGTTGGCGCCGCCGACGACGATCGTGAGGTCGGGCCGCGCGTGCTTGAGCCGCCGCGCCATCGCGATCGTCGCGCCGTTCTGCTGGAACATCGTGGAGAAGCCGACGATCCGCGACTCCGCGATGTCGTAGCGCCCGATGAGGCCGTCGAGGAAGTCGACCAGTCCCTCGCGGCAGTCGCGCAACGCCGTCTTGAAGCGATCGAGCTCCGGCGCCCGTCCCGGGTAGTAGCGGGTGAAGTACTCGCGCGAGTTGTCGGGCAGCTCGGGGAACGCGGCCTGGCGGAAGAACCAGTCGCCGAGGCCGGTGTTGTGCATCTGGTTGCCGCAGAAGATCTCGTAGAGGTCGCTGCGGCCGCCGGAGCGCTCCTGCATGAAGCGGGCGAAGTCGTGCTGCAGGTAGAGCAGCCGGACGTCCACGCGCTCGCCGTGGGCGCGCCGGGTGACGTCCTTCAGCTGGGTCAGGCCGATCGAGGGGCAGTTCACCGCCACGATGGGCATCGTGATCAGCGTGATCCTCTCCATCAGCGGGCGGTTCCGGCGCGGGGGCGGGCCCGCAATCTACACGCAGGCGGCGAAGTCGGCCACGCGGCCGGCGCTACACTCGGCTCCGGCCCCGGGCGGCCGGCCCCGGCGCCCCGCCACCGCGAATGTCCGGACCCATCACCATCGACCTGTGGATCTGGTCCCTCGACGCCGGCCAGGCCGAGCGCGAGCGGCTGGCGCGCTGGCTCTCGGCGGACGAGGCGGCTCGCGCCGCCCGCTTCCACTTCGAGCGCGACCAGCGGCAGCACGTCGTGGCCCACGGGCGGCTGCGCGAGATCCTCGCCGCGCGCACCTCGGCCGCTCCCGACCGGCTGCGCTTCGCCGTCTCGAAGCACGGCAAGCCGACGCTGGCCGAGCCGCCCGGCCCGCCGCCGCACTTCAACCTCAGCCACGCCGGCGGCCTCGCCGCGCTCGCGGTCAGCGACGACGCCGAGCTCGGCCTCGACATCGAGGCCATCCGGCCGCTCAAGGAGGACGTCGCCGGCCGCTTCTTCTCGGCCCGCGAGGTGGCCGCGTATCGCGCGCTCCCCGAGCCCGACCGCCTGCCCGGCTTCTACCGTTGCTGGACGCGCAAGGAGGCGGTGCTCAAGTCGCTGGGCGACGGACTCAGCCGGCGCCTCGACAGCTTCGACGTCACGCTGCGCGCCGAGGAGCCGCCGCGCATCGAGCGCATCGACGGCGAGCCGGACGCCCCGCGCGACTGGTCGCTGCTGCACTTCGACCCCGCGCCGGGCTTCGTGGGTGCGATCGCCCTGCGGAGCCAGGGGCGGGCGGTCGTGCTGCGGAGCACGGCGCCGTGACGCGGGTGGGCGAGATCGGCCGGCCGCGCCGTCGCTCCATCCGCCTGCTCGCCGAGGACACCGCGCTGCTCGAGGCCCTGGCCTCGCGCGACGGCTTGCGCCGCCGTCACGGCGCCGACGCCTCCGAGCCCGACCTCGCCCACGCCCGCGAGCTCACGCGGCAGAGCCTCGACTTCATGGCGCGCGTCGGCGCCACGCCGCCCTGGCTCTGCTACCTGACGGTCGACGAGGACACGGGCACGCTCGTCGGCTGCTGCGGCTTCCGCGGCAACCCGCGCGACATCGGGCGCGGCGTGATGGCGCCCGAGATCGCGTACCACACCTTCCCCGCGTTCGAGGGACGCGGCTACGCGACGGCGATGGCGCTGCGCCTCGTCGAGGTCGCGCGGGGCGCTGCGGTGTCGACCGTGATCGCCCACACGCTGCGCGCGCACAACCCGTCGACGCGCGTGCTCGGACGCGCCGGCTTCGCCTTCGCGGGCGAGGTCGACGACCCCGAGGACGGCCTCGTCTGGCGCTGGCGGCAAGAGCTCGTGCCGGCGCCCGTGGCGTCCTTTAGCGACGTCTGTCCGAGCGCGGAGCACCGGCCCGCCTGAGGGCCGGCGTCCGTCAGGCTAGCGTCCCGGCCCGAGCACCCAATCGAGGATGTCGCGCGTCGGGCTGAGGTCGTCGACGACGCGCGACGCGCCGCAAGCCTCGAGCTCGGCGCGCGGCGAGCCGCCCGTCGCGACCGCCAGCGAGCGGCAGCCGTGCTCGCGGGCGCACGCGACGTCGTGCGGAGTGTCGCCCACGATCACGACCTGCTCGGGACGCAGCGCCCGTCCGCTGCGGCGCTCGTGCCGGCCGCGCGCGAGCGGCACGAGGTCCGGGCGGCGCTCGGCCTCGTCGCCCCAGGCGGCCACCGCGAAACGATCCATCGAGATGCCGGCCGCCTCGAGCTTGAGCCGCCCGGTCTCGGGGTAGTTGCCGGTGAGCAGCCCGACGTGCACCGGCGCCGCGGGCGCCGCGTCGCACAGCGCGTCGAGCAGCGCCGGCACGCCGGGCAGCGCGTAGGCCACACCGCCGCCGGCCAGCTCCGCGGCGAGGATGCGCGCGTAGGTCGCGCGGAAGCGGCCGTGCTCGCGCTCGGCCAACGCCGCGTCGATGCCGTTCACCGCGCACAGCGCCCGCCAGATGAGCGGGTCGAGGCCGCCGGCCGTCTGCATGCCGTCGGTCGCCATCTCGCGGCCGAAGAGCTCCTTCGCCGCCGCGCGGTAGCAGCGCAGGCTCGCGCCCTTGCTGAGCAGCAGCGTCCCGTCCACGTCGAAGAGCACGAGCATCGCCCGATGATAGCGGGCCTGCGGCGCGCGGCCCGTACCGGCGCGCCGGCTCGGGGCCGGCGCTACACTGCGCCGCCATGGACGAGATCCGCGAGATCGACACCGACGAGGCTCGCCGCCGCCTCGAAGCCGGCGACACGCTGTTCATGGACGTGCGCGACCCGGCCAGCTTCGAGGCCGCGCACATCCCGGGCGCGATGCACGTGAACGACCACAACATCGAAGCCTTCGTCGAGGAGACCGCCCGCGACCGGCCGATCGTGATCTATTGCTACCACGGGCTCAGCAGTCGCGGCGGCGCGGCCTTCCTGCTCGCGCAAGGCTTCACCGATGTATGCAGCTTGAGCGGTGGTTTCGAGGGCTGGCGCGCCCGGCAGCCCCCTGGGTAACGTGCTGCTCCTCACCACCCGCTTGGAGGAGACGATGGTGAAGACCTCGCCACGTGCGCCGTCCCGGATTGCGCCCGCCGTGCTCGCCATCGTCGCGCTGCCGCTGATCTCCGGCTGCAACGCCACCGGCCCGAGCTCGATCGCCTCGGGGCGCGCGCTCTACAACGACGTGATCACGCGCACCGGCGACGAGCAGGTGCTCGGCATGATCGTCAAGCACCGCTACGACGAGACCTTCGGCATGCTCGACGTGGCCAGCGTGACCTCGCAGGTCACCCTGGGTGTCAACAGCGCGATCAACGCCCGCGCGGGAGCGAACAGCGACGACACCGCGGGCAACCTGGTGCCCTTCGCGGCCGGCATCAGCTACTCGGAGAGCCCGACGATCTCCTACGTGCCGATGTCGGGCGAGGAGTTCATGACGCGCCTCGTCGCGCCCGTCTCCTTGACGCAGACGCTGACCCTGGGCCAGCTCAGCCGCGTGCCGGGGCAGGCCTTCATGCTCATGGTCAAGCGCATCAACGGCCTGACCAACGAGCCGGACGAGAAGGCCGGTGCGAGCTTTCGCCACGTCGGCGACCTGTTTCGCGATCTTCGCGCGCACGGCGTCGGCGACTTCGTGATCAGCGACGAGGGGCACTACCTGCTGCTGCACGACTACAAGGGCATCCAGGACGACCCGGTGCGCGATCTGTTGCAGACGCTGCACCTGACGGCCTTCGAGGCGGACGGCCGCGAGCTGCTGATCCCGATCCGCCCCGGCCTCGGCAGCCCCGCGCAGGGCGACGCGATCGTGCTCGAGACGCGCTCGGTGCTCGACCTGGTGCGCATGGCCGGCGACGCGATCGACATCCCGGAGCCGCATCTGAACGCCGGCATCGTGGCTCCGCCCGCCGCGCCCGCCCCAGGCGACTCGCCCTTCATCCACATCCGCTCGGCCTCGGACCGGCCCGATCAGGCCAGCATCGCCGTGGAGCACCGCGGCTGGTGGTTCTTCATCGACCCCACCGACACCTACAGCCGGCGCGACTTCGTGCTGCTGCGCGCGGTGATCAGCATGGGCCTCGAGACCCACCCCAAGGGGACGGTCCAGCCGGTGCTCACGCTGTCCGCCAGCGCCGGCAGCTGACGCGCGCCGGACTCAGCGCCAGTCCGCCAGCTCGGCCTCGATGAGCGCCGGCGGCACGTTGCCGCAGCGCAGCAGCCGCGCGTGGAACTCGGACAGCGAGAAGCGCGCGCCCAGCCGTGCGCGGCACTCCTCGCGCAGCCGCACGATCTCGAGCATCCCGAGGAAGTAGCTGCTGAAGTAGGTCGGCGACTGCGTGTAGGCGTTCACCGAGGCCCGCGCCTGCTCGGGCCGCATCCCGACGCGCTCGACGAGGAAGGCGACCGCGTCGTCGTAGGAGAGGCCGAAAGCGTGCAGCTGCGTGTCGAGGATCACTCGCGCCGCGCGCTGCAGCTTCCAGTCGAGCTGCATGAGCCGCTCGCGCGGGTCGTCGTAGTAGCCGGTCTCGCTCGCCAGCTCCTCGCAGTAGAAGCCCCAGCCCTCGCTGAGCAGGGGCGAGTCGTTGACGCGCCGCACGAGCGACGGGTTGTCCTTGCCGTAGACGAACTGCAGGTGGTGGCCGGGATAGGCCTCGTGCCAGGTCGTGCCGGGGATGTCGCTGCGGATCTGCGCCTGCGGCTCGGGTGTCACGTAGAAGGTGCCGAGGCGGCTGGCGTCGAGCGGCGCCGGCGCGTCGTAGGCCGCGAAGGGCACCGTGCTGCGCATGAAGGGCGGCGTCTCGCGGAGCTGCAGCTTCTCGTCGGGGATGGGCACGATCGCGTGGTCGATCAGGAACTGCCGCGCGCGGTGCAGCTCGTCGGCGTAGGTCTCCATGAGCTCGCCGGCCGAGGGATGGTCCTCCATCATCTCGGCGAGCAGCGCGCGCCAGTCGCGCGCCGGGTCGATCTGCCGGGCGGTCGCCTCGAGCTGCGCGAGCGTCAGGTCGAACTGCTCGCGGCCCAGCGCAAGCAGCCGGTCGGCGTCGAGGTCGAGCAGGAAGCCGACGTGCAGCCGGTACTCGAACTCCTTGCGCCCGATGGCGAAGTCGCCGTCCGAGCGCGGCAGCACCTCGGCCTGCAGGAAGTCGCGGTAGTCGGTGAGCGCCGTGCGCGCGGCGTCCAGCGCCGCGTCGAGGCCGGCCGGCAGCGGCGAGGCCGGCGGCATGCCGCCCGCGACCTCGTCGGGCGACGGCCCGCCCGCCAGCTCGGGGACCGTGTCGAGGAAGGCCAGCGCGCCCGCCGTGTCGTCGATCGCCATGCGCGTCCACAGCGCCGGCGGATGCGCCAACTTCGCGCGGATGTCCGCGCACACGAGCGGCAGCTGCGCCAGCCGCTCCACCGCGTGCCGCGCGCGCTCCTCGCGCGGCGCGAAGTCGCGGATGAGCAGGTCGTTGACGGCCGCGATGGCGCCCAGCGGCAGGTCGGGTCGCACGGTGCGCACGTCCTGCCGGGCGTACTCGTGCAGCTCGAGCAGCAGCTGCGAGGTGAACAGCGTGAGGTCGGTGCGCTCGGCGGGCGCGAGCGCGGCCTCGCCCAGGCGCGTGGCGACGCGCAGCGCGTCGAGCGCCGCCTCCTGCCGCCGGCGCCAGGTCTCGTCGTCGAAGCGCGTCAGGCGGCCGTCGTGCTCGTGCAGCCCGACGCGCGTGGCAAAGTTCGGATCGAGGGCCGCGCGCTGCTCGACGTAGAGCAGGAAGAAGGCGTCGACCGAGGAGGTCGCGAGCGGCGCGGCTGGCGGCGTCGCGGCGAGGCGCGCCGTCCGGTCGGCGGCCAACGCCGCCTGCCACGACTCGGAGCTGCCCGGCGCCGCGCTGGCGCTCGCACTCGCGTTCGCGCCCGCGCTCGCGCAGCCGCCGAAGGGCGCGACGGCCGCGGCGGCCAGGGCGAGCGCTGTGAGCTGGGCGAGGGGCGCCGGGCGGCGGTCGCGTCGGCCTGGCATCGCGGCATCGTACCGGCCGGCGCGGCCGCCGGAGGCCGCTGCGCGCGTCAGCTCCGCGCGTCGAGCCGGGTCGCGCAGGCCTCGCCGGGCGCGCAGCGGCCGGGCAGCCGCGTGCGGTGGCGCGCGAAGACGCGGTAGCCCGCGTCGAGCAGCCGGCGGACGCCCGGCAGCCGCGAGAGCGCGACGAGCCAGCCGAAGCCGAGCCGGCCGTAGATCTGGCGGAAGGCCTCGACGCCGATCGCCCAGCTCCCGTCGGGCAGACGCGCGTGCATCGCGGCCATGAGCTCGGCGGGCTCGCGGCCCCAGGCCCGCGCGTCGAAGTCGCTCGCCGCGATGTCGATGAACTCGATCTGCCCACGCCGGTCGCGGCGCTGCAGCACGGCCATCTCGCGGCTGCACAGCGGGCAGGCCCCGTCGAAGAAGACCTGGACACGCCCCGCGTCGGGCGACGAAGCAGCAGAACGAGCGTTCATGCGGGCTCATCATAGCCGGCGCCGGCGGCCGGCTCCGATTGACGGATGGAGCCGGCACGGCGACCATGCGCCACGTCTCTCTCCTCTCCTCACGGGCCGCACCATGTCCATGCATCGCCTCGTCGCCCTCGGTCTCGGTCTCACGCTCGTCCTCGCGCTGGCCGCCGCCGGCGCCTCCGCTCAGTCGCTCTACGGCGTCGATGGTGCGGGCACCACGGCCATGGAGCTGACCGGGCCCTCCACGCTGCCCTGCGGCTACCCCAACGGTCCGGTGCTCCTCACCTTCCCGTACATCCAGCCCACGCCATGCACACCCATGCAGCCCTATCCCACCCTGCCGCCGAGCGTGCTGGGCGACATCACGACCAATCGCAAGAGCGACCACGCCTTCCTCTCCGACGGCAAGAACATCGGCGAGTACA
>Ga0111539_10003014_pt1 | contig 22331 bp, 16 predicted proteins | sample RhiMethybrSRZTD1_FD_79667 | JGI IMG/M metagenome (GOLD analysis project Ga0111539, IMG submission 79667) | Populus rhizosphere microbial communities from Tennessee, USA - Rhizosphere MetaG P. TD hybrid SRZTD1 (version 2) (version 2) | ecosystem: Host-associated > Plants > Roots > Rhizosphere >...
CCGGTTCGCGGCGATGTGGGAGAAGAAGTCCGGGGCTCCCGACCACAAGGAACGCGCGGCGATGCAACAGCGGGCCACCGCGTTGCGCGAAGCGCTCGCCAGCACCAACATCGCGGTGTTCGCGCCGGTGTGGATGAAGGTCGACGAGCTCGACGCCGCGCGCTTCGCGGCGGCCGTGAAGCAGGGGCTTTCGTGCAAGGAGGCGACGGCAGCCAGCGGCAGCCTCGCGGTTGCGCCGTCGCCGAATCAGCAGAAGCGGCTCTACGATCTCGCGGCGGCCGTGAAGACGCAGCTGCAGAAGCAGCCGATCGCCGCCGACTACGCGGTCGCGGTCGAGCTCGGCTTCGACGCGGCGGGCAAGTCCGGCTTCGCGAACGTCGTCGTGTTGACGAAGACCGGGGACCTCGTGCTCGCCGATTTCCAGAACGACCAGCACGCACTGTGGAAGCAGCACGCGCCGAAGACGCTGGCCGACGGCGAGAAGCTCGCGGTCGCGATGCTGGCGCGCGCGCTGCGCTGAGCGCGCGTTCAGCCGAGCAGGTGCGCGCCGATCGTCGCGAACAGCTGGTTGCGCGCGCGATCGCCGAGCATGCCGAGCTCGCGGCCGAGGTTCGTCGCGGTGCCGAGACCGACCAGCGCCCACGCCGTGAGTGCTTTGGCCGGTAGCTTGCTCGTCGAGCCGCCGCGGCGGTGAGCGCCGACGAACGCGGCAATGCGGTCGAGCAGCCGTTCGTAGACGTCGCGCAGCGCCTTGCGGATCGCAGGATCGTCGGTCTCCGAGAAGCCGGCGAACAGGATGCGGTGGAAGCCGAACTCGCCGAGGTGCTTGCTCTCGTGCTGCAGCACGCGTTCGGCCGCGCTGTCGCCACCGGTCGTGCGCGCGAGCTCGTTCCAGATGCGCTCGGTGTTGTCGCCGACGAAGCGGATCGCGGCGACGAACATCGCCTGCTTGTCGGGCCACAGCCGGTAGAGCGCGACTTCGGTCAGGCCGCAGCGCTCGGCCAGGAGGGCGGTCGTCGTGCGGCGGTAACCGAGCTCCGCGAACGCGGCGGCGATGGTGTGCAGCGCGTCCTGACGCCGTTCGGCACTGCGGTTGGGCCTAGCCATGCCGCCATGCTGGCGACCGCGGGCAGCCGCGGCAACGGCGCGCTGCTCTCCGTGCTCAGCGGCCCATCCAGGATCCGGCGTCGTTCATGCCTTCGCAGACCGAGCAACCCTTCGCGTTGGCCAGCGCGCCGGCCTTGCCCTGCTCCTTGGCCTCCTTGAGCATGAAGCTGCCCTTGTCGCGCATCTCCTCGAGCACGAGCTGCCACTGTTCGCTCTCGGCCTTGTCGAGCCGCAGCGATGCGAGCTTCCGCTTCATGCAGCGCTCGATGAAGTCGTGCAGCACGCGCAGCCGGGCCGACACGTCGTCGCCGCGCAGCGCTTCGCGTTCTTTCGCGGGCAGCCCGGTGCCGAACGTGTCGGGCTCGCCCTTCCGCGAGTAGAACTTCGGCCGGCCGCGGTAGAGCTGCAGCGCGTCGATCGCCGGCATGCACAACGGGCAGCCGTAGACGAAGTAGCTGAACTGTTTGGTCGCCGGGTCCTGGTGCAGCAGGATCTCGACGTCTTCGGTCGCGACACCCTCGTCGTAGAGCCCTTCGAGCACCGCGTAGAAGATCGTCTCGGGTCCGCCCGGCCGGCCGGGGACGGCGTCCTGGGGGTGCCGAACGGGCAGGAAGGCGGCGAACAGCGCAGTGACAGCGATCGTCAGGATTCTCATGACTTCAATGGATTGGGCATCGGCAGACTTCGAGTGCGGCACAGGACGCCTGTCCGTCGCCGAAGTTAGCGAGGAGCACGTGATTCGAGCAGCGCGGGACGGCTGGCAAACGTTCCGTGGCTGCCGCTGGGCCGTCTCACTTCGCGCCACCGGTATCTTCGGTCGCATGGAGTCCCACGTCATCACTGCGCTGGCCGTGACGTTGCTTTCGCTGTCCGCGTGCCACGAGCCCTCGGCAAGCGGGCCAGCGCCGATGCTGCGCGAGCGACTGGCGGGCGCGTGGCAGCGCGTCGACGGGCCGTCGGTGCTGCACTTCGACGGGGATCGCTGCGTGTTCGCAGACGACGGCCGTCAGGTCCTGTTCGCCGTCACGTATGGCGACGACGGCATCCGCCGCCGGCCGCTCGCCGACGAGGTCGTGCTCGAAGAGCGCGTCGCGTTCTCGGAGGGCGGCATGACGCTGACCTACCCGGGTGGCCGTGTCGTCGCGTACCGGCGCCTTGCTGCCGTGCCCGACGATGCGCGCGCGGACGCGCTCGAGCTCGGCGCGAGGCAGCCGGCGGCGGGCGAGATCGAGCGGCTCTCTGCCGAGCTGCGCGAACGCACCGAACGCGACCAGCAGATCCGCAACGAGCTCGCCGAGGTCATGCGTTCGCCGCAGGGACGCGACCCGCAGTCCACGGCGACGCAGGCCGTGATGCAGCGCATGCGCAAGATCGACGTGCCCAACACGCAGTGGCTCGTCGGCATCGTGCGCGACGTCGGCTGGATCGACCGCGTGCGCTTTCCCGATCGCGCGTGCTCCGATGCGTTCCTGCTCGTGCAGCACAGCGGCAACCTGCGGCTGATGCAGGCGGTGCTGCCGTTGATCGAAGGCGAGTTGCGAACGCGCCCCGAAGTCGGCGAGGAGTTCGCGCTGCTCTACGATCGCACGCAGCTCGAGCTCGGCAACCCGCAGCGCTACGGCACGCAGCTGCGCGGCGACAGCGCCGGCGTCATGCACGTGCGGCGTCTCGAGGTTCCCGACCGCGTCGACGAACGCCGCCGATCGGTCGGCCTCGGACCACACGCCGACTACCTCGAGCACTTCCGCAAGGACGGCGCGCAGGTCGTCGTCGACCGATAACCGCCGCAGATGCGAACGGCACCGCGGTGCGCGGGCGCACGCTCCAGCGAAGGCCCGCGGCCCGGCAGGGTACGCATTCGCCGCCGTTCGGACCGCGGCCCGCGACTTGCATCCGACCGGCGAACTGCTGCACTCGCGCGCAATCCGGTATGCTCCCGCGGTCGCGGAGCCGGATTGCCGTCGGTCCGCCGACGCATCCGACGCGCTGCCGTCCCTGTGCGGCGGTCGCCCACCTCGAGGACACCATGCTGCTCCGACTGCTTGCCGTGGCACCGCTCGCGGTTGCCGTTTCCGCCCAGCAGTTCGTCGCCGAGCTCGACCCCACCCCGGCCACGACGATCGACTCGAACGCGCGTCGCGCGATCGCCGGTGGCGGCTACGCGTGGTTCGCGGCCGATGCCGCCGGGGCGGGAATCGAATTGCACCGCACCGACGGCACTGCCGCGGGCACGTCGGTCTGGCTCGATCTCGTGCCGGGTGCCGCAAGCTCGTCGCCGCGGCCGCTCGCGGTCGTCGGCAACCGCGTCGTGTTCCACGCCGCCAACCCGCACGTCAACGAGTACGCGGTCTGGGCCAGCGACGGCACGGCGGCCGGCACGGTGCGTCTGTGGGGCGGCATCGACAGCATCACCGAGGTGCGCGTGCTCGGCACCGTCAACGGCCGCATCGTGTGCGCCGACAACCGCGCCAACTGGCGCGTCTTCAGTTCCGACCTGACGGCGGCCGGCACGGTCCAACTCGGCTCGTTCTACCAGGTCGGCGAAGCGGTCGTGCACGGCAACGAACTGCTGTTGCTCGGCCGGTGGAGCGACTACCGGCTCTACGCCACCGACGGCACGAGTCTCGTCGAGCGCAAGGCGCTCGGGGGCATGGCGCTCTCGGGCTTCGCCGCGCTCGGTGCCGATCAGTTCTTCCTCGTCGACGTCTTTGGCCAGACGCAGCTCTGGCGCACCGACGGCACGACCACGGGCACGACGATGGTCATGGGGTTCGGTGCGACCCAGGGGCCGGGTTCGATTGCGACCGCGGGCGGCCAGCTGTTGATCGGTGCTGTGAACCAGCTGTTCGCGAGCGACGGCAGTGCGGTGGGCACGGCCGCGATCGCGGCGCCGTTCACCACCGCGCGCTCGCTCACGGCCGTCGGCAACCTTGTCTACTTCACCAGCCTGGGGGCGACGGGCGAGGAACTGTGGCGAACCGACGGCACGGCCGCGGGCACGCTGCTCGTGTCGGGCCTCGCCGGCGCCGACTACGATCAGATGCTGGCCGTGGCGGGCCGGCTGTTCTGCTTCGTGTGGACGAGCAGCGGGCAGGTGCTGCTGTGCTCGAACGGCACTACTGCGGGCACGCAGACGATCCCGGTCACGTTGAGCGCTCAGTACGCGTCGCTGGCGGCGCTCGGCGCCGAAGTGGTCGGCACGTTCGGTTTCGCCTCGAGCGGCATGGAGCTGCACGCGAGCGACGGCACCGCCGCGGGCACGCGCCGCTTGACGCACAACCAGGAGCGCCCCGGCGTGCGCAGTGCCAGCCCCGGCGTGGCGCTCGGCGATACGTTGTTCTTCGTCGCCGACACCGCGCCTTTCGGTCGCGAGCTGTGGCGCACGGACGGCACCGCGACCGGTACCGCGCTCGTGCAGGATCTGGCACCCGGGCCGGGGCACGGCGTGAACGAATTCGCAGTGGCGACCTTCCGCGGGCAGCTCTGGTTCGCGTCGGGCAACGCACTGTGGCGCTCGGACGGCACTGCGGCCGGCAGCTCGCAGGTACTGCAGCCCGATCCCGCGGTGCCGTGGCTCTCCGGCGTGGTCGCGGCTCCGGACCATCTGTTGTTCTCGACCGGTGGGAGCGGCGGCGTGCAGCGGCTGTGGCGCAGCGATGGGACCGCGGCCGGCACCGTCGAGCTCGACTCCGCCGGCACCTACCAGACGCTCTCCAACTGGTTCCAGGTGGGCGGACTCACGTTCTACATCAAACAGAACTTCTTCAGCCGCGAGTTGTGGCGCACCGACGGCACGCTGGCTGGCAAGGTCTTCCTCGCCCTCTCCGAGGCCGCGTTCGGAGTGCTGGGCAACCGCGTGTTGTTCAGGCGTGCCTCGGGCGCCAACTTCGACCTCTGGTCGACCACGGGAACGGTGGCGAGCAACGTGCTGGTTGCTCACGTCACCTGGCCGCCGTTGTCGTCAACCGCGATCGGCGATCGGCTCGTGTGGGTCGCGTCGGATGGACAGGTCTTCGCGACCGACGGCATCGCCCTCAATACCCTGTTGCCGGTGCCGCGCGTCGTGCAGCGGCCCGAGCGCGGCAGCGACGGCGTCTATCTCGTCACCGAGGATCCGGTCGAGGGCTGTGTGCTCTACCGGACCGACGGCACGAGCGCGGGCACGATGCGCGCCGCGCGCGTCGGCCACGGGCCGGGCGCGGGTGCATTCACGCTCGACACGATCGGTGCCGGGAATCGCCTGTTCCTGGCCGGCAACGACGGCAGCACCGGGAGCGAGCCCTGGATCAGCGACGGCACCCGCACCGGCACGAAGCTGCTGGCCGATCTGAACGCGAACGGCAACAGCAATCCTCAGCTGCTCGGCGTCGCTGGCCACCGGGCGTACTGGATCGCCGACGACGGCATCGTCGGCCGCGAGCTGTGGCAGGTCGATCTCACCGTCATCGGGGCCGCCAACGTGCAGTCCATCGGCACGGGCTGTGTCGGAGCGGGCGGCGTGCCGCGCTTGTTCGCCGACGGCGTCCCGTTGCCCGGCAGCTCGCTCGTGCTGAGCATGGATCGCGCCGCACCGGTCTCGGTGGCGATGTGGTTCGTCGGCGCGGGTGTCGGCAACCTCCCGCTCGGCGGCGGCTGCGTGTTCTACCCGACCGCCATGTTGCTCGCGCCGTGGAGCCTCACCGACATCTTCGGTCGTTCCTCGCTGCAGCTGCCCTTGCCTCCCGATCCGGCGCTGACCGGTGTGATGCTGACGGTGCAGGGCTCGGCGATCGACGCGCTCGGTGCATCGGCGTTCGGCACGACCGTCACGCAAGGACTGCTGCTCGTGGTCGGCAGTTGATCGCGTCGCTGCGCCCGGACGCGCGGCGCCGGCATTCAGCGTGGCCGCCGGCTGACCGCGGCGCGAAACTTGGAGCGGGCGGAGTCCGTGACGGGCTCCGCTGCAACGTGGAGGTGCATGGACGACGCCCGCGATCCGGTGACTGCCGAGCAGCTGCTCGCGGAAGGGCGCGCGCTGCGTGCGCTTGCGCAGAGTCTGCTCGGCGGCGACGCCGACGATGCGCTGCAGGAGGGGTATGTAGCGGCGCTGGCGCGCCCGGACGCCGCGCGGCGGCTCGGGCCGTGGCTCGCTGGAACGGTGCGGCGGCTCGCGCTGCGCTGGCGGCGCGACAGTGCAAACCGCCGGGCGCGCGAGGCGGTGGCCGCGCGTGCGGAGATCGACGCCGGCAGTGATCCGGCGCGCATCGCCGAGGCCGCCGAAACCGCGGCCGCAGTCGCGAACGCCGTGCGCGCGCTCGACGAGCCGTTCCGCGCCGCGATCGTCCTGCGCTACTGGCGCCGCCGCTCGCCGGAGCAGATCGCCGCCGAACTCGGCGTGCCGCACAACACCGTGCGCTCGCGACTGCAGCGTGGGCTCGAGCGGCTGCGCACTCAACTCGACGCGAAGTATGGCGAACGGTCGCGGTGGCACGCGCTGCTCGCCGTGTTCACCCCCGAAGAAGAAGTGGTCGCCGTTGGCGCCGCGGGCGGCGGCGCATTGCTCCTGCTCGGAGTCGCGATGAAGACGAAGCTCCTGTTCGCAGCGGCGCTGCTCGCCGCCGTGGCGTTCACCGTGCCGCTGCTGCTCGACGCACCGCCGGCGATCGCACGCACTGATTCTGCCGCGGCTGCCCCCGCGGTCGCTGCGGCAGCGACTACGAACGAGGATGCGACCAACGCGCCCGATCGCGAGGCCGCACCGGTGCCGCCGGTTGCGGCAGCGGCCGGCAACGACGCCGCGGCGGAACGCGCGCAGCCGCAGAACGTCGCACCCTGGCTCGCGCGCTTCCTCGTTGTCGACGAGAACGAAGCACCCGTCGACGACGCGACGGTGACGATCGAGACAACGGAGCAGTTCAGTCGACGCACTGCGAAGGCAGGCACGCCGCTCGCCGAGCTGCACACCGATCGCGCCGGTGCCGCGACGGCTGCTTTCGAACTGCCCACGGTCGTCGCGCATGCGGGCAAGGACCGGCGGCGCAGCGCGCGCGCGATCCTGACGCCGCCACCGGCGGAGGTCGTGAAGCTCGTGCTCGAGACGCCGGTCGTGCTGCGCGGCCTCGTGCGGCGCGGCGACGGCTCGCCCGCCGCCGGCGCACTGGTGACCGCGCATTCCAACGGCTTCAGCACCGCGGGGCGCGGATGGGCGCCGATCCCGGAACCGGCGACCGCGGACGACGCGGGCCGCTTCGAGCTGCTGCTGCAGTATCAGGGCCACTACAACCTGTCGGCGACACTCGGCGATGCGCGGACGCTGCCGATCCGCTGCCTGGTGACGACCCGCACGCTCGACGAGGTCGAGCTGCTGTTCCCGGGCGGGCTGTCGCTGCGCGGCTCCGTCGTCGATGCGAACGGCAAGCCGGTACCTGCCAACGTGCGCGCATGGCGCGAGGTCCGCGCCGGCGCGACCCGCACGCCGTTCGACGCCGACGACGAGCGGGCCGGCCGGCAGACGGATGCCGAGGGACGCTTCTCGATCGACGTCAAGAAGCGGGCGCGCTACGAGGTGATCGCGTCCGCGGATGGCTACGCGAACAGCGACTCGGTGTGGGTCGAGACGACTGCCGAGCAACCGCACGCGGAGGCGCGGCTCGTGTTGCGCTCGCTCGCGACGATCCGCGGCGTCGTGCTGCGCGGCGATGGCAATCCCTTCGTCGGCGTGCTGGTGTTCCCGATGCTCGACGGCTGGAACATGGGGAGCACTGGCGTGGCCGGCGTCGCCGACCGCTTCGTGCTCGGCAACGCTGCCACGACCGGCGACGGCGGTCGGTTCACGCTGACGGTCGATCCCGGCACGCCGTGGGACGTCGTCGCGCAGCCGCTCGCCGACAACCGCTGGTTCCGCTTCAAGACCCGTGGCGTCGCTCCGGGCCGCGACGACGTCGTCATCACGATCCGCGACGAAGAGCTCGCCGGCTGCGTCGTGCGCGGCGACGTGCTGACCGCGGCCGATGCGCAGCCGGTCAAGAGCTTCGACGTCTCGGTCGTGTCGCTCGGCGCCGACGGCGAGCCGGACGCGGCGGATGGCGCCGCGGCGACGATCGACGGCCATCGCTTCGAGCTGCCGCCGCTGCCGCTGGGCAGGACGTTCGCATTCGACGTGCGGCCCAACAAGCGCAGCGGCACCGAGGGGGCCGCGTTCTCGCACGATCTCCTCGCGCCGGTCCGCGTCGGCCCGTTCACGACGACCGGCGCGGGCCTCGAGGTGCACGCGCGCGTCGACGCGTGGGGCGAGTTGCCGGTGCACGTGCTCGCCGCGGATGGCAAGCCCGCGCGCGACGTGTTCGTGTTCGCCCGAAGACAGCCGGAGCTCGACACCGGCGTGCGCGGTTCGCGACGGACCGACGGCAACGGCCGGGCGCTGCTGAAGAAGTGCGTGCCGGGAACGCACAAGCTCGTCGTCGGCAGCGGCGACGCGATCCGCCACGAGCAGGAGGTCCTGATCACTGCCGGGCTGAACGCGGAGATCGTCGTGCGGCTGCCGAACTGATCGCGCCCGTCGGAGTCCTTTCGCAGGGCGGCGGCAACGAGGACAGCTGCCCGGCAGCGGATGGTTCCGCATGCAGCGGGGAAGTGGCGAGGGGACGGCGCGCTGCCTACTTCCCGTCCAACACCGAGACCCCGCGTTGGCCCAGCAACCAAACGCGCATGTCGCTCAGCGGTCGCCGGACAGCCGCGCGCGATCGCGCGGCCTCAGTGGCTGCTCTGCGACGCAGACTCGAGGAAGCCATTCTGGAGCCACAACACGCCGAGCGTGAAGAGGAGCAGCACGGCGAACACGCCGAAGAGTCGAGCACGATGTTCCGACGTCAGGTGCGGGAATGACGGCGTGCGTGTGCCTCGCCACAGCAGCCACACGACGGCGAAGAACAGACCGACGGACGATCCCGCCGCGAGCGCGTGTTCGGTGTCTGCGGTGAAGGCGATCGCGTACCAGGGATCGTCGGGTTGCCGCGACGCCGGCCACCACACGTCGGCTGCGTCGCCGGTTCCACCGCGCGCTCGGTCGTCGCCGAGATCGATCAGCGCGAAGCTCGCCCCCTCGGTCACGTAATCGATCTTCTCCGCGTCCCGTTCGCTCACTTCGCCCAGGGTCGTAGGCCAGCGACCCTGCGCCTCCTGCATGGCCTCGATGCGATGCGCGAGTTGTTCGAGGTGGCCGCGCATCGCGTGCACGCGATTCTGCGTTCGCCATTGGTGGGGAGCCAGAAAGGCGAGCGTGCCGATGATCGTCGTGATCGCGATGCCGAGCGCCCAGCGGAAGTGCTGCCACCTATCGCGGTGACCCGGTCCGTCGGGGAGCGGCGGCGTCTCGCCGCTGCGCCAGATCAATCCAGCGGCGATCCCGCCGACGACGTAGAAGAGCACGTCGAGCAGATCGCTGAAGGCGTGTGGGAAGACCTGGTGCAGCGAGGGCGAGCTCGGCACGAGCATTTCGAACACGAACGACCACGACACCACGAGCAGGATGATCTCCGGCCAGGTCGGCGGCGCGTCGTGATCGCGCAGGCGGATCCTGCGCAAGGTGACGAGGATCGGCGGCAGCCAGAACGGCACGCAGAGCAGGTCGTTCGCCCAGCGGTGGAAGAAGTCGCTCGAGTTGCCGGTGTACGGCTTGATCGCGAAGCGGTTGAGCAGGTAGAGCGCGACGGCGGCGAGGAACAGCGGGTCGCGAAGGTAGCGAAAGCGGTGGACCTTCGGTGCGACGAGCGGTTCGGTCACGGCGTCCTCGGTTCGGACCGCGTCGTCTGGGCGACGCTCGACGCAGCGGTCAAGCCAACCCCGGGGAGACTGGCCCGGGCTGCTCAGACCCGCACCTTGCACCCGCTATTCCAACCTGCCTAGGGTCTGCGCGATGAACGGCCGGCTGGTCGCAGGAGACGCACACACCACCGGACTGGCTTCCGTCTCGGCTTGGAGTATTCCTCGGATCACATGAACCGCGTCTCCGAGCTGGCCTTGCTGTTCGCCGCGACCGCATGCGCCGCCGCCGACGGCCACCGCGAGCTGTCCTGGACCCTGGCGGAGGAGACGCAGCTCGCCGCGTTCGACTGCACGGACCGCGCCGCGTTCCGCTGCGCCGGCGGTGCGCTCGAGTTGTTCACCGCCGCGAAGTACACGCCGCCGCACCGTTCGCCGCTGGGCCTCGCGATCCTGCGCGACCTCGAGTTCGGGGACTGCGAGCTCGCGGTCGAGGCGCAGCAGACCGGACGCGAGTATCCGCACCGCGATCTCGTGATCGTGTTCGCCTGGCGCGACGCCGCGCACTTCGCCTATGCGCATCTCGCTTCCGCGGCCGATCCGAACGCGCACCAGATCATGCTCGTCGATGGCGCGGATCGGCGGCCGGTGACCGTTCGCCGCAGCAAAGGCGTCAGCTGGGGCGAGGGTTGGCACGAGATCCTGCTCGTGCGGCGCGGTACCGAGGTCCGGGTGCTCTTCGACGGCAACGAGGTGCTCGCCGGTGAGGTGAGTGCTTTGCGCGGTCGCATCGGGCTCGGCTCGTTCGACGACACGGGCAGGTTCAGGAACCTGAGCGTCGCCCCGCTCCCGCCGGCGCATGGAACCGTCTGAGGGCACCAGTTCCTTGCCCGCCTGGTCCCTCGCGTGCCCGGCTCACCAGATGAGATCCTGTCGCGCCTCACCGTCATGCCCTGATCACCCGGCTGCCCGCGGCGATCCTCGAGCATCCTGGCGGTCGACCCTCTTGCCGTTGTCGAAGGTGACGTGATCGCGAACCTCGTCCACGAACAGGAGCTTCCACCCCTCCGGCGTCCGCGTCCAGGTCTCGCGCTGCGTCACCTCGGTGCGGATGAGGTGGGGCTCGGGGTCGTCCTGCACCCGCTGCCTGCGTGAGAACGTCTGGCGGACGGTGGCGATGGCGTGGTCGCCCCGGACGGTCAGCTCCAGGATGTCGTTCCGCGTCTTTATCGGGGGCTGGATGCGCTCCAGGAGGCCGCGTGCTCGCTCCGCCATGCGAGAGCCCGGGCTCGGCGTTCCGTCGGGAGGGATGGTGGCGAACGCCGGCATGCGCACCGCCTGGAAGGCGGCGAAGTCCCGCGTCTCCACGGCCAGCGCCAGTTTCGCGTAGGCGGCTTCGACCTCGCGGCGGGTGGTGGCGTCAGCGGGGGCCTCGCATGCGATCCGGCGGTACGTGAGCCCCTCCACCTTCAGCATCGGTGCCGGCCCGGGGAGAACGGGGAGGTCCATCTCGGCGCGGGTGCCGTCCTCCTGCGTCGCCGTGACGTGCAGCGCGCCTTCGCGCGATGCGATTGATGCCAGCGCCGCCACGCGCCCGCCCGCGCGCACGTAGCCGCGCAGAGCTCCCTCGGGGCCGCGGTGCAGCTCGAGCTCGCTCTCGGCGGAGGTGTACCACCCCGCGATGGCGTCGACAGGCGCCGGGGCCGGAGCCGAGGGCGGGGATGCGCAGCCGAAGAGGAAGGGAAGCGCAAAGAGCGGGGTCGACATCGAGGTCATCGGCGGATCGTACCGTGAGGCTCGACATCGGACTGCTGATGTGCGCACTGGTGCCGCGGCCGAAGCCCGACGGCAACGGCCCGCTCGCGCGCGCAGCGAACGCGATCGCCACCGTCGCGATGCACGTGCGCGCGGCGTGCAGCCGAGAAGGTGGACGCCACCCCATGCGGGAGGGGAAGTTACCCGACGCCCTGTTGCTGGCTACATCCTTCCGATGTCGTCAACGCCGCCCTCCCCGCTCGGTTGGCTCGTGCTGCCGCTCGCGCTCCTCGTGGGCATCGCGCTGCTGTGGTGGCTGCAACCGGGCCCCGCCCTCGCACCATCAACTGCCTCGCCGCCGCTGGTCACAGCACCGGCCGCCATTACCGCCGAGCCACGCGCGAACACTTCGCCCACCGAACCCATCACGGCAGCGCCGCGAACCGATGCCACCCCGCACGTGCCGCAGCTCGTCGGCCGACTCGTGCAGCGCGGTCAGCCGCTGCCGAACGTGTTGCTGCGGCTCTACACGAACGTCGGCTACGTGCCGACCGCGACCGACAGCACCGTCACGACGGGCGCCGACGGCACGTTCGCGACCACCGGGCTGGCGACGCCGTTCTGGTTCGCCGCGGAAGGCGCGACCGTGCCTGCGGAGTGGCGGTCGCAGTCGTTCGCCGCGCTGACGGAGGACCACGATGCCGGCGACGTCGAGCCACCACTGGCCTTGGCACTCGACGTGCTCGTCGTCGACGCCACCGGCCACCCGGTCGCAGCACCACGATGCTGGCTCGCACGCAGCGACGTGTATGTCGGCCTCGACCCGCGCGACGCGCGCGCCCCGCGATGCGTGACCGGCGACGCAAATGGGCGCGTGCGCCTCGATCGCCTGCACCCCGGCAGGCTGTATCTGAAGGGCGACGCCGACGCGTTCGCGATGACGCAGAAGGAGCTCGAACTCGACGAAGCCGCGGCGCGCGAACCGCTGGTGCTCACGCTCACGCGCGGCGGCCGGCGCGACGGGTGCGTGTTCGACTGGCGCGGGCAACCGCTGCCCGGTGCTACGGTGCGTTACGAAGCGCGTACGGCCACGACGAACGACGCGGGCGTGTTCGTGCTGCAACCCTACGGCGGCGTCGAGGCAGTGCAGGTCGAAGCGAAGGGACACCAGCCGAGTTGGTGCGGCGGCGTCGGCGGCGAGTCGAACTTCGCGCACATCCAACTGCAACGCGCCGTGGCACTGCGCGGCGTCGTGCACGGCGGCAACGCGGCGACATCGATCGTGCTCTCGCCTGCATGGGAACCAGGAAGCAATCTGCCGTGGCCAGGACCTTCCGAGTTCCTCCAGCGCCCACTGCCCGTGGCCGCGGACGGCTCCTTTGCGATCGAAGGCTTGGAGACATCGGGTTACTCCGTGCATGCGCGCGCCGAAGGGCTCGGCGCCTCCGCAAGCCAGTTCGTGAGGCTTCGCGAGGACACGACGATCGATCTCACGATCGAGCCGACCTCGCGCATCGAGCTGCGCGTCGTCGACGCCGAAGGCCATGCGGTCGTGCCGATCGAGGTCGTGTGCAATTTCACGATCCTCGAGTACCCATCGCTGTTCGGCCCCTACGGCGGGGACGTTGCGGACCGGATCTTCGCGGAGCCCGGCCGCGTCGACGTGCCTGCAATCGGCGAGCGCGTCCGCATCGCCGTTGCGCACGACGCGCCGCTGGCGCTCGGCGTGCGCAGCCGCGGCTTCCTGCCCGCGGTGCGGGTATTCGAAGCGGGCAAGGCGCCGGCCGAATTGACCGTCGAACTGCAGCGCGCCGGCGGCCTGCGCGGCAGCGTGCGCGGCGGCGCGGGTGCGGCGTGTGCCCGCATGGTGGTGTACTGGCCGGCGGCGAACGACGAGGCGGTGCGAACGCGCAAGGCGTCGCCGGGTTGGATTCCCCTCGACGCCCAGGGCCGCTTCCACCGCGCGGTGCTGGCGCCCGGCGACTACTTCGCAGCCGTGCGACGCGACAACCGCGCCCGCATCGGCCATCGCGCCGACGAGCAGATCGGCGCGATCCCGCTCGTCGACGAGCACATCGAGCTTCGCTCCGCGCTCGGCTTCACCATCGTCGGTGGCGCGAACGCCGAGATCGAACTGCATGATCCGCCGCTCGGCAGGTTGCGTGGTCGGGTGTTGCAAGCGGGGCGCGCGGTCGCCGGCGCGTGGGTCGTCGCGGCACGGCCCGGGGCGCGGCTGTTCGAGCAGGTCGTGGGCAACGGCGAGGAGATCGACTGGAACGACGAGAGCGACCTGCGGTACGTCGCCGGCCAACGCAGCGGCGCCGATGGCTCGTTCGAGTTCCTCTATTGCGAGGCCGGTCCGCTCGAGCTGCGCGCGCGGCATGCCGAGGGTGCTGGCACGATGCCGCCGGTGATCGTCGACCTGCCGCCGCCGGGTGCTCCCGTGCAGCGCGATCTCGAACTCGCGCTCGGCGGCATCCGCGGTCGCTTCGTCGCGGCGGCGACCAAGGCCCGACTCGGTTCCGCCCGCGAAGCCGTGCTGTTCCCACTCGACCACGCCGATGCGGATCCATTCTTCAGCACGGACTACGTCACCTCGGTGGCGTCCTCGTGCAAGACCTGTGGTCTCGGCGAAGACGGCAGTTTTGCGTTCGAGCACGTGCCGGACGGCGAGTGGGTCGTACGCGTGACCAACGGCTTCCATTGGTCGTTCGCACAGCGCCTCGTCGTCGTGAACGGTGACCAGGTCGATCTGGGCGAGCTGCGGGCCTCGCCAACGACGACGGCGAAGTTCGCGTGGGCGTGGCGCGCGGGAACGTCGCCGCGGCAGATCCAGGGCGTGTGGCTCTACGAAGAACGCAAGGGGCGACCTGCGATCTGGGCCGGCACGTTCGCAGCCCGCAACGACGGCGCGGAATGCCCGCCGCCCGCCGGCAAATACCTCGGAGTCGTGTTCGGCGCGTTCGGCGAAGCGGAGCAGTATGCGTTCCGCGGCTCGTTCGGAGGGATCACCGGCACTCCGCTCAGCGAACCGTTCGGCGTGGAACTGCGCAGGGACGGCACGACCGTGCCGGCGACGATCGAACTGCTGCCGAAGCCGCAGCCGCAGTGACGAGGAGAACGTGCTGGGAGCACGGCGGTGCCGTTCAACGGATCGCGGCGTCCGCCAGCTAGCCGTGGCAACCCGGCGCCAACGCGCCGTTGTTGTACGCGTCGAGTTGCTGGCCGAGGATCACCATCTGCTGCCCGGCCGGCGTGTTGGCCGAGACGTTGTAGGGCAGGACGCCTACGAACGTGCAGAGCAGGGCATCGGCCTGGTCGATCACCGGCACGATCAGCGGCCAGTTCTTGCTGTTGTTGGCGACGTTCAGCTTCGCCGCGATCAGCTGCTTCGCGAGAATCAGGCTCGCGTCCGCCTGATTCCCGCCGCCGGTCGGCGTGTTGAGCAGGGTGAGACACTGGGCTCGCGTGTACGTCTGGCAGCCGATCGTGAGGCTCGTGACCGGCCAGGCCGACGCATGGTTCTTCCAGTAGCCCTGCGTGCGCGGGCAGGATGGCGGCGAGCCCAGGCCACAGTCGGGCGCGATGTCGTCGATGGAGTCGTCGAGGAACGGCGCCGCGACGAAGTTCAGCGGACTGCCCACCAGCCCGGAGGCCGCGAGGTCGACGAACAGCATGTGCCCCGTGTTGCTCGCGATGTACAGGTGACCCTGGCCGTCCGAGGTCCCCTGGTCGAGGTTGATGAAGAAGCCGAGACCGGACAGGTCGAGGGTCGAGACGATGTTGTGCGACACCGGGTCGATCTGCACGAGCATGTTGTTCGCGTAGACCATGAGGTCTTCCGTGAAGCAGTCGAAGCACATTCCGTGCGCCCAGGGCACGTTCTGCGCGAGGCGCGTCGTCGTGAACGTGTTGAGGTCGATCGTGCCCCAGTTGCCGAGCCCGACGGGCAGGCTCGTCGTGTAGAAGACCTGGTTGCCGATGAAGGCCAGGTGCGTGATCAGGGTGTCGTCCCCGACCACCGCGTGCGCCGTCCCGTTCAGGAACAACGGGATGACGGGCACGTCCGAGATGCCGCCCGGGATGCCGCCGGTCCAGACCTTGGTCCCGCTCGGATCGAGCATCACGTGGAAGGCAGAGGTCCCGCCGGCCGTGACCGCCGTGAACAGGCCGCTGCCGGGGTCGACGCGATACACGGCGTTCGCCTGCCCGCCGACGATCAGGCTACCGTCCGGAGAGAAGAGCACGCCATCCGCGCCCGGCGTCGACGTGATCGTGATCCGCGGACCGAAGGCGACCGTCGCGGCCCCGGCGTTGTACGTGAACTGCACTCTCTTGACGTTGTCCGGCGGACCGCTGAAGCGCGTGTAGGTGATCGTCTTGGTCAGCACCTGGGCCGGGGCCGAGGTGCCGCAGATGCCGAGCAGGGCGAGTCCGCCGAGACTCGTGGCCAGACGTTGGAGGGTTCGCTTCCGATGCATGTTGCGCTCCTTGGTGGTCATTCTGGTTGCGGTTGGCGGAGCAGCGACATGCGGTTCGATTCGTCCTTCGGGAAGGACCGGTTGCCTGGTGGCTCAGGTCCGCGCGCGAATGCTGCGCGGCGCCGTGAGGGCGTCGACCACTCGTTGGGCGACGCTCGCGACGGTGCGCAGCGCGGATTCGGCGCGCCAGGCCTGGAACGAGGAAACCACCGTCACGCATGAGGATGCTCCTGACTGAGAACGAACCGGGGAGCATACAAGTCCGAGCAGTCAGCGCTGGCGAGCGATCACCTGAGGTCGCGCGTGCCGATCTGCGTGTTCATCTCGCCTGCAAGGGCGCGAACCTGAGCGTTCGCATATCGTCGAGCACAGGGTCATCGGGTCAACGATGGTCGTCGCCAGCACAATGACATCGATGGCCTCGCAGGTCAGAGGTTCGTGCGCGACAACTACGAGATTTCGCGGGTGATTGCGCAGTACATCCTGCTGCTGCTTCGCATTGAAATGACAGGTCCCATGCAATGACCTGGCGCCGTGTATCGTGCAATGCGTAGCGGCTGGCCGCAGCACAGCAACGGCTGCAGGCGAACACGGCCGAAACCCTACGTCTGTTCGAGAAAGCAGCCATGCCCCGCCGCCTCGTCCTCCTCCTGCTGCTCGCCTCGGGGTGCGCCGACGATCCTCCGGTCGACGTCCGGACGCGGCTCGCGACGGTCGGCAAGGCCTACGACATCGAGATCCTCGCAGCCGACCCGACATTCCCCGTGCGGGTAACGCACGGCGTGATCGACGGAAAGCCCGCGCGAGTCGCCGCGCTGGAGCGCTACGTCCCGCTCTTCGCGGAGGAGTTCGTGCTCTACCCGCGATCTATCGTGAAGCGCGCGCGGCTCCGGAGGATCGTCCTCTGCGAGGGGCTTTCCTTCGCGGGAGGGTTGCGCGGCGCGATCCCGGACTGGGAGAACGACACGCTCTACGTCGACGTGCAGCGCGGCGCCTGGGACCGCACTTACTCGTGCAAGGTGCTTCACCACGAGATCTTCCACATGATCGACTACCGCGACGACGGCTGCGTGTACGACGACGCCGCTTGGGTCGCGCTCAACCCCAAGGGCTTCAAGTATGGCGCCGGCGGCGCCAGCGCGCAGGAGTCGGCGCAGACCTCGCTGCTCACGAACAGGTATCCGGGGTTCCTCAACCACTACTCGACGACGGGCGTTGAGGAGGACAAGGCGGAGATGTTCGCGAACATGGTCGTCGATCCCGCGTACGTCGAGGGGCGAGCGAAGAATGACCCGGTCGTCAAGGCGAAGGCGAAGAGGATGCGGGAGCTGCTCGCTGCGTTCTGCCCGGAGATGGACGCGAGGTTCTGGGAGGGCGTGCGCAGGGTGAAGCGGCGGCGCCGAATCGCGGCTCGACCGCTGAAGTGCTCGGCTGGCGCGGGTTCTGACGGACCACACGCCGACTACCTCGAGCACTTCCGCAAGGACGGTGCGCAGGTCGTCGTCGACCGATAGCGCTGGCTGCTATGGCTTCGCGGCAGCCGCCGCAGATGCGAACGGCACCGCGGTGCGCGGGCGGCCGACGGCGCGCGGCACGAACAAGCGGCCCAGCACCCGGCACGACCAGCGGCGCAGCAGGCCCGGCCGCACAGTCTGCGCGTGCGGCGCGAAGAGCTCGCGCGTCGCTGCAGGAAGCAGAGGCAGGACACGCTGTGGCCGCGAAGACACGCCGATCAGCTCGCCGATGCGCAGGATCGAGCGCGCGTGCGCGAGCGTCTGCGGCGCGAGGGCCGCGTGGCGCCGTTCCACGTCGCGCGCGAACGCGGCCATCGCGGCGCGATCGTTCGCGAACGAGATGCCCATGAGCCGCCACGCCTTGCTCATGTAGGCGAGATGGAGCCTGCGCTGCTCGTCGTCGAGCGGGGCGCACTGCGCCTCGACGGCTTCGAACAGGCTCCAGCCGAAGTAGGTCATCATCCAGGGCGGGATCGCGAGCACGGCGTGGCGCCGCATGATCTGCTGCAGTTGTTGCTGCACACGCGGCGAGCTGATGCCGCCGGTCGCTTCGCGTCCCGAGTCCGTGACCGCGCGGATGAACAGGTCCGTTTCGTAGAACGACTTGGCCATCGCCTGCCAGGTCAGGAAACGCGCGGCTTTCGCGCGGTCGTGCAGCACGATGAAGTCGCGCAGCAGGAAGAAGTTCAAGTAGGCCGCGATGCCCGGCCCGTAGCCGCAGCGGAACCAGAGCCCGCTCACGGTGCGCAGCTCCGCAGGGAACTCGGGACCGAGCAGCGCCGGCTCGAACTTGCCGAACGGCGGCGCGTGCGGCGGCGTCATCGCGGAGTCGGACATCGCTGTCTCAGGTAAGTGGCGTCCGGATCATGTCGAGCGTGGGTGGGTCTGTCGCGCGCCTTCCGGAGTCACGAGATGTCCTGCGCGAAGCAGATGCGGTGACCGTCCGGGTCGAGGACCTCGATCTCGCGCATCTGGTAGAACAGGTCGGTCGGCCCCTTGTCGATCGCGACGCCGGCCGCGGCGAGCGCGCGCTGCTCGAGCTCGACGTCGTCGACCCGCAGATACATGTCCCACACCCCGCTCGGACCGTTCGGCCGCGGGGTCTGGCCCTCGCCGGCGCTCAACATCAACTCGAAGCCGTCGCGGAACGACATCGCGAAGCACGGTGGTTCGCCGTGCACGCTCGGCTTCGTGAACCCGAGGCGAGCGTAGAAGGCGAGGGAGCGGGGAAGGTCGGCGACGATCAACAGCGTGGTCGTCGACAGCACGCGGGCGCGGGTCGGCATCGTCGGGCTCGGGAAAGGGTGCGCGGCAGAGTCGCCGACAGCCAGGAACGGCGCCAGAGGTTCCGTGCGGCCGGTGGTTCGAAACGAGCGTTCGATCGCGATCGGGACTGCCAGCATGCTGCGGCGCGCAGACGGGGCTTCCCGAAACCGCGCGCGTCCGTATCCTTCGCGCCGTGCGCATCGCTGACCTGCCGTGGTACGACCTGCCCGAACTCGTCGACGCCACGGATTCGTGGTGGTGCGGCATCGCGGGTCACCTGAGGCGGCTCGGCGTCGATCGCGTGCCCGACGCGCTCTGTCGCGAGGGTTCGCACGTCGACCGCTGGCGACACCCGGACCTGCTGTTGTCGCAGGCCTGCGGCTACGACGTGCTCTACGACTCGGCCGACGACATCGTGCCGGTCGCGACGCCGTGTTACACCGCGGAAGGTTGCGAAGGGCCGCGTTACCGCAGCATCGTCGTCGTGCGCAGCGACCATCGCGCGCAGACCCTCGCCGATCTGCGCGGCGCGCGCGCCGCGGTCAACGAGGCTGCGTCGCACTCGGGCACCAACGCGCTGCGCTCGGTGGTCGCGCCGCTGAGCCGCGATGGCGCGTTCTTCGGCGAAGTGCTCGTGACCGGCGCGCACACCGACAGCATCGCCGCCGTGCACGCGGGCCGGGCCGACGTGGCCTGCATCGACGCGGTGGTGCTCGCGTTGCTGCGCCGTGCGCGGCCCGCGGCCGTGCGAGGTTTGCGGCCCGTGATGTGCACGGCGACCGCGTTGGCGCCGCCGTATGTGTTGTCCGCGCGTGCTCCCGCGGCGCTGCGGCAGGTCGTGCAGGAAGCGTTGCGCGACGCCGCGCGTGATCCGAAGCTCGCGACGGCGCGGCGAGCGCTGCTGCTCGACGCGTTCACGTTCTTGCCGCCGGCGTCGTACGCGGAGCTCGAAGCGTTCGAGGAGCCAGCGTTCGAGGCCGGCTACTTCGAGCTTCCCGCGCCCGCGCGCTCGCCGCTGTCCCGCCTGCGCCGGCCGGGCGGCGAGCGGCGCGCCTGCTGCGGCTGAGGGTGCTCCAGCGGTGGCGCCGTCACGCCTGCTGCGTTCCTTCGTGTCGACGATGTGCCTGGTCGTGGTCGGCGCGTGCTGGGTGCCCTGCTGGGGGCTCCTCGCGATCCTCTTCATGATCTCGAAGATGCCGGTCGCGGGCTGCGGCGCCGCGGGGATCGCGATCTTCGGGACGGTGGGCGCGTGCCGACTGGGCGCGCGTGTGCTGGCGCGCACGTCGATGCCATGGTGGCCGCTCGTGACCGCTGCGCTCGGCGCTTCGTCGATCGCGATCGCCTACTGCCTGCAGTGGAGCCTGGGACTCTTGGACCATCAGCTCGGCGGGCCGATTTCGCCTTCGGGTCTGACGGCGACCATCCTGGTGAGAGACTGCGGCCTTGGCTGGAGCGCCGACTTCTACACCGACGTGCGTGTTCTCGACACGCATGGCAACATCGTCGCGGAATGGAAAGACCTGGGCGGCTGGGACTCGAGGGACGGTCCGCGACGGATGCGCGACTCGATGCGCTGGACGTCTGCGAACACGCTCGAGTTCCAGACCGGCGAGGGCTACCCCCAGCAGCTCACCGTGCGCTGATCCCGGGCGGGATTCCGGGTGACCTCATCTCGCCCGGTTTGCGGAGGCGACCCCACGTTGCCACGCGGGCCGGGTTGCCTAGGCTTCCTTCGACTATGCACCGGCTGCCCTACGCATGCGCCCTGTTCGCCGCGATCGCCACAGCACCGGCGCAGGATCCCACGGCCGCGTGGTTCGCGAACGGCGCGATCCCGGAGCTGCAGCTCGTGCTCGCCGACGACGCGATCGCGAGCCTGCGCCAGGAACCGCGCAAATACGTGCGCGGCGAGCTGCGCGAGACCGGCGGCGCGACGCTGCGAGTCAGCGTCAAGCTCAAGGGCTCCGCGGGCAGCTTCCGCGACGTCGACGATCGTCCCGGCTTCACGGTCGAAGTGCGCGGCCCCGGCGACAGCGACTTCCACGGACTCGTCAAGTTCTACCTGAACAACGGCGTGCAGGACGAGACGCTGCTGCAGGAGGGTCTCGCCTACGAAGTGTTCCGCCGCGCCGGGCTCGCGGCGCCGCTGGTCACTCACGCGCGTGTCTTCCTCGGCGATCGCGACCTCGGGCTCTACGTGCTCAAGGAGGGCTACGACGAACGCTTCGCGGCGCGCCACCTCGGCGGCGTGGACGGCAACCTCTACGACGGCGGCACGAACGGCGAGGTGCATGACGACCTCGAACGCGACGCGGGCAAGGGACCGCTCGACCGCGCCGACCTCGAGGCACTCGCCGCGGCGTGCGCCGTGCGCGACGCGGCGGCGCGCAAGCGCGCGGTCGAGGCGTGTCTCGACGTCGACCGGTTCCTCTCGTTCATGGCCGTCGAGGTCATGATCTGTCACTGGGACGGCTACACGCAGAACCCGAACAACTACCGCATCTGGTTCGACCGCGAGCGCCGCGCGACGTTCGTGCCGCACGGCGCCGACCAGGTGTTCGAGGATCCACACGCGGGAGTGTTCGAGAAGTTCGCGGGTCGCGTCGCGCAGGTCGTGTGGAGCGATGCCGAGTGGCGCGCCGCGTTCCGCAAGCGCGTCAAGGAGCTGCTGCCGCTGTTCGATCCACCGGATCCGCTGATCGCCTGGGTGCGCGCGGAGGCAACGCGGCTGCGGCCGTTCGCGACGCCGGAGCTCGCAAAGAGCTGGCGTGGTCTCGAACGGCGCATCGCCGAGCGCGCGCGCCATCTCGCCGAGGCGGTCGACCGGCCGGAGCCGAAGCCGTTCGTGGTCGGCGCTGGCGGCGTTGCGCTCGGCGAGCTGCCGTGGCGCGTCGAGACGCAGTGCGACGACGTCGTGACCGAGCGCCTCGATGGGAAGGAGCCGCGGTTCCGCATCGCCGCGGGCGGGTGCGGGCAGTGTGTCGGTTCGTTCCGCACGAAGGTGCTGCTGCCCGCGGGCCGCTACGAGCTGCGCGCGGACATGACGATGGCCGGCGTGGTCGCGTTCGGCGACGAGGGCAACCGCGGCGCCGGAGTGCGCATCTCGGGTGGGCAGCGCAGGCAGGTGTACCAGGGCACCGGCGAGCGCGCCCTCGCGTTCGCGTTCGAGGTCGAGGCGCTGCGCGAGGTCGTGCTGGTCGTCGAGTTGCGCGCGGTGAAGGGCGAGGTCGTGTTCCCGCTGTCGTCGCTGCGGCTCGTGGCGCGGTGACGCCGTCCTGGTCGCCGCCACGACGCGGTGAGGCCGGCGACAATGAAAGAGGCCGTCACTCTGGCGAGGGGCGGCCTCCGCTGGTTCGCGAGCGCAGGACTCAGCTGCCGATGTGGAACCCCTCGACTCCCGAGGTGCAGAACGTCAGCGTGACGGTTGCCGGTCCGTGGTGGCCGTGCGTGACGTTCACCGACCACGAGA
>Ga0111539_10003015_pt1 | contig 22328 bp, 24 predicted proteins | sample RhiMethybrSRZTD1_FD_79667 | JGI IMG/M metagenome (GOLD analysis project Ga0111539, IMG submission 79667) | Populus rhizosphere microbial communities from Tennessee, USA - Rhizosphere MetaG P. TD hybrid SRZTD1 (version 2) (version 2) | ecosystem: Host-associated > Plants > Roots > Rhizosphere >...
GAGCAGCAGTGCTTTCTTGGAATACCGGGCCTCGTTCATCGTATCCAGGGCGAGGACGATGGCGTCATAAAGGGCGGTCTCCCCGTAGGGTTTCGCCCCGGCCAGATCGGAACGAAGGCTGAACCGATTGTTCGTGAAATTCCGAGACAAGCGTACGTTGGAATCGAAGTGGACAATGAAGGTCTCATCGTCAGGATTGCTCTTATCAATGAAGGAGATGGCGGCTGCGTCCAGCCGAGCCTTGCGGGGTTCGATGCTCCGGCTGTTATCCACAACCAATCCAAGGCTTACGGGTCGGTCTTCGTGTTTAAACAAGGTGATCGGCTGGGAAATATTGTTTTCCTTAACCTTGAAGTTTTCCTGGCCAAGACCTCCAACAGGTCGCCCCAGCGAATCGATTACCGCAACGTGCAGTTCGACCAAATCGACGTTAATACTGAGCGGCGTACGGGTGCGTGGGGTCTCGGGTTCCTGCGGGGCCTCCTGTGCCAGGAGGGCTACTCCGATCAGCAGAAAGAGCGCGGGTATGAAAATCTTTTTCATCGTTACTTGTACTCCACGACTGCTACTTAGAACGAGGGTAACACGGCGACATGAATGGCAATACCTGAGATAAGTAGCTGATGCAAAGAATGAGCGGCGATTCAACAATTCTAGCTTTTGTCGATTGGCCGCAGGGCGCCACTGGGTTTGGCGCTTCGCCCTTTCCATAGCTCGTATAAAAGCGGTAGCAGGGAGACAACGATAATGCCGATGACAACGATCTCGAAGTGGCGCGCTACCCAGGGTATGTTGCCGAACCAATAGCCCGCGAAAAGACAGACGGCCACCCACGCCAATCCGCCCACAACGTTGTAAAGAAAAAACGTCGGATAGGTCATCGCGCCAATGCCGGCGACAAAAGGCGCGAACGTTCTCACGATCGGCACGAATCGGGCGAGGATGATGGTCTTCGCCCCGTACTTTTCGTAAAAGGCGTGCGTGCGCTTGAGGTGTTCCGGGTTGAAGAAACGCGATTTTTCCCATTTGAAAACCCTCGGGCCAAGGTAGTGACCAATCCAGTAGTTGGCGGTATCTCCCAGGATGGCCGCCACCGAGAGGATTGCGAACATAAACCAGATGTTGAGCTGGCCCAGTGCCGCGAAGGCACCTGCGGTAAACAACAAAGAGTCCCCGGGCAGAAATGGAGTCAGCACCAGTCCTGTCTCAGCGAAGATGATCAGGAAAAAAATCGTGTAGATATGCGCACCGTAGCGCGCGATCAGTTCGCCGATGTGTTCCCGCAAATGAAAGAGGACTTCGAGAAATTCTTTTAGGATTTCCATTCCAAACTCAGGAGGCTGTTAGGCAGCCGCTGTTAAAAGCACATGGTGTTTTGGTCCACGTCCATCATTCCGTTGCAAGAGTAGCATGGGGATATGTTCTAATATTTTTTCGTCACGGGCGGTTAGCTCAGCTGGGAGAGCGCGGCGTTCGCAACGCCGAGGCCGAGGGTTCGAGCCCCTTACCGTCCATTCGATTCATTCAATCCTATGAAAACTTCCACACGCCGGCTTGCCGCTGCTCTCAGCGCGCTCGTTGCCTTCACCGTCCTGACCTGTGCTTTTGTCGGTTGCACGGCTGTCGAGAGTTCGCAGACCGCCCGTCCGGCAGAAGCGTCCCCCTTCAATGCCGATCGCGCGTACGCAGATCTTCGGATGATGGTGGGTTTCGGCCCCCGTCCGGCGGGCAGCGAAGCGCTTTCGCGCACACGCGCGTACATTGTTTCAGAGTTGCAGAAGGCGGGCCTCAAGGCCGAGTTGGATGAGTTCGAACCCGTCACTCCTCGGGGGCGCAAGAAGATGGTGAACATTCGGGCCAGCCGCCCGGGCTCCGGCCGCGCGGTGATCGCGCTCGTTGGGCACTACGACACGAAGTTGTTCGACAACATGCGATTTGTAGGCGCCAACGACGGGGGATCCAGCGCGGCATGGGTCCTGGAAATGGCGCGCGCGACGGCTGGGCTTCGACTTCAGAGCACTCTTGAATTCGTCTTCTTCGATGGCGAAGAGGCCGTCGTGGAGTGGACCGACGATGACAGTGTTTACGGCAGCCGCTACGACGTTGAACGGCGTAGCCGCGCCGGCACATTGCAGCAACTGAAGGCTGTCATCCTTGTCGACATGATCGGAGACAAGGACCTGCGTATCGAAAAGGAATCGCAATCGACCCAGTGGCTTACCGACACGATCTGGAACGCTGCTCGGTCTCTCGGATACACCCAGGAATTCCCGAACTCCGTTCAGACGATCGCGGACGATCACATCCCCTACCTTAAGGCGAGGGTTCAGGCCGTGGACCTCATCGACTTCAATTACGGTCCTGGACACGCTTACTGGCATCAAGCGTCCGACACGTTGGACAAAACGAGTCCGCGAAGCCTAAAAGTGGTTGGAGATGCGGTGTATGCGAGTCTGACTGAGATCGACCGCCGCGTCAGTCAGTAGCGGGTCGCCGCTTCTTTCCAAAGATAAACGCGATCGGGATTCCCACGACATACAGTCCAAGCATGGGAACTGCAAGAATCATCAGGTTTCCGATGTCCCCGGTGGGAGTAATGATTGCCGCGACTATCACGCATCCGAGAACCGCATATTTCAAATTCTTCAACAGGAACCAACCCGTGATGAGACCTATCCGGCTCAGCAGGAAAATGACCGCGGGGATTTCAAAAACGGCGCCCATCCCGACCATGAGCGCGAAGACCAAGTCGTAAGCGCTGGACACAGTTATAGTCGGCTCGATCTTAAGGTTTTTACCGTAATCGATCAGGAACCTCAAGCCTGTGGGAAGGGCAATGGAGTAGGCGAATAAGCCTCCCAGAACAAACAGGACGCTTGAAAACACAACAAAAGGAAGGGCGTAGTTTCTTTCCCGCCGGTACAGACCGGGTGAAACGAATAACCACACTTGAGCCAGCAGAAAGGGTGCAGAGAGAAAGATTGCTGCCATGAGGGCCATCTTCAACTGGACCGTGAAAGCGCTAGTGAAATCGCCCTGATACAACACCGCGCCTGTCTTCGAAATCAGCTGGTAAAAGAGATCGTAGATATTGTCCGCAAAGTACCAGCACGCCGCAAAAGCAATGCCCATCGCGATAAGGCTATGAAAGATACGGCGCCGGAGTTCTTCGAGGTGATCGAAGAACGACATCTGGCCCGATAGTTCTTCCTGGTCCTGAGTCTCCTCTTCGTGGTCAATTGGGGCGGGCATCGGATTTTGTCTCTTCGGAGTTGGGTGGTGCAGGAACTTCTTCAGGCTGCGTGACGGAAGCTTCCATGTCCTGGGCCGAAGCCTCGACGTCGTGCTGCACTTCGCGCATGGTTTGCTTCAAATCCTGCACGGGAGCTTCGGCCTCCCGCATGTGTTCATCCCATTGCGATTTGAGGTCATCACTGGCTTTCTTGAACTGCCGCAGTCCTTTTCCCAAGGTTCTGCCTATCTCAGGAAGCTTCTTGGGGCCGAAGACGAGAAGGGCGACCAGAAAAATGAGTGCCATTTCGCCCCAGCTAAGTGACATATAAAACCTCCAAAAGGAGGCCTTTATGATAACACTACCCTGTTATAATGCCCTTGCACTTGTTCGAACATAGGAGAACTCGATGAATCGTCCTCACTTGCGTACTGTTCTGTGCGTGGCCGCGGTTTTCGCGCTCCCAATGGCGCTTGGGGCCTTCCTCCTAACGGTAGAAGCAGGTCCTGTTACTACAAAAGAGGACGCCGAGTCCCTCCGTCTCTTCAACAACCTTCTCGTGCTCGTGGAGGAGAACTATGCCTCCCGCGTGGACTCCGAAAAGGCTGTCTTCGGTGCAATCGACGGAATGCTCCGCACCCTCGATCCCCACTCGAAGTTCCTTGATCCACGATCCTTCAAGGCGCTGCGAGAAGATCAGACGGGTTCATACGCAGGGTTAGGTATTCAGGTACAGTCCCTGTTCGGCAAAGTGACGATCGTTTCCCGCCCATTCCCAGAATCCCCAGCAGAAAAAGCCGGCCTCCGTGTCGGCGACATGATCACCTTTGTGGATGGGAAACCAACACAGGGTCTGGCAGTGGAAGAAGTCGTCTCCAAATTGCGCGGAGTTGCTGGAACGAAAGTGCACATTACGGTCCAGCGTCCTGGCGACGAAAAACCGTTCGAACTCGACATCATCCGACAAAACCTGAAGAAGTTTACGATCAACTTCTCGTACATGGTCCGGCCGAATGTCGGATACATCAAGATCGACAGTTTCGCTGAGACAACCGGCAAGGAGCTTCAGGAAGCCTTAAAGAAGATGGATCCCACCAAGCTCGAAGGTTTGATCCTGGATCTTCGCGGAAACCCCGGCGGTCTGCTGCAGGAAGCCATTAAGGTGGGGGAGGCTTTCCTCGATCGAGACCAGCTGATCTTGAAGACCGGCGGCCGCACGAAAGATTCCGTCCAGGAATACCCTGCGAAGGCCCCCAACAGAGATCCCAAGTACCCGCTCGTCGTCCTCGTAGATCAGAACAGCGCAAGCGCTTCAGAGATTGTCTCGGGGGCGATTCAGGACCATGATCGCGGCCTCATCGTTGGTGAGACGACATTCGGCAAAGGCCTCGTTCAGTCGGTTTACACCCTGAGAAACAATGCCGGCGTCGACGCCGGCCTCCTCCTGACGACACAAAAGTGGTACACGCCCAGCGGCCGTCTCATTCAGCGTGATTATTCCGCGATTTCTCAGTACGACTATTACAGCCACCGGGATAATCCAAGCGACAACAAGAAGAGGGAAGTGAAGTATTCCGACAATGGCCGGATCGTCTACGGCGGTGGCGGCATCACACCGGACGTGATTGTTGCGCGTCCGAAGCCGAACGAATTCCAGGAAACGATGATCGACAATTTCGCATTCTTTTCCTTTGCCGACGAATTCTTCAAATCGAACCCGAGTATCAGTCCTACATTCCAGGTTTCGAACGACATGGTGGAGGATTTCAAGAAGCACCTGAAGGCCCGGCAGATTCCGTTCACCGACAAGGAAGTTCAGGAGAACGCGGATTTCGTCAAAATGCGCATCCGGCACGAGATCTTCTATAAGCGCCTCGGAAACGCGGAAGCGCAGAAAGTTCTGGACGGAGGCGATATCCAACTGCAGAAGGCGCTCGAACTTCTGCCGGAAGCCAAAAAAGTCCAACAGAAGGTAAGCCGTCAGAGCGCGCAACGATAGCAGGAGACCCGCGCTGCAAACGATTTCTGTCCGACTAGCGCATGCTCCTTACGACATCGTCGTAGGGAGCGGGTGCCTTCAAGACCTCGAGACGCATCTACAACGGGCCGGTTTGACCGGCCCGTTTCTTCTTGTATCCCAACCGCGAATCTTTGAGGCGGTGGGGAAAACTCTTAAGAAACGTTTTCCTGTCGAACTCATCCCAGACGGTGAGCGCGCCAAGAGCCTCACCACAGTGACTCGCCTGCTTCAACGGTTCTCGGAACTCCGAATGACCCGACAGTCCACCGTCGTTGCGCTCGGTGGCGGCGTCGTTGGCGATGTCACGGGATTTGCAGCCTCGATGTACATGCGCGGGATTGCCGTGGTTCAGGCTCCAACTACCTTGCTGGCACAGGTCGATTCCAGTATTGGCGGGAAGACCGGGGTTAACTTCCGAAACATCAAGAACCTCGTAGGCACGTTTCATCAGCCGCGATTGGTGCTGGCCGATGTCCAAACACTCCAGACGCTACCTGTTCGCGAGTACCGTAGCGGTCTTTATGAAGCCGTAAAGTACGGGTTCATTTGTGACCGGTTGTTGTTTGATGATTTTGCCAATCACTTAGATCGAATTCTCGAGCGTGACGCGGCCCCCGTTGAAAACCTCATCGCACGTTGCGCTGCGATCAAGGCAGACGTCGTGTCCCGTGACGAGAAGGAAGGCGACCTGCGCCGTGTCTTGAACCTGGGACATACTGTCGGGCATGGCCTGGAAGCCGCAGGAGAGTTTCGCAAGCTCAAACATGGTGAGGCCGTGGGATACGGAATGATTGCTGCGCTCCGGATCAGCCGATCCATGGGCCGAATGATCGCCGATGACGCGCAGCAGGCCGAATCCACAATCCGCTCCATTGGAACACTGCCGCGATTAACGGGGTTCAATTTCAAGGCGGTGATGGAAGCCATTCAGCACGACAAGAAAGTGCGCGACGGCGTTGTGCATTTCATCCTCCCCGTGGGTATCGGTCATGTTGAAATCACGCGGCAGGTCCCGCTGGAACTCGTCCGCGACACGGTAAAAGGCCTCATCGATGAACACAAGACGCGCCGCTGAGACAGGTTCGCCGACAGCGTATCGCGGACCGAATGGCCGGGACGTTCAACAGATGTTTGGCGAAATCGCCCACCGGTATGATTTCCTAAATCATCTCCTTTCAGCCTCCGTTGATCGCAGATGGCGACGTCTCGCAGTAGCGACCGTCGCCGAACATGTACAGCAGAATGAAGGAACTCGTTGTCTGGACCTTTGTAGCGGCACAGGAGACCTCGCCCTTGAGCTCCACAGACGCCTTCGAGTCACTGTCGTCGCTTCAGACTTTTCTCACCCCATGCTGGTGCGTTCACTTGCAAAGACACGTGCACGCGGTCTGCAGGGTGCTATCAGTACCGTCGAAGCAGACGCGTTGACGATTCCATTTCGTACCGGGGCCTTCAACGCAGTAACCGTCGCATTTGGCCTGAGAAACCTGGAGGATCCCCAACTCGGTCTGGCGGAGATGCGCCGTGTCCTTCAGCCCGACGGTGTCGTTGTGGTTCTGGAGTTCTCTCGGCCGGTGATTCCACTCGTGCGTAGCGCGTTTCAGTTCTACTTCCACCGAATTCTGCCCCGCATCGGAGCCTGGGTGTCAGGCCAGAAGACTGCCTACAGTTATTTGCCGGACTCCGTAGACCGGTTTCCGAGCCAGATCGAACTGGCTTCCATGATGGAAAAAGTGGGGTTGCGAAATGTCGGTTATCGCAATCTGACGGGCGGCATCGCGGCTCTGCACTGGGGCATTAAGTAGCTACTACAGTCAGCGCAACGCAACATTTCGGGGCGTCACCTTAACAGACAGGGAGTAGGTTGGCCGCAGACCCGTGCTCAAAGTTCCTGAAGCTCGAACCGTAACTTTAGCTTCGATGGATTTCATACCCTGCAGCTCTACTACATCGTCTGTGGCCAGCAGCGTGCCGGCCCCGTCATAGTACCGAAACTTCAACTCCGTGACATTCGTAGCGAGTTCATTTGCCGGTGCCCATGCCGGATTATTGGGATCGCTTGTATTCGTCGCGGTCGTCCGTCTTACCACTTGCAACGAAGCATCGTGATAGACAGCAACTGCCTCATCTGTAGAGATTGACGGTGCTGGAGTAAAACTCAGCGGTGTCCGGCTCACAATGGACGGTCGAATACGGACCGTCTGCGCGGAACCTGATACGGACTCCATCGTGACGCGCGCCCAGTCCGTCTCCGTCCATAAGAAAGCTTGCCTGTTGATGCTGAGTCCTGCCGTGCTTTCAACACCCACTGTTAACGAGGTTGCGATTGCGACGGGTAAGGGAAGTGAAGAGGTCACAGTGGACTCTGTGGCCGTAAATCCTGCTCGGACGTTCAGCCGGGATGCTCCCGACCCGGGTAACACGATGTCCGTTAGACCCGTAGGAACGCTCTGGCCGGCGATTCGGATGTCATCGCTGATCTGGGATGCCAGAAGACGTGCTGTCTGCTGCATCTCTACGATGATGGCTTGATCACGGAAGACCTGTTCGCCGTTATGAAAAAGATGAAATGCGACCGCCGCCATGCTCATGGTGATACTCGCCGTCATGAGGAGTTCCACCAACGAGAATCCCTCCTGTTCGCCGATGTTGAAGCGGCGGAATCGCATTCAGAACCGCGATCCGATCAACGTCGAAGCCGTGCCGAGTTCTTCGTAGGTGTCCCTAATGCCGGGCGGCTTCCGGGATACCGTGACTGTGACTCGATGAGGAACCTCAGAGGAAATCTCCCACATCAACAGGAACGATTCCGAATTGGTAATGACCTCGGAATAGCGCCCGGGCTTTGGCGCGACGTCCGCTTTTAACTCCTCCATTTTTGCTGAAAGTAAAGCGAGCGCTGTAGTCTGCTGGCGAACACGAATGCTGCTTTGTAGCGCGTAGGAGAAACAGCCCGCGACGCCGACAAGCCCCGTGATCAGGACCAAAGATGCGATTGTGGTTTCTGTGAGCGTGAGTCCGGATTGCCTGCCCATCAGTGCCGCAACAGTGCATTCCGAGGTCCCTAAAACAGCTTACGTGCTCCAAGGAGTTGGGAGCCTGGGGATCGATTTTGTCGGCGAAAAGCCGGAAAAGTTTCTGTGAAGTCGCCGACTTCTTGACACAGGCTCAGGGACGCATCGAACTCAGATAGATCGCAATGAGTTTGTTGCCGGACAGCACAGCGAGGATTGCGCCCAGGCTCAGGAATGTGCCAAAGGGCAATTCGTATCCCTTGTCCTTGCCGGCAAATTTCATCATGAGTAAACCGATGACCGAACCAAGGATCGAACCAATCAGGATCGTGAATAACGTCAGGGGAATACCAATGAAGGCTCCGACCATCGCCATCATTTTCACGTCGCCGAAGCCCATCCCTTCAACGCCCCGAAACCTGAAGTAAGCTTCTCGAACTGCCCAAAGCAGACCTCCGCCAACTATGGCGCCGGTCACGCTCGAAATGAACGACACCAGCACGGGAGGTGGATCGGCGAATCCTAATAATCTCAGCACCCCATCTGTCAGACGAAAGGCGAATCCCAGATTGGGTTCACCAGGTATCGGCTGGAGCACGGTGCCGGGGGGGAGCAGGAACAGACTCATGACGAGGCCGATCCATAGTCCATTGAGTGTGATCAGGTCCGGAAGAATCCGATGATCTGCATCGATAACCGCGAGAGCGATCAGTGCCGCGCAGAAGAGGAGATACACAACCCATGCGAAACCAAGGCCGAACTGGTAATACAGCAGACCGCCGACAATGCCTGTTAGCGCTTCAATGATCGGGTAGCGTACGGGAATTTTTTTCCTGCAATGACGGCATTTCCCGCCCAGAAGGATGTAACTCAGGATCGGTATGTTGTCGCGATTCGCAATAGGTTTCCGACATTGCGGACAGCGCGATCTCGGATGAACTACAGATTCATCGAGTGGGATCCGGGAGATACAGACATTCAGGAAACTGCCAATAGCCAGTCCAATTAAGACACAGAAGAGAAGAACCATCGCCCGCGCAGTATACGGAAGTGTCTTAGGAAAACATAGCGAGCCCCCGCGGCCGCAATGAGTACCCCCCTCCAACCATCGAGAAAGCCCGCCCGAAGGATTAGCGTCTGTAAAAAAGACCATGGCGGAGCCAGAATCAGCTGCAACATGCTGCCTCGCTTACGAGATGCCCGGGCGGCATCCGCGGCAAGCCGGGTATAACGATCGATGCGGCTCATGTGGTCACGCCAATCCCGATAGGGAAAGTGCAGTAAGTCTCCTTTGAACCGCGCGACCGGACCGTCAACCTGCATGGTTTCATGTACGAAATCCCCCACCCATCTCGCCCGGCGTCTGTCGTACAGACGGATTTTGCGATCCGGATACCATCCGGAATGTCCGATCCACGAGCCAAAATAGAAAGCACGGCGCGGCATCGATCGCGCCGCCTCGTCGTTGTTGGGATTCCAACCGGCGATTTCATTCGCCAGTTCGATGCTGATACGTTCGTCTGCATCGAGGCTGAGGATCCAGTCCTGGGATGCCTGGTCAGCGGCGAAGTTCTTTTGTTTGGAATAGCCGTCCCAATCACGCAAGAAAACACGCGCGCCACTTTGTTCTGCAATTTCCCGCGTGCGATCGGTGGAGCCAGAGTCCACGACAATGACCTCCGCGCAACACGAGAGACTCGCGATCGCCGCGGCGATATGCCCCTCTTCGTTGCGCGTAATGATGGTCGCCGTGATTGGACGAGTGCTCATCGACGGTATGCTATAACCGAAACGCATGCGGAACCTCAAGCTGACGCTCGCCTACGACGGTACCGAATTTCATGGTTGGCAGATCCAGCCAAACCTCCGGACAGTTCAGGGTACGCTGCAACAAGCCCTCGCGAAGCTCTTTAATCATGAGGTCCAGGTCACCGGTTCCGGACGGACCGATGCGGGCGTCCACGCACATGGCCAGGTTGCCAATGCCGAAACAATTCGAAACATGGATACGGACGCTGTTCTACGAGGGGTCAATGCGCTGCTCCCACCGGACATCCGCGTGTGGCAAGTCGAGGAAGTTGCTTCGGATTTTCATTCCCGCCATTCCGCGCGCTCGAAAACCTACGAATACCACTTGTGGCGGCAGCACATCGTGAGCCCCTTTCAACGCCGCTATGTACATCCTTTCACCTACGCGATGGATGCGGCGGCCATCGACGAGGCAAGCCGCCTGTTTATAGGGACACACGATTTCACGTCGTTCTGTGCCACTGCCACGGAAGTGGAGGACCGCGTTCGCACGATTTCGGAAGCGGTATGGGAGCGGGAGGCCACACGATGGGTTTTCAGGATTACGGGAAATGGATTCCTGCAGTACATGGTGCGCACGATCGTCGGGACTTTGTTGTACGTCGGGACCGCGAAGCTTTCCGGCAACGACATACCCTCAATTTTCGACGCACGTGACAGGCGATTAGCCGGTCCCTCTGTGCCGGCATGCGGTTTGCACCTGATTCGCGTTGACTATTAAAGAACTTTGTATTGAAAACCTCTCCTGACTGCATGGTAATATCGCCGGGATGCCAAGCGCTCCGGATCCGCTTCTTCAAGCCATAAATCGCAACGCCTTGCCGGCTCATATCGCCATCATCATGGACGGAAACGGGCGTTGGGCGCGGAGGCGGGGGCTGCCTCGCGTTGCAGGGCACAGGTCCGGCATTAGCGCCGTCCGAGAGGTCGTCGAGGGTTGTGCGGAACTGGGTGTGTCGGTCCTTACTCTCTATGCGTTTTCTGTCGAAAACTGGAAGAGACCGGTCACTGAAGTACGAACGCTGATGCTTCTGTTGAGGGAGTACCTGAACCGCGAAATCGATAATCTCGATCGCAACAACATCCGGTTCAAAACCATCGGCCGTACGGACCAGCTGGAGCCCGCTGTGCGAGTGGAACTGGATAAGGCCATTGCGCGCACGAGTTCCAATACCGGGCTCACTTTCGTCGTCGCGCTGAATTACGGTGGTCGCGCGGAAATCGTGGACGCCGTGAACCAACTCCTTGCAGCGAGACGCGAATCTGTCGACGAGCACGAGTTCTCGAAACACCTGTACACGGGTGAATTTCCGGATCCCGATCTGTTGATACGAACGAGTGGGGAACTGCGAGTGAGCAATTTCCTTCTGTGGCAGATCGCTTACACGGAAATGTACGTAACCGATACGTTGTGGCCTGACTTCAGCCGGAAAGATCTCTACGAGGCAATCATCGCGTTCCAAAAACGCGAACGGCGTTTTGGTGGCTTGGGTGAGGCGCCCGTCCTGTCTACCGCGCAGGAATGAAGAGACTCCTCACCGCTGCAATCGGTATTCCTCTTGTCATACTGGTTGTACTCTTTTCTTCGAACACACTTCTCGCATTGGTCGTGGCAATCGCTGCCGCTCGTTGCTTTTCGGAGTTCATCGATCTTGCAGCCGTCCGGCTGAACTCGAGACCCGGTGGATGGGTTCTGCTTCTTGGGGCAGTGGTCACCCTGTCCTTCTCTGGCGGGATCTCGTCGGCCACGATGGCGCTCGCGTTCTCGATTCTCATTGTTTCAATGCTCGTCATGTTCGCAACCTCCGGCGGTGAAGCGTTTTCGAAACTTGCCATCGCAACTCTGGGTCTCGTCTATTGCTGTTTTCTTCTCGGCTTCATATTGCTGGTGCGTCGCGAGATGATTCTCGTCTTACTTGGGATACTCTGGATCGGCGATGCGGCGGCCTACTATGGTGGAAGTTATCTGGGACGGCACCCGCTCGCGCCGAGAATCAGCCCGAAAAAAACCGTTGAAGGCGCTTTCGCCGGATTGATCGGAAGCATCATCGCCGGGGTGGTGGGCGCCTGGCTTGCGGGCGAAAACTCCGGGTCTTTAGTGACAGCGTCCATCGCGTCGGCCGGCGCCGGGCAGCTGGGAGACCTCGTGGAATCGGCGATGAAGCGTAGCGCGGGAGTTAAAGACTCCTCCGAGCTTTTGCCGGGCCATGGCGGCTTGCTTGATCGTCTGGATGGCCTGCTGTTTGCAGCGCCCGTATACTACTGGTTCTTCATGCAATGAAACGCCTAGCCATCATCGGATCAACGGGTTCCATTGGTCAGAATACGCTCGAAGTCGTTCGACATCTGCACGACCGGTTCGAAGTTTTTGCTCTCGCCGCCCATCGCTCCGTGGACCAATTACTGGGACAAGTGAAGAGTTTCCAGCCGAAGGTCGTAGCTCTGTCTGACGAGACGCGGATCGAAGATTTTCATCGGGGATGTCGCGAGCAGGGAATTCGTGTTCCCGAAGTTCTCACGGGACAAGAAGGGCTTCGAACAGTTGCGTCTGCTCCGGATGTCGACATTGTCGTATCCGGCGCAGTAGGTGCCGCGGGCTTGCTTCCAACCTGGGCGGCAGTCCAGGCGGGCAAGACCGTTGCGCTGGCCAATAAAGAGTCGATGGTTCTGGCGGGAGAGCTTCTCAGCAAGACCGCAGCAGCAACCGGCGCGCGAATTATCCCGATCGACAGCGAGCATAGCGCGATCGATCAATGCCTGCGCTCAGGCCGGCACCATGAAGTGCGACGTCTCATTCTGACCGCTTCCGGTGGGCCCTTTCGCAACACGTCTGTCGAAGAGTTCTCGCAAATCACACCCGAAAACGCTTTGAACCATCCCACCTGGCGCATGGGACCACGCATCACGATTGATTCCGCGACTCTGATGAATAAAGGTCTCGAGGTGATTGAGGCACGATGGCTCTTCGATATTCCTGAAGAGGAGATTGCGATTCTGATTCACCCACAATCTATTGTGCATTCGATGGTGGAATTTGTGGACGGCTCCGTTGTCGCTCAATTGGGAACGACCGACATGCGACAGCCCATCCAATACGCGCTGACCTATCCGGATCGGCTCGAATCCTGTGGGGCAGGGCTCGACTGGTCGACCGCAGGCAAGCTGGAATTTGCTCTGCCTGATCCGGAACGGTTTCCTTGCCTCAGGTTGGCCTATGCAGCCATGAAGCAAGGTGGCACAGCTCCGGCAGTGCTCAACGCTGCAGATGAGGTGGCTGTCCGCGCATTCCTGGACAGGCGGATTGCGTTTACGGAAATCCCGCGTCTAATCGAAGACGCACTGAATGCACATTCCACTGGGAAAGCGGACTCATTCGAAGGTGTTATGACAGCGGACCAGTGGGCCCGGGAGCACGTTTTGGGGATACTACCCCATGCTAGAATGGCCAAGTCATGATCGAATTCATTAAGAACGTCGGCATTGCGTTTATTTTTCTTGGAATCATCATCGTCATCCATGAACTGGGTCATTTCATTGTCGCCAAACTGTTCAAAATTAAAGTCGAAACCTTCTCCGTAGGGTTCGGCCCTCGCCTCTTCGGCTTCAAGTATGGCGACACCGATTATCGAATCAGCGGCTTTCCTCTTGGCGGCTACGTCAAGATGGCAGGTGAAAATCCCGGCGAGACGGTAACTGGCGCGACAAACGAATTCATGTCGAAGCCGAAATGGCAAAGATTCCTCGTCGCCGCGGCAGGACCAACGATGAACATCCTCCTGGCCCTGGGTCTGCTGACCATCCTCTTCATGCGCGGTACGGAAGTCGCGGAGTTTGCGGAAGGCGAAGCGATCATCGGGTCCGTCGAGGCGAACTCAGCCGCCGAGAAAGCGGGTATCCAGCCGGGAGATCGTATTGTCTCCATTGCGGGCAAGAATCAGCCAAATTGGGAAGAAGTCGAAGCCCGCGTCATGACGAATGCGGAACAGACCATTACACTTGTCGTCAACCGAAGCGGCAAGATCGTCGAGACTCAGCTTACCCCGGTGAAGCGAGGACAGAACGAAGCAGGGCATTCCGGCATGCTGCCGGAATACCGCGTGACCAATATCATTGGAAAGGTCATTCCCGAAATGCCGGCCGCCGTAGCCGGATTAAAGCCCGGCGATGAGATCATCGCAGTTAATGGAATCGACCTGAAGGCAACGGGAAAGAAAGTATCCGAAATCATTCAGGACTTAAGCGAATCCCAGTTCCCGCTCACAGTTCTTCGAAACGGCGAAAAGAAAGACTTCTCGGTTACCCCGGAACTCCAGCAGGGCCGGCGCATGATCGGCGTAAATTTCACGATACCGACCATCATCGTTAAAGAAGGCTTTAGCGGAGCATTGGCACGTTCCATCGACAAGAATTACGAGTATGGAACGTTGATCTTCCAGGTGCTGGGCAAGCTGGTCAAACGGGAAGTCTCGATGAAATCGGTCGACGGCCCGATCATGATCATGAAGCAGACAACGGAGTTCTATCACCTGGGGCTCGGGCCACTCCTGCAACTGATGGCAATGATCAGCCTCAACCTCGGACTAATGAACCTGCTGCCCATTCCTATTCTCGATGGCGGCGTCATGTTGCTTCTGTTTGTGGAGTCCGTGATGGGGCAGGACCTCAGCGTCGCTTTCAAGGAACGGATTGTTCAGGTCAGCTTTGTCTTCCTTCTCACTTTCATGGTTTTCGTGTTGTATAACGACGTCGTGAAAATGCTTCCTTCCACGCAGCCCGGTCCGTGAAGACCGTTCGAGCGGAAATGCAGGTGCTCACCGACTACCTGCGCGAGAGGAACCTTAAGGTCACCCCTCACCGCGAGTTGATTCTGGAGACATTCCTGAGTCACGAGGGTCATCACAGCGTTGAGGATATCCACAAGACCGTCAAGCAACTGGATCCTCGCATCGGTTATACGACCATCTACCGGACCATGAAACTGCTCGCAGAGTGCGGGCTCGCTCGCGAGATCGACCTTGCCGACGGAATCACCCGCTACGAGCATCTCTTCAACCACGAGCATCACGATCACATGATCTGCATGGAGTGCGGAGCGTCGATCGAGTTCTTTAATCCGGAGATTGAAGCCGTACAGGATGCCGCGTCAAAGCAACTCGGCTTCACGGTGCTTGATCACAGGTTGCAAATCTACGGCCTTTGCCGCGCGTGTCAGGCAGTTCACTGAACGCGGCTACACAAATCCAGAGCGCAACGCATCGCGGACAACATCCCGGAGGGATCCGCGAGGCCCTTTCCTGCAATCGATAGAGCCGTCCCGTGATCCGGCGAGGTTCGAACATACGGCAGTCCCAGCGTGACGTTGGTTGAAAGACCGTGGGCAATCAGCTTCACGGGTGCGAGGCCCTGATCGTGATAGGGTGCGAGCACAACATCGAATTCACCGCAGTGAGCACGGTAGTAAAGGCTATCGGCCGACAGTGGTCCAGACACACGAATTCCGGCTTTAGCGCATCGCTCGACCGCCGGGCCAATAATGTCGAGGTCTTCACGACCAAACATTCCGTCTTCCCCCGCATGCGGATTGATGCCTGCAACGGCAATAGACGGCGAAGGGATCCCAAACCTTTCGAACTGCTCTGTGATCAACTGAATCAAGTCCACATACAGCGCAGTTGTCAGTTTCTCGAGGGCTTCGCGAAGTGGCAGATGAACCGTCGCGAGCACAACCTTGAACGTAGGCGCAAAGAAGGCCATTGCAAATCGAGATGTGTTGGAGTGTTCCGCAAGGTAGTCGGTTTGCCCTTTGAAACCGGGTCCGATAGCGGCCTTATGGACCGGAGCAGTTACAATTCCGGCAATTTTTCGTGCGCAGGCGGCTTCACTTGCCGCTTTCAAATAAGCAACAGCCCTTTCACCTGCGGCTCGCTGCACGTCTCCCCAGGGAATAGGACAACTGGAACCGGGAACCTCTATGAGGTTCAGGATTGGTTCCTCACTCGCCTCCTGAGGATCGCTGATCCAGCGGTAGGGAATTTCGGCGCCGAATCGCACGTGGTGGCGATCGAACGCCGCCGAATCCGTAAAAAGAATCCATCGAGCAGCACCGATGACAGCAGGCAAAGCTTTCAAAGTGACTTCCAGTCCGATGCCCGAGGGGTCGCCCGATGAAATCCCTATGAAACGCTTCATACGCGCAGACGGAGACTAGTCGTTCTCTTTGTCTTCGTTTTCCTTGTACATGTATTTGATGTAGTGCTTCAGAAGGAGCAGACTGGGTTCCGAGTCGCGGCTCAGACGAATGGAGTTCCGGTCGTACCAGTCGATCGTGCCTCTGACGGTTTCACCATCCTGGAGCACAAATACCATCGGCGTCTTATTTTGTATCTGTTTTACGTAATAAAAATTCTCGGCATTCGTGTGCTGATTCAACGTCGGAGGTCTGCGCCGCTGCGGCTTGGGCGGCATCTGTTCCTTCAGTTGTGTGAGACTGGGGCGAATCAACTTGCGATTAGACATGTCCTCCTCACGATGACGGGTCATTTTCTGAAAGGTTTTCGGTTTAGAAACTCGCAGGACTGCGGCTCGAATTAAGCTAGAGTTTAGCGGCTTTTAGCAGGGTTGTCATTCCCAATCTTGGCCATTTCCTGGACAACGGCATTGCTCGACAGAGCCAATGCATCGGTGAGCATTTGCCGATTAACATTCCTTTCGAGGTATATCTCAATCGTCCTCAAAAAGTCGGCCACGCGTGTGAATTGATCTGGCGGAATCGCCTCCGCCAGCTTTTGCAAGCGGGGTTCGAGGTCGATATTCACAATGCGGCTTGAAAGTCCTTCCCTGATGTAGAGAACGTCCTCCAGCAGGATCGCCAGAGAATTCAGGTACGGACTGAATTCTGTTTTGGATCGAGCAAGATCGCCGCCCGCTGAGATCATTTCACCAAACTGTTCCTCTTTTGCCTGTATCGCTATTTCCAAAAACTCCAGCGCTGCGTCGCGTCGCTGCTTCAGCGTTGGGAGGTCCAGAGATTTGAGAAAACCGATGCTGCCGCGGGCCGAGCGAAGGGCGAGTTCATCTGAACTGAAGGATCGCAGTTCCGCCAATGTCAGGGGACCAAACGAATACGTCTGAGATCGCGATCGAACCGTGACCAGAAGAGCCTGGGGGTTCGACGTTACCAGTATGAATGACGTGTCGTCCGGCGGTTCTTCCAGCCCTTTCAACAGTGCATTGGAGGCCGCATCATTCATCGCGTCGGCCGGGTCGATGATGTAAACCTTGTGCCTGCCTTCAAGCGGACGCAGATGCAGCGTTTCGAGCAGTTGGCGAATCTGCTGGATCCTGATCGAAGACGACTCATCTTCCGGTCGAACGAACTGAACGTCGGCGTGAACTCCGGCGTCAATCTTCCGGCATTGAGCACACGTATCGCAAAAGTCGTCGGGTCCCGATTCCGTGCAATTCAGAGCCTTCGCCAACATGATGGCGCACGTCCTCTTCCCGACACCGTCGGGTCCCGCAAACAATAGTCCGTGCGGGAAGCGACCTTCTCGAAGCCGGGTGCGGAGTCGCCCGATCACAGCCTGATTTCCGATGAACTCTTCAAAGCGCATTCAGAGGCCCAATGTCTTTAGAACGTCGCGATGGATTTCTTCGATGGAACGGTTTGCGGGGATGACTCGAATACGGTCCCGCTCTCGCGATGCGAGTGCAAGATACCCTTCCCGAATGCGCGAGTAGAACGCGATATCCTCCATCTCAAACCGGCCTTCATCCTCAACGTGTTTGCTGTTGCGAGCACGCGCCCGCGCCAGGCCAACCTCGGGTTCGATGTCGAGAAGTATCGTGATCTCGGGACGCCTGTCGCCACAGACCAGTTCCGTAAGCTTCTCGATAAAGTCGATCGGGATGCCGCGGCCGTAACCCTGATAAGCCATGGATGCGTGATAGAAACGATCGCAAATCACGACCTCACCCTTTTTCAGCGACGGTTCGATCTTTTCCAGGATGTTCTGGCTTCGCGAGGCGTAAAACAGCAGAAGCTCTGCGGCCGCGGTGAGGTGCATTGTCTCCGAGTGAAGGAGGATTTTGCGAATACCTTCTCCTACCGCTGTCCCGCCGGGTTCGCGTGTGACGCTGTGAGGAATGCGACGCTGGGTCAAAACTTCGGAAAGAAGTGCGATTTGGGTTGTTTTTCCACAACCCTCGATTCCTTCAAAACTAACAAACTGTCCTTGCTTCATCGGTGCGCCAGGCGGGGTATTGTAGCAGAACCTCGGACGCCCTCAGGGTCTGCTTCATGACCTCTTCCACTTTGAGGCGGCCTTCAGCTTCCTCGACTTGTTCCAGACGAGCCCGCGTCTCCGGATGCTTGGGAACGAACAGGGAACAGCAGTCCTGGTCCGGCTGGATAGAGATCTCGAAGGAACCGATGCGTCGTGCAATGTCGATGATCTCGTTTTTGTCATCGCCGATCAGCGGACGCAGGATCGGCATGGCGACCGCACGAGAGATAACGTCGATATTTTCGATCGTCTGCGAGGCCACCTGCCCCACGCTGTCTCCCGTCACCAAAACTCGCGCCTTTTCCCTCCACGCGATCTTTTCAGCCAAACGCATCATGTAACGCCGGTACAGGATGACGCGCGTATTTGCCGGCGTGTCCACCATGATGTGCCTTTGTATTTCGGCGAACGGAACAAGGTAGAGCCTCGCCCTCAGTTGATATTGCGAGAGCAGCAATGCCAGCTGTTTCGCTTTCTCCTGCGATTCCTTGTTTGTGTAGGGAAAACTGTGGAAGTGGACGAAGATGGCAGTGCAACCCCGCTTCATCATCTTCCAGGCAGCAACTGGCGAATCGAGTCCACCGGAAAGCAATACAACGACTTTCCCTCCGGTGGACGCTGGCAGACCGCCCATACCGGGTATGCGATCGAGATAGATGTACGCGGTTTTTTCGACGACCTCGATCGAACAGGTAATCTCCGCATTGTTGAGATCCACACGTTTGCCGCATCGTTCCTTCAAGTAGGCCCCGACGCGTTTGTTGATCTCGACGGAATTGTGCGGAAACGATTTGTCGCCCCTTCGCGCGTCAACTCTGAAGGATTCGAATTGACGGCCCTCAAGCAGAGACCACGCATTGGCCTCCATTGCCTCCAGGGACAAAGCCGATTTCCAGGCTTCCGAGAAATGAGACACGCCCGGAACGCGACGCATTCTGCGAAAAACTTCCTGAACGTTCGAGTCTGCGGAAAGAGTCACCAGGACGCGGCCCGAAATACGCCGAATCGGCCCGCAGCCACAGTCCGTGAGCGTCACGCGGAGGTTCTGGCAAAGACGGTTTTCGAAGTAATCGCGATTGCCCTTCTTGAGGCCTAATTCGTGATAGTGAACAACGAGAAAACGTTCCATCTTAGTCGTAATACTCCGGCGCCTTCTTGAGTTTGCCTAGGGAGGGCAGATCATGCTGTATCCAGAGCTTGGCGCCTGTCCGCGTCATAAACGCTTCAACTTCCCGGCGCGACGATTGGGTCTGCTGAGCATCGACTTCGAACGTTGGCAAGCGGCCCAGCGTCCGTTCAGCGGGATAGTGATAGAGATCGCCGGACAGCAACACCCCGCCGGTATTGTTCAACTTTACGTACAGAACCTGATGGCCTGCAGTATGCCCGGGCGCACTTTTCAGTATCACGCTTCCATCGCCGAACACGTCATGTTCATCAGCCGTGACCATTACTGTGGGATTCTTCTTGAGCGACGCGTATGTCGCGGGACGTACTGATCCGGCCGGTTCGGGCGCAAACATGGCGTCATAGTCTGCCTGTCGAGCCAGCCACGTCGCTTGTGGGAATGCACCGGCATTTGCAGTGTGGTCCCAATGATAGTGCGACAGTGCAACGTATTGAACATCGGCAGGTTTAAATCCGGCAGAGTCAAGTTGTGCCAGGAGCGGGGGACCTAACGTCATGTTCCGGTCCTGCCCGTTCGCCAGTACCAGATGTTTTTTTCCACCAGCGGGCTCGCCGGCCCTTTCCTCATCTGAAACCGAGAGCGTATCCCAAAGCAGCACACCCTTCGAGTGGACGACGAGGTAAGCGGTCACGGAAAGATCCGTCGTTTCCACGTCCTCCTTCGTGAGGTTGTATCTCCCCGGATCAGAGCCGAGCACACCGCCGTCCAGCACATAGAGTTTCACCGCTGCGCGATCCGCATCCGTTGCCGATCCCGTACACCCTGCGGAAAGCGCAAACAGTACTGCGACGCAGACCGCAAACCAGACGCTTCCATTTGTCATTCCGTGTCGTCGATGGATTTCCATAGTGCCGCGTATTCTATTAGCGAATTGGTTAAGAGTGATATTCTCCGCGCATCTGACGTGTGAAAAGAGTGATGAGCGCCTGGCCCGAGCCCGGTGGCACGTCGCTGCGGAGGTGAGACATGGAGACAACTCGTCGCGAATTTCTTGCCACAGCCGGAGTGGCCGCGGGCGTGGGGCTCCTTCCCGCACAGACCGCCTCAAGACAGACATTGTTGAAGGGCGGCTGCGTGCTGACTCTCGATTCCCGGCTGGGGAATTTCGAGAACGCGGATGTTCTGGTGGACGGGGCACGAATTGCCGATGTTCGACCCAACATTACAGCGCCGAACGCCACGGTCATTGACGCCTCGAACACCATCGTCATGCCAGGCTTCGTGGACACGCACCGGCATATGTGGGAAGGCCAGCTCCGCAATATCCTTCCCGATGGTCTTCTCTCCGATTACACGCGGGATATTACCGGCGCGGCTCGTACCGTTTATCGTCCTGAGGACGCGCGAATCGGTGATCTGATCAGCGCGCTGGGTGCGATCAACGCGGGAGTGACGACAGTCCTCGATTGGTCGCACATTGGCAACAGCCCTCAGCACACCGACGCCGCAATTGAGGGTTTGCGACAATCGGGAATTCGCGCCGTTTACGCCTACGGTGGCGGCGCGGGTGGCGCTCAGAATCAGTTTCCCGCCGATATCCGCCGACTGCGGCGGCAGCATTTCTCGTCCAACGACCAGCTGCTGACCCTGGCCATGGCGACCGGCGTCAGCCCGGCAGACTGGCAGATAGCTCGGGAAGTGAGTGCCCCGATCACGATTCATCTGCTCGGTACGGATGTGCTTGGGCGGGTTCGCGACGTTCTTGGTCCGGACATTACGTTTATTCATTGCAACGGCCTGACGGCAGGAGACTGGCAATTGATCAAGTCCAGTGGCGCAGGTGTTTCGATCGCGGCACCGATTGAAATGGAGATGGGCCACGGCGTTCCGCCAATTCAGGAAGCGCTGGAGCACGGCATCCGGCCGAGCCTCAGCACGGACGTCGAAACACAGATGCCCGGGGACTTCTTCACTCAAATGCGTTCTGTGTTCACGCTTCAGCGAATGCAGGTGCTCGCACGACAGCGCGCCGGCGAGCAGAATCTTCCCAAATTGCTTACGGCGCGCGACGTTGTGGAGTTTGCAACGATCGAAGGCGCCAAAGACAATGGCCTGGGCGAGAAAATAGGCACGCTTGCTCCGGGGCGCGACGCGGACATCATCATGCTGCGCATGGACCAGATCAACGTAATGCCCGTCAACAATGCATTCGGGGCGATTGTTTTGGGCATGGATACGAGCAACGTGGATACCGTGCTCATTGCCGGCAAGGTCATGAAACGGCAGGGGAGACTCGTTGGGGTGGACCTGGAACGCGTGCGTCGAGATGCCGAACAGTCCCGGGACTATTTGCTGAGCAAGACCGGATGGCCTAAGACACGCTTCGGAGGATATCTGTCCGGACACTGAAGCGAGGCTTGGTCCCCCGCAATCGCATCCTAAAGGCTCCCGATACGCAAGGCTCAAAAGCAGCTTTCTCTATACTGCGGGAAGGGCTTGGGTGCAGGTTACTCCCTCGGTTATCCTATCCAACGGCATGTCTGACACCTACTTTCAGAAGGGGTTCGGCCTCAAATCTACGGTGGGCCCCGTCTTGGCGCGCAGCTACCGGAGCGGCGTGGTTGAGCGACTTAAGGAGCTCGGCTACGATGCGATGGCCGGCAGCTTACGCGTCAAGTTGGCCCGGGAATTCGGGTTTTGTTACGGTGTCGATCGAGCTGTCGAGTACGCGTACGAGACTCGGGAGCAATTTCCTTCGAGCCGGATTTTTCTCTGCGGCGAGATCATTCATAACCCTGATGTGAACCAGCGCCTGCGTGATAAGGGAATCATCATTCTA
>Ga0111539_10003021_pt1 | contig 22298 bp, 20 predicted proteins | sample RhiMethybrSRZTD1_FD_79667 | JGI IMG/M metagenome (GOLD analysis project Ga0111539, IMG submission 79667) | Populus rhizosphere microbial communities from Tennessee, USA - Rhizosphere MetaG P. TD hybrid SRZTD1 (version 2) (version 2) | ecosystem: Host-associated > Plants > Roots > Rhizosphere >...
AAGGGTCGTGTCCTAGGCCTCTAGACGATGGGGACGCGGCCGAAAATTGGTGGAGCCAGACGGGATCGAACCGTCGACCTCTTGCATGCCATGCAAGCGCTCTCCCAGCTGAGCTATGGCCCCGTCGAAGGCCGCGAATTGTCGGGGACCCTGCCCGGGCTGTCAACGACCCGCTTCGAGCGGGGTCTTGCAGCCTCAGACGCTGGCGGCAAGGGGCTCCACCTGGTCCGTGGATCGTCGACGGCGCTCGTGCAAGCGGGCGAGATCGCTGTCCCGGTACGCGGACGGATGTACGCCTGTGACCCGCCGGAACATGCGGGCGAAATGCGAGCCGTCGTTAAAACCGACCGAGTAAGCCACGCCAGTCACCGAGATGTCGCCCGCCACGAGGAGCCGGCGGGCCTCGTTGATGCGCGCCTTCATCAGGTAATCGCGAAATGTCATGCCGAAGGCCGCGCGGAATCGGCGGCTGAATTCGAAGCGCGTCAATCCACAGGACTTCGCGGCAGCATCCGCGGAGACGCGCTCGTGGTAGTGCGCCGTCACGTAATCCAGGCCTGGCTGAAGCCGCGCAACTTCTGCGCTGATCGGGCGATCTTCGACGCCATCGGGCGTCCCCATGGCCAAGTGTTGGGCCGCACGCGGCGGCGATGTCCGGTGGCAGATGGAGGCAAGCGTCCGGAGCGTTTCGGACAGCTCGATGCCCGGCACCGGCTTGACGAGGTAGTTCCACACGCGTGTGCGAAAAGCCCACACCGCAAGTGACTCGGAGTGACCGAGCGTGAGCATTAGGATTGGGAGTCGCGGATGCGATCGTTTGACCGACTGCATCGCGAGCAGGCGTTCCCGATCCGGATAGTCGAATTCAAAACAGAGTGCGGCGGGCTTGTGCCGCGTGATTTCGTCGTCGATCCGCCGCGTGCCTTCCGACTGGACGACCTCGAACGACTGGGCGGAACGGATCCGGTGCTCCGGGTCCGCGATACCCGAAACGCAATCGACCCATAGCAAGACTGGCTTCGCCATGTGCATCCCCCTGTCCCTGACAGTTGGCGGCACGGGTCTCAGCCCGGTTCCGCACAAAAACTGTCTAGATGAGCGCCTGCCGTGGCCCCGTGGAATTGATGGAATCGGCAGGCTCGTCGGCTCGGACATCAAATTACCGACCTAAGCCGCTGGTTCACAACGGGATAAGCGAGACCTACATCACAATTTTGGAGCCTGACAGCCCACCACGGCCGGTCGAGGTGTTGCCCGAGGGTCCAGGCGGAAGGGGCGGTGTAGGACCGCAATATCTTCATGGTTGGCCCCCTGCCGGCCTCGCACCATGAATCCGCCATCTATCGGTGGTGGGGATCGCAGTCGTCAGGGGGGACTGCGCCGAACCCCGGAACCACAACCCCCGTTCAATCTAGGTTGAGTAGAGAGGTTGTTTTCCATGTTTACCAAGAAGGGCTTGATCACGTTCCTGCGTGATGAGGAAGGCCTGACCACGGTCGAGTACGCGATCGCAGGCGGCCTCGTCGGTGCCGGCGTCATCCTGGCGTTTGCAACGCTGGGTGAACAGGTCGGCCGCGTCATCGAGGAGCTGTGGACGGCGATTTCGACGATTCAGATCAACTAATCGCAAATCCAAACGAAATCGCGGCCGGGTTGGCGGCGGCGTAGCAGCCGCCGCCATCCCTCCCGACAAGACCAACGATGGCCATGATCGATCAGAATTTCACCAACTCTTCGCTGTCACTGACGCTGCTGTTCGTCCTCGCGATGGCGGTACGTCAGGACCTGACCGAGCAGCGAATCAGCAATGTGCTGACGCTGTTGGGCTTCGCAGCCGCCCTCGCCTTCCAGGCGATCTCAAGCGGCACCTCCGGATTCTTGAATGCGCTCGCCGGTGCGGGCGTTGGCATGGCTTGCTTACTTCCGCTCTATTTCGGCAAGGGGATGGGCGCCGGCGACGTCAAGCTGATGGGCGCCGCCGGCGCTTTCCTGGGGCCGTCCGGTGCGATCGTGGCTGCGCTGCTTTCCCTTGCTTCGGGCGCACTACTCGGCCTGGTCGTTCTCGTCTGGCGCGCTGTCGAGCTGAAGGCGGCCACCGCGCCGGCGACCGGCACCGTTGACGGATCGATCGTCGCGCAGTTGCGCAAGCAACGTTTCCCGTATGCGGCGGCGATTGCGATCGGCGTCGGCGCAACGATGTGGTGGAGCGGAATGTTGGAGGTCTTGATCCCGTGAACACGCTGGCGCAGGACATTTCGATGCGGGGCATGGACAACGAATCGTCCCGCTCGCCGGACCTCGAGCGGCTTGCCCGTCTCTTGCCGCGCCCGACTTCGCTGGCGCAGACCGGCCTCTCGCTGACTTTCCTGGCCGATCTGCTCGGCAAGCACCTGTCGCAGGCCGGCGTGCTCACCACGAGCCAGGTGGTTGAGCGCATGGCCCTTGCGGGTGCGATCGTCGATCAGGTGCTGCAGTTTCTACGGACGGAGGGCCGCGTCGAGGTGCGGTCGCGCCTGGGCCTCGATCCAGAGCTCCGTTACGGACTCACGGACAAGGGCAGACTTGAGGCTCAGGATGCTTTCCATCGCAGCGGCTACCTCGGACCGGCGCCGGTGCCGCTCGCGGACTATTGCGCGCTGGTTCGCAAGCAATCGGTACATCACCAGAAGGTCACGCGCCAGGCCGTCCACGACGCCTTTGAAGGGATCGTGATCGCGGATGAGATGCTCGACCGCCTAGGGCCTGCGCTCAATTCCCGCCGCGCCATTTTCCTGTATGGGAACGCGGGCACGGGCAAGACCTACACCGCGAAGCGGCTCGCCTCGGTGTTGAACGGACTGGTGCTGGTGCCGCACGCCATCGCAGTCAACGAGACGGTCGTGCAGGTTTTCGACCCCATCTGCCACGAGCAGCTTTCGTTCAGCAATCCGCCGTTGCCGACGATGCTCGAACAGGGCTTCGACCCGCGCTACGTGCCCTGCGAGCGCCCGATCGTCCTGACCGGCGGCGAGCTTTCCGCCGACATGCTCGAGCTGCAGTACGACGCGTCGACGCGAACCTATTCCGCGCCGATCCAGCTGAAGGCGAACAACGGCTTCCTGCTCATCGACGACCTCGGGCGCCAGCGCGTCGAGCCTGCAGTCCTCTTCAATCGCTGGATCGTGCCGATGGACTCGCAGCAGGATTCGCTCGCGACGAGCCGGGGGCACCATTTTGAAGTGCCCTTCGACCTGGTTCTGGTGTTCTCCACCAACCTTCGGCCGGAGGAAATTGCGGATCAGGCCTTCCTGCGCCGACTCGGATACAAGATCGAACTGCGGCCGATCCAGCCGGATGAATACAAGCAGATCTGGCAGCGGGTCTGTGCGGAGCGCGCGACGGGCTACGACGGGGGGCTGGTCGATTACGTGATCGAGCAGCTGCATCGCCGGCGCCAGGTCCCGCTTCTGCCCTGCCATCCGCGCGACCTGGTGACCATGGCACTCGACCGGGTCGTGTACCTCGGCCGCGGCAAGCTTGACACCGACGCGCTGCGCTGGGCGTGGGACTGCTATTTCCTGCACAAGGACTCGAATGAATTCGGCCGAACGGAATCGACCAGGGGGTAAGGGGCATGTTTAGTCGTAGAGGTCCGATCCTGATTGTCATCTCGCTGCTGCTCGCGGTCGCCGCCGCCTGGGTGGCGAACCGCTGGCTGGTTGCGCAATCGGCGACGACCAACGTCGCCCCGAACACAGTCTCCGTGCTCACGGCGGCGATCGACATCCCGCTGGGCACGAAGATCGAAGCGCGTCATGTCTCGGCGGTGCAGATGCTGGCCGATACCACTCCGACGGGCGCCTACCAGGATCTCAAGTCCGTTGAGGGCAAGATTGCCCTCGCCGAGATCATGAAGGGCGAGATCCTGCACAAGGCGCGCTTCGCCGACCAGGGCGGCGGCAGCGCACTCGCAGCCGTGGTCGGCGCGAACATGCGCGCCGTCAGCGTGCGAGTGAATGACGTCGTCGGCGTCGCGGGATTCCTGCTGCCGGGCAACCGGGTGGACATTGTTGCCGCATATCGGGAGCGGACGGACGTGCTCTCCGAGACCGTCGTGCAGAACGTGAAGGTGCTCGCCATCGACCAGAGCGCGACGAGCGACAAGAACGAGCCGGTGGTCGTGCGTGCGGTCACGCTCGAAGTCACTCCCGCGGACGCGGAGAAGCTCATCCTCGCGGAGCAGCGTGGCTCTATCCAGCTTGCCCTGCGCAATCCGCTCGATGAAGAGGTCATGAAGAAGGCGGTTGCACCGCCGGCCGTGGTCAAGGTGAAGGCGCCGCCACCGGCGCCGGGCGTCGCGGTCATCCGCGGCACGGACATCGCCAAGGAAGTTCCGAAGGAAGCGCGGCGCTGAAAGCCGCCGAACGTACCGAGGACAGGGGGACAGGGAGTATGAATTTCCATATGAAGGGTTCCAGGACTGGTGTTCTGGCTTGGGCGCTGGCGATAGCCATGGCGCTCGCGGGTTTTACGGGCCTCGCGCATGCGCAGTCCGCGGCCTTCCAGACGCTGCCGACCGGCGGCTCGATCAACATGTCGATACCGCTGTTCAAGTCACGCGTCGTGCTCGTCGACCTGCCGACCGGGCGGGTCGCCGTCGGCAACCCGGACGTCGCCGACATCGTGGTGATCAACCCGACGCAGTTGTACGTGCTCGCCAAGGATATCGGCACGACCAACGTGCTGTTCTGGAGCCGGGACAACCAGATGATCGGGTCCATCAACCTCGAGGTGGTGCACGACCTGGACGGGCTGAAGACGAAACTCCACCAGCTCATGCCTGCCGAACCCGTCGAGGTCTACTCGGCCCAGCGCTCGATCATCCTCAAGGGCCGCGCGACGAGCCTCTCCGCGATGAACGCTGCGGTGCGCATCGCCGAAGGCTATCTCGCGCAGATCCAGACTGCGAAGAAAGCCTCGGAATTCGAACAGGAATCTGGCTCGAAGCGTGAGGACAAGTCCGTCGGCCAGGTGATCAACCTGATCGAAGTGGCCGGGTCGCAGCAGGTGATGCTGGAGGTCAAGGTCGCCGAGATCGCGCGCACGGAAGTGAAGCGGATGCAGGCGCAGTTCAACTCGATTGCAAAGGGCAGCAATGGCGCGATCGGCGGCGTGAACGGCGGCGCCACCTTCCCGGACGTTCTGTTCGCGCCCGACAACGTACGGCTGCCGACGCTGCCGGGCACGACGCCCTGGGGTCCCGCGATCGATGAATTCGCGCCGAACGACATGACAATCGTCAACCAGGGTCTCTTCGGCACGTACATCGACAATGATTTCCTGTTCAACCTCGCGATCGATGCCGCCAAGGAAAAGGGCCTTGCAAAAGTGCTGGCCGAGCCAACGCTAACGACATTGACGGGCCAGGAGGCCGAGTTCCTGTCGGGCGGCCAGTTCCCGATTCCGGTCAGCAACGGGTTGAATGGCGTGACCGTCGAGTTCAAGAAGTTCGGCGTTGGACTCAAGTTCCTTCCGGTCGTGCTGTCCGACAACCGCATCAACCTCAAGATCAACGTGAGCGTCAGCGAGCTCGTCGACACGGCGAGCCTCGTGCTCCAGACCGAGGGCGCCTCGCTTCGGACCTTCGTGCCGTCACTGAAGGAGCGCAGCGCCAGCGCGACTGTCGAGCTCGGCGACGGCCAGTCGATGGGCCTCGCGGGCCTGCTCGATGACAATCTGCGCGAGCTCGTTACGAAGTTCCCGGGTCTCGGCGACATCCCCATTCTCGGCGCGCTTTTCCGCAGCAACCAGTTCCAGAAGGGCCAGACCGAACTCGTCATCATGGTGACGCCGCGCCTGGCGAAGCCAGTCGCGCCCGGCAGCGTCACGCTCCCGACGGACAAGTTCGTTGAGCCGAGCGACGCAGAGTTCTACTGGAGCGGCAAAATCGAGGGCTCGCCGAAGGCCGGCGGCCACCAGACGAAATAGAGGGAGACGCAGCCATGAGCATGAAGACGATCCTTGCTGTAGCCGCCATCACGGCTGTCGCCGGCTGTGCCGGCTCGTGGACAAAACCGAGCCAGACGGAGGCGGATTTCGGGAACTCGGTGGCCTCCATGGTCAAGGCGCAGACTGCCGACCCGGCAACAGTGGCGAATCCAAGCACGGAGCCGGTAACCGGCGTCGATCCGGACTACGCGGGTAACGTCATCGACGCCTTGCGCGAAGGCGTCTCGAAGCCGACCGAAGTCAAGCAGCCGATCGAGATCCGCGTCGGCGGCCAGAGCAAGGGCGGGAGCTGACCATGGACGGACTCGTCACCCGGCAGCGCGGCGTCGTCGCGGTCCTCGTGGCGATCGCGCTCCTTGCTCTGCTTGCGATGGTTGCTTTCGCGCTTGATTCGGGCCACCTGATCCTCAACAAGTCGCGGCTCCAGAATACGGTCGATGCCGCCGCGCTCTCTGCCGCAAAAGTGCTCGACAAGACGGGATCAGAGACTCAGGCCACGACGGCGGCGCGCGCCGTCTTCGATGCGAATGCTGCGAACCAGCCGGAGCTTTTGCGCGCCATCCGGGGCTCGGACATTCTTCTCCAGTATTCGAACACCCTGGATCCGTGGGCGCCCGGCACGGTGCCAGCCAATTACGTGCGCGTTATCGCGCAAAACTTCACGATGTGGAGGAGTTTCAGCTCGCTCGTCGGAGTCGACGACATCCGGACCGCGGCGTCAGCGGTTGCGGGGCCGAGCGCGCCAGTCGGCTTTACGCAGGGCAACGAAGCCTGCGATCTGGCACCGATGATGGTCTGTGCGAACACGGCGCCCGGCGCGCCGGGAGACTACGGCTATACCACCGACAAGGTCTCGTTGCTCAAGTACGCGGCACCGGGATCGCCCAACGTGGGTCCCGGCAACTTCCAGCTCGTCCGTCTCGGCGGCCCTGGCGCCAACATCGTCCGCGCTAACGTCGCCGGCGGATACGAAGCCTGCGTCGACCCGAGCGGTAGTATCGAGACCCAGCCGGGCAACGACGTCGGGCCCCTGACCCAGGGGCTCAATACACGCTTCGGCCAGTACCAGGGCCCCGTGAATGCGACGGACTATCCGCCGGACAAGGTGACGACGTCTCCGAATCCGCAGCTCGATGTAGCCGGTGACGACACGACCGTCATCTTCAAAAACGGTGGCCCCGTCACGAACGTCAGCCAGCTCAGCTTCAAGTACAGCAACTACGAAACGCGGCTGCAGAACGGACCGTACGACTTCCCGAATGGAAAGCCGCAGCGCCGCGTGGTGGCCGTTCCGTTCGTGAACTGCGCGGGAAACAACAACGGACAAACGTCCATGCCGGTCGTAGGCCTCGGCTGCTTCTTCCTGCTGCAGCCGGCCAAGCAACAGGGCAACAAGAACTACGTATTTGCCCAGTACATCGGCGAATGCGGCGCGAACGGCACGCCCGGCCCAGCGCCGGACCCCAATCCCGTCAGCGGTCCCGGCATCTACAAGATCGTCCTGCATAACGATCCGCTGAGTCCTGACTCGTGACGCGCATACCCGCAAGAGTGCGTGACTCGGTAGGCCCGCGCTTCGAGCGCGGAGTGGCCGCCGTCGAATTCGTCGTCACCGCACCGTTCCTGGTGTTTCTCATGCTCGCCGTCGCGGAGGTCGGTCGTGCACTGGTGCATTACTCGACGCTCTCCTATGGCGTGCGAGACAGCGCCCGCTTCGTCACCGAGCATTCGATCAATGGGACGACGGGCGTCGTGGTGCTCAGCGCCCAGACGATCGCCGAGGCCCGAAACCTGGCGGTGTACGGGAATACCCAGGGTTTCGGAGCGCCGAAGCTGCCGAACTTCCAGCCGAACCAGGTCCAGGTCGTGGACGCGGGCGGCGACAACGTGCGGATAACAGCCAGCTATCCTTATCAGCCCATGCTGGGACCGTGGCTTCCCGGATTCGGCGTCGCGTCCGGCCCGATTTCGCTCAACTTCAACATGCAAATCGCCGTCACCGTGCGGGCGATTTCATGAGACGGCCGTCATGAGCCGACAGCGCGGGACAACCACCGTCGAGTTCGCGATCGTCGGGCTGGTCGCGCTCATCCTGCTGTTCGCGATCGTCGAATTCGGCCGGATTCTCTTCAGCCTGAACATTCTCAACGAAAGCGTCCGCCGGGCGACGCGAGTCGCCGCCGTTTGCGCGGTCGGTGATGGCGCCATCGCCGATGCGGCGACGTTCGTCACGCTGCCGAACCTCACGACGGCCAACGTGGTCACGCAGTACCTGGACGAGAACGGCGCCGTGCTCGGCAATCCGGCCGGCGCAGATTACCCCTCGATCAATTATGTTCGGGTCAGGATCGTGGGCTATTCATTCCCGGTCGCGATGCCTCTGCTCGCTGCCGTATTCACCGCCCCCGAATTTTCTTCGACCCTGCCCCGCGAGAGCCTCGGCGTGCCGAAGTTCGGCGTGGCACCGGCCTGTTGACGGAGCGACGCGATCCATGGCTCAGACAAATCTCAAAGTCCTCGTCGCCAGCCGGTCTTCAGCGGCGTTGCGCGCCCTCGCCGAGGGTCTCGAGGGTATCCGCGAGATCACGTGTACGACGCGCTTGATCAGCAATGGCCACACGGACCCCCTGCACGGTGTGCACCCGATGCCGGATGTCCTCGTCCTGCGCTTCGACGCCGAGAGCCTCGCGGAGCTCGCGACGCTCGCCAAGACCAGCCCGGACACGCGGCCGCCTCTGCTCGTGGTGGGCCCGGCCGGCAGTGCCGAGGCGATGCGGCTGGCCGTGCGCAGCGGCGCGCGCGATTTCCTGGCCGAGCCGGTCAACCCGGAAGAATTCGTGGCCGCCATCGAGCGCCTCCGGCACGAGCCGCGTCGCGCCCAACATCCTGCGACGCTGGCGGACGTCACACTCGTGCTCGGGGCCGCAGGCGGGGTAGGCACGTCGTTCGTCGCCTGCAACCTGGCGCACGCGATCCAGCGGGAGACGGCCACCGCGACGCTGCTGCTCGACCTCGACGTCAATGCGGCACCACTCACGAGTTTCCTGGATCTTTCACCCGAACGGGGGCTGCCGGTTGCGCTGGCCGAGGTCGAATACCTCGACCAGCATGCGCTCGCGGGCTATGTCACGCGGCATCGGAGCGGTCTGAGCCTGATGGGTGCTCCGAGCAAGGAGGCACTTTCCACGGGTGACCTCGACGCGAGTCGCTTCGTCAAGCTGCTGGGGATCGCGCGGGAAGGCTATCGCCACGTCGTCGTCGACGGATTGCACGTGCTCGACGAGCTGAGCGGCACCGTGCTGGGAATGAGCAAGACGGTCGTCGTCGTCGTGCAGCAGTCGGTCGTACAGCTGAAGCAGGCCGCCCGCCTGCTCCGTGTCCTGTTCGCCGGCTATGGCGTGCCCGACGACCGCATCGTTGTGGTCGTCAATCGCCACCACAAGCGGTCGACGGTCACCCTGGAGGACATCCAGCGGACGCTCGCGCGCGACTCCGTCGCGGTCGTCCCCAACCACTTCAAGAGCGTCCTTTCGAGCATCGACGGCGGCGTGCCGATACTCGAGTTCGAGCCGTCCTCGGCGGTTGCCCGTTCGATCGTCGACCTGCAGCGGACGATCTGCGGCGTGCCGCCTGCCGAGCGGGCGAGTCTCCTGCGCCGTGCGCTTCCGATCTTTTCAGGGAAAGAATGATGTCGAGACTAACCACGGAACGAAAGCCCGCGGTGCCCGGCAATGTCGGTCGTGCCGAGCCCGAACTGACGAGGCAGCTGAGCCCGACCGAGCGCGAATGGAAGCAGCGAATCTACGATCGCCTGCTGAAGGTCCTGGACCTCTCGCTGCTCGGTGCGCTCGAAGAGGGAGCCGCGCGGCACCAGATCCGCGAAATCACCGCCCGGCTGCTGCTCGAGGAATCTGCGCCGCTCAGCCTTGCGCAGCGCCAGTTCCTGACGCGGCGCATCGAGGACGAAGTGATGGGCCATGGGCCGCTCGAGCCCCTGCTCGCAGACCCGACGATCTCGGACATCCTCGTGAACGGGTCCCAGCAGGTGTATATCGAGCGGCACGGCAAGCTCGAGCTGACGGAGGTGCGCTTCAACGACGACACGCACCTCATGAACATCATCGACCGGATCGTCTCCGCCGTGGGACGCCGGATCGACGAATCTTCGCCAATGGTCGATGCCCGCCTGAAGGACGGGTCGCGCGTCAACGTCATCATCCCGCCGCTCGCGCTTGATGGGCCGATGATGTCGATCCGTCGTTTTGCCGTCGAGCTGTTCAAGGTCGAGGACCTCATCCGCATCGGCACCATCAACGACCAGATGGCGACGGTCCTGCAGGCCATCGTGCACGGCCGGCTCAATGTCGTGATCTCCGGCGGCACCGGCGCCGGCAAGACGACGATGCTGAACATCCTTTCGGGCTTTGTACCAGTGACGGAGCGCGTCGTGACGATCGAGGACTCGGCGGAGCTGCAGCTGCAGCAGCCGCACGTCGTCCGCCTCGAGACCCGCCCGCCCAACATCGAGGGCAAGGGCCAGGTCGCGCAGCGCGACCTGGTGAGAAACGCGCTGCGCATGCGGCCGGAACGGATCATAGTCGGCGAGGTGCGCGGGCCCGAGGCGCTGGACATGCTCCAGGCGATGAACACGGGCCATGACGGTTCTCTGACGACCGTGCACGCCAACTCGCCGCGCGATGCCATGAGCCGCGTCGAGACCATGGTCTCCATGAGCGGGATTTCGTTCCCGATCCGTGCACTGCGCGCCCAGATGGCCTCGGCCATCAACATCGTCATCCAGGTCTCGCGCGACGAGGACGGCCGCCGGCGCCTCGTCAGCCTGCAGGAAGTAAACGGTATGGAGGGCGAGGTCATCACAATGTCGGAGATATTCGCGTTCGAGCGCAGCGGCGTCGACGCAAACGGCAATGTGCTTGGCGAGCTGAAGCCGACGGGCGTGATGCCGTCGTTCCAGCGTCGCCTCGCTCGCCGCGGCATCCAGTTGCCGCCCTCGCTATTTGCGCCTTCCGGCAAGCGCTAGGAGCACGACATGAGCGGCGGACTGATCGTCTTCCTCACACTGCTTGGCGGCGCGGTATTCCTGCTGTCGCAGGTCCTGATCGTCCCGGCATTCGGCTCCGATGCCAGGACACAGAAGTTGCTGCGCCGGAAAATTCAGCAGATTGCCACCGTCGACACGGATCAGGAAGTCGCCTCACTGCTGCGGGAAAAGTACCTGCGGGAGCTGTCGCCGCTGGCGCGTCGCCTCGAAGACTCGCCGCATATGGAGGCGCTAGGCCGGGTTATCGAGCAGGCGGGCGCCCCGATCCTTGCGCATCGGCTCGTCGCGCTGGCGGTGCTGCTCGCAGTCGGCATTGCCGCGGCCGCCGTGATCGTCACCGGAAACCCGATGCTCGCGATCCTGGGATTCGGTGCCGGCGCCGCCGCCCCGTTCATCTACGTATTTCGAAAGCGTCGTGCGCGCCTGGAGAAGTTCGAGGAGCAATTGCCGGATGCGATCGACGTCATGAAGCGCGCGCTGCGCGCCGGTCATCCCTTCAGTACCTGCATCAAGCTCGTCGCCGAGGACATGGACGAGCCGATTTCACGTGAGTTCGAGCAGACCTTTGCGGACATCAATTACGGGAACGATTCCCGCAGGGCGATGCTCGGCATGTTGATGCGCGTGCCGAGCTCGAATCTCATGGCGGTGGTGACGGCGGTCCTCATCCAGAGGGAAACCGGCGGGAACCTCGCCGAGATATTCGAGCGGATTGCCCAGGTGATCCGGAGCCGCTTCCGCTTCGGCCGGCGCGTGCGCACCCTCTCTGCGGAGGGACGCCTCTCGGCCTGGATCCTGACGCTGGTGCCGATCGTGCTATTCGGCGTCATCTGGATAACAACGCCGAGCTACCTTCCGCCGATGCTGGAGCATCCCGTCGGCCAGAAGCTGCTCATATTCGCGATCGTGATGATGATCGTTGCCGTCTACTGGATGCGGAAAATCATCCGCATAGATCTGTAACGCCATGGACACAATTCTCAGTTACTTCCAGTCATTGGCCGTCGCAAACGACACCCAGCACGCGATGTTCCTGCTCATTGCGGGCGCGACCGCCTTCCTGTTCGCGCTCGGCATTGCCTTCCTCGTTCTGGCCGCCGTCGATCCCGTTCGGCGACGCCTCAATGAGATTGCTGTCGAACAGCAGGCGGGCGGCGAGTTCGCGGCCCGCGTCCTGCAGTTTGTCGAGCCGATCAATCGGTACCTGATCCCGTCCAAGAGCAGCGAACGAACCAAGATGGAGCGCAAGCTGATGTACGCCGGGCTGCGCTCGGCCAACGCCTTGCCTCTCTTCTACGCGATCAAGACCGGCCTGGCGCTGCTTTTCCTGCTTCTCGTCATCACGACTTCTGCCTGGCTGCCACAGTGGCCCGTTTCCAAAGTCGCTTTCATCGCAATGCTGGCCGCCCTCGTGGGACTCGTGCTTCCGAGCTACGTGCTGGACCACCTCGTTGAGCGCCGGCAGAAGCGGCTGCGGGACGCCTTTCCCGACTCCCTTGATCTGCTCGTCGTCTGTGTCGAGGCCGGCCTCGGCCTCACCGCAGCCATCCAGCGCGTTTCCGAGGAGCTCAAGTTCAGCCATCCGGAACTCGGCGCGGAATATGCGCAAGTTACTGCGGAGATGCGCGCCGGCATCGAACGCGAGGCGGCCCTCAAGTCACTCGCCTATCGTACCGGGCTCGAGGACATCCGCGGCCTGGTCAGCCTGCTGATCCAGACGCTGAAGTTTGGCACCAGCATCGGCGAAACACTTCGCGTGTACGCAGAGGAATTCCGCGACAAACGTATGCAGCGGGCCGAGGAACTTGCAGCCAAGATCAGCACCAAGCTGGTGTTCCCGCTTATCTTCTGTCTCTTTCCGTCCTTCTTCGTCGTAGCGATCGGACCCGCTGTAATACGCATCATCGACGTGTTCCGGTTCCTGGGCGAACACGTCGCGAAATGAAGGTATCCACCATGCATGGGCTCACACAGAAACGAGTTAGCTTAGGCCTGGCCGGTGCGGCCGGCGCCGCCGCCTGCGCGGCGATCCTCGCCGGTTGCGCCGGTCAGGCCGCCCTCGACGCCAATCCGGACCTCAAAAATGCGGGCCGCGAGTCCGCCAGCCAGTTGTATGACGGTGAGCCGGCCGTGGTCCACGCGACGGAGTTTCCCGTGACCTCGGCGGCGGAGGGCATCATGCGAGGCGACGAGGCCTGGCGCGAAGGCCGCTTCGACCTCGCGATCTACCTGTATGTCCAGTCGCTTGCCTTCGACGCGAAGAATCCGGTGCCCTACCTCAAGATCGGCGCCATCCACGAGCGGCGCGGCAATCGCGCGCTTGCCGAGAAGGCCTTCGAAAACGCGCTGAGCCTGGCGCCCGAGAACGCCGGCGCGCATGAGCGGCTTGGCCTGCTCTACCTGCAGGACAAGCGCGACGACGACGCGCGAAAGCTGTTCGAGCAAGCTGTTGCGGCCGACCCGTCGCGCTGGCAATCCAACAACGGTCTCGGCATCGTCGCCGACCGTCGCGGGGACTTCGCAGCTGCGATCGCGCATTACAATGCCGCGCTCGCAGCGGAGCCGCGTGCAGCCTCGGTCGTGAACAATCGCGGCTTCTCGCGGTACCTAGCGGGCGACCTGGCGGGCGCCGAATTGGACTTCCGCACGGCGCTGCAGCTCGGTGCGCAGGCCGGCACCTGGACCAACCTCGGCCGGGTCCTGGCCCGGCAGGGCCGCTATCCGGAATCGCTGGAAAGCTTCCAGCACGAGCACGACCTCCCGGAGGCCTGCAACCTGGTCGGCGAAGTGGCGCTCGCGCGCGGCGACCTGACGATGGCCCAGGATTACTTCATGCGCGCTGCGAGCGCCTCGCCGCGCTACTACCAGGCGGCCTATGACAACATCGCCCTCGTCGACAAGCGGCTGATCGAGAAAGCCAACGCCGCGGCTGCGGCGAAGGCTGCGCCAGCTGCCCCCGAACCGGCGGCCGCCGCGGCGCCGGACAGCGAAAAGATGGAGGCCGGGTCGCGTGACGCCAATATTCTGGCATTGCTGACGACGACGCGGCCCGCGTCGTCCCGCAAGGCCAACGCGAACGCGTACGACCCTGCGCGCGAGGCACGACGCCAGCAGCGTCGCGAGGCGCGGCGCCTGCAGCAGCAAGCCACGAAAGTCGCCGCTTTAGGCTCGCGCCCGCGTTAGCGCGTTACGCAGGCGGCCTATCGTCTCGTCGCGGCCCAGGATCTCGAGGGTCCGGTCGATCGGCGGCGACACCGTGCCGCCGGAAACGGCGACACGCACGGGCTGGGCGACCTTGCCGAGCGTGACCCCGGAGGACTCGGCGACGCCCTCGATGGCCTGATGGATCGTGGGAGCGTCCCAGCGCGGCTCCGACTCGAGCGCGGCGATCGTCCGCTCGAGGAGCGGCGCGGTGTCGTTCGTCAGGTGTTTCTGCGCGGCCTTGTCGTCGTAAGTCACCGGGGGTTCGAAGAAAAAACGGCTGGCTAGCGCCATCTCCCGCAACGTCTTGCAGCGCTCGCGCTGGGACAGGATGACGGATTCGAGCGGAGCGTCCTTGGGGGCGGCCACGCCGACCCGTTCGAGCTGCCAACGCAGCTCCGGCACGACCTTGCCCGGCGGCAGTCGCATGAGGTGCTGCTGGTTGATCCAGGCGAGCTTGTCAGGATTGATGGCCGATGCCGACTTGTTGACGTCGGCGATGTCGAAGAGCGCTGTCATCTCATCGAGCGTGAAGATTTCCTGGTCGCCGTGCGACCAGCCGAGCCGCGCAAGATAGTTGAGAAGCGCCTCCGGCAAATAGCCCTCCTCGCGGTAGGCGAGCACGGAAACCGCACCGTGGCGTTTCGACAGCTTGGTTCCGTCCGGGCCGAGGATCATCGGCAGGTGGGCGTAGACGGGCGGCTCGACGCCCATCGCGCGCAGCATGTTCATCTGGCGCGGCGTGTTGTTGAGGTGGTCGTCGCCGCGGATTACGTGCGTGACCCGCATGTCATGGTCGTCGACGACCACGCAGAAGTTATAGGTCGGGTTGCCGTCCGATCGTTCGATGATGAGGTCGTCGAGTTCCGCGTTCTGGAAAACGACGTCGCCGTGCACGGCGTCGGCGACGATGACGGCACCGTCGAGCGGGTTCTTGAACCGGACAACCGGCGTCACGCCCGTGACAGGCTCCCGCCGGCTGCGACAACGCCCGTCGTAGCGCGGCTTTTCCTTGCGCGCGAGTTGGGCGTTGCGCATCTCCTCGAGCTCTTCCTTGCTGCAGTAGCAGTGGTATGCCTTACCGGCGGCCAGCCATTCGCGGATGACATCGCGGTAACGCGGGTAGCGCTGCGTCTGGAAGAACGGTCCTTCGTCGGCGTCAAGGCCGAGCCAGCGCATGCCGTCGAGGATCACCTGCACCGCCTCGGGCGTCGAACGCTCGCGGTCCGTGTCCTCCACGCGCAGGATGAAAGTCCCGCTATGACGGCGCGCGTAGAGCCAGCAAAAGAGCGCCGTCCGCACGCCGCCGATGTGCAGGAGACCTGTCGGGCTCGGCGCAAAGCGGGTGCGTACCGTCATGCGGCGGCGATTCTATCGCGTTGACCCCCTCGGACGGCCGCCCTTAGAATCCCGCCGGGAATAAAAGGGGACGAACCCTTTATGTTCGGTCGGGTGGCATTGCCTTCGCGAATATAAACTGGCTAATCCCCTTTACTCCCCGCGGCGGGCGGTTAGCTCAGCGGTAGAGCACTGCTTTCACACGGCAGGGGTCACTGGTTCAAATCCAGTACCGCCCACCAAGCTTCCGGCAGTTCTTTGGTTATCAACGCCTTACAGCTATAGTCTCTACGACTCCTGAGCCGAGGGCCAAGAGGACGGAGGTTTACGACAATGCCGCGGCCGGGCGCGCGGATTCTATTGCTGGGCGGCGACGTGGAACACAACGTCGGTGATCGCGCAACCCTGACCGCGCTCATCCGTTGCCTCCACGCGCACGATCCTGACGTCGCCCTTTCGATCGTCGGGCATCCGACGATGCTCGCGAGCCTGCGCGGCGTCTCCGAGTTGATCCCCCCGGGGAGCCGAGGCCTGCGCTCGCTCCTGCGCGCGGCATCCTCAGCCGATCGTGTACTCGTCGCCGGTGGCGGCCTTTTCCAGGATGACGACAGCCGCCACACGATGCCTTATTGGGCCGCCCGCATCGCCCTGCTCAAGGCCTTCAACTCGCGTATCGCGGGGCTCTCGGTCGGTGCAGGGCCGCTGCGTCATTCGGAAAGCCGTGCAGCGGCACGCCTCGCCTGCGCTGCCCTGACGAGCATTTCCGTGCGCGACCGGCTCGCCCGCGACGCCCTCGCAACCTGCACCGCGCGGCCCGTGGACATCGTGCCGGACCCGGCGTTCATGCTCGAGGCCGCGCCGCCGCACGAGGCGTACCAGCAACTCCGCCGCCTCGGCTTCCGCGAAGGTAGGCCTATCATAGCCGCGACCCTCCGTAGCTGGTACCACGAGCGCGGCGGCTTCATCCCGAATCGAGCGCGGTTCAGCGTCGGTCTTGACCTCAAGCGCGACCGCGCTCGTCTCGAAAGCATGCTCGGCGTTGTCTCGAAGTCGCTGGAAGTGCTTCGCCTGCGGCTCGATGCGGACATCCTGCTGCTTCCAGCCTGCAGTTCCGAGCACGAAGCGGACGACGCCGCCTGCGAGGCACTGCATTGGCGGATGCCGGGCGCCAATGCGCGAGTTGCGCGGATCGCCGACCCCCGCCTCTTCAAGGCACTCGTAGGCCAGGCGGCGCTCTTGGTTTCCGCGCGCATGCACCCCCTCATTTTTGCCGCCGGCATGGGCGTTCCCTTCGTCGGCCTGTCGTACAACGCCAAATTCGACGGCGTCTACGACCTCCTCGGCCTGATAGCCCGCTCACTGCCCCTCGACCAGTGCCCCGAGACGTGGGGAGTCACGACGCTCGTCGCCGCTGCCGAGGCCGCGCTGGATGTGGATGTGGATTTGCGGCAACGGGCCGAGCCGCTCGGCGCCACGGCGCGGCAACGGGCAATCGAAGCTGCTTTCGATGCGGGAGGCGCGGGAGTCCTCGGAGCGGCAGATGCTTGAGGCCGAATCGGGCCGCCGTCCGCGTGGCGCTGTTGCCGAGTCCCGCCGTCATCTGGCGCTAAATCGCGACTTGTGGCGCGCCTTGGCACTTTACCTCGATCCGCAGCAGCTTCCGCTCCTGGACAAGGAGCGCGAGGTTCCCTCCCTTCAGGTGAACTGGTCGAGGAGGCCCAGGATCTCCGCGGTCTTTTCCTGCATGAGCACAGGCTCGCCGCGCGACTCGACGTTGAGCCGCACGAGCGGCTCGGTGTTCGAGCTGCGCAGGTTGAAGCGCCAGCGGGTGTGCTCGATCGAGAGCCCGTCGATCTCCTCCAACTTGACCGCGCCCGGGCGGTAGCGCTGCCGCACGGCCTCGTTCGCGCCGGCGACGTCGCCGATCCTGCGATTGATCTCGCCGCTCGACGGAAACGCCTTCATGCGCTCGTTGACCAGCGAGGAGAGAGTCTTGCCAGTGCGGGAAAGGAGCGCCGAAATGACGACCCAGGGAATCATCCCGCTGTCGCAGTAGGCGAAGTTGCGGAAGTAGTGGTGCCCGCTCATTTCGCCGCCGTAGACGGCGTCGGCCTTGCGCATGCAGGCCTTCATGAAGGCATGACCGGACTTGCACTGGACCGCGCGCCCGCCCGCCGCGCGCACGATCTGCAGCGTGTTCCAGACCACGCGCGGGTCGTGCACGATCGGCGCTCCCTTGTGCTGCTCGAGGAAGGTGCTGGCGAGCAGGCCGACGATGTAGTAGCCGTCGATGAAGCGGCCTTGCTCGTCGAAGAAGAAGCAGCGGTCAAAATCACCGTCGAAGGCGATGCCCAGGTCCGCGCGCGACAGCCGCACGTGGCGCGCCGTCACCTCGCGGTTCTCCTCGATCATCGGGTTTGGCACGCCGTTCGGGAAGTCTCCGTCCGCCTCGTGGTGGATCTTCGTGATGCGGTACGGCAGGCTGTCCTCGAGGAGGTCGACGTAGTCGCCCGCCCCGCCATTGCCCGCGTTGCAGACGATCGACAACGGACGCAGCTTCGCGGCGTCGACATACGACAGCACATGCTCGCGCCAGGCGGAACGGACATCTACCGCCTCGACGCGGCCCGCCCGCGCCGGGTTCACGAACTCTCCCGTCTCCGCGATCCGCCGGATCTCCTGCAAGCCCGTATCGCCGCTCACGGGCTTCGCCTGTTCGCGCACGAACTTGAGCCCATTGTAGTCGGGCGGGTTGTGGCTGGCCGTGATCATGATGCCGCCGTCGAGCTCGAGCGACGACGTCGCGAAATACACGCACTCGGTGCCGCACAGGCCGATGTCGACGACGTCAACGCCGGACTCGGTGAGACCGCTCGTGAGCGCGTTCGCGAATTCCTCGCTGGAATGGCGAATGTCGCGGCCCACCGCGACCCGGCGCGGCTTCAGCCAGGCCGCGAACGCGCGTCCGATCCGGTACACCGCATCCGGATTGAGCTCATCCGGGATGCGTCCCCGGACGTCGTACGCCTTGAAGCTCCGCGACAGGTCCATCGTTCAGTTCATTTCCGGTAAAACGCCGCGATAGTGTCGACTACGTACTGGAGTTGCGCCTCGGTGAGCTCCGGGTAGATCGGCAGCGCGAGCGTCTCGCCCGCAGCCTTTGCGGATTCGGGGCAATCCTCGGGCTTGCAGCCGAGGTAGGCGAAGCATTTCTGCATGTGCAGCGGCACGGGATAGTAGATCTCCGTACCGACTCCCTGCTCGCCAAGGTAGGCACGGAGCTTGTCGCGATCCGGGACCCGGATCACATACTGGTTGTAGATGTGCCGGCAGCCCGGACGAGCGGTCGGCGTGGACACCCGGGCGGCAATTCCGGCCGCCGCAAACGCACGGTCATAATAAGCTGCGTTGCTTTGCCGGGCGGCGTGCCACGCCTCCAGGTGCCTGAACTTCACGCGCAGCACCGCGGCCTGGATCTCGTCGATGCGGAAGTTTCCGCCGATCACGGAGTGGTAATACTTGGGCTCGCCGCCGTGCACGCGCAGGATGCGGAGCTTCGACGCGAGCTCATCATCGCTCGTGACGCACATGCCGGCGTCGCCGAAGGCGCCGAGGTTCTTGGTCGGGAAGAACGACAGGCAGCCGATCTCACCGATGCCTGCGACGCGCCGCCCGTTCCACTCGGTGCCGATTGCCTGGGCTGCGTCCTCGATCACGGGCAGGTCGTACTCTCGCGCAAGCGCCATGATCGCGTCCATGTCGGCCGACTGGCCGTAGAGGTGCACCGGCATCAGGGCGCGCAAGCGCCCGCCGGTCGTGCGGTTGACGAGCGCGCCGTCGCGCCGCTCACACCCACGGGACAGGAAGTCGCCGAGCAGCCGCGGATCGAGGTTGAAGTCCTCCGGGTCGATGTCGAGGTAGACTGGCCGTGCGCCGACGCGGGCGATCGTGCCGCCGGTTGCGAAGAAGGTATAAGAGCTCGTAACGACCTCGTCGCCCGGGCCGATGCCACAGGCCATGAGCGCGACGAGGAGCGCGTCGGTACCCGAGGAGAGCCCGATGCCGTGCTTGGCGCCACAGTAGGCGGCGATCTCGGCCTCGAGCGCGCGCACCTCGGGCCCGAGAATGAACATCTGCGTCGTCGCGACCTCGAGCATCGCGGCATCGAGCTCGGCCTTCAGTGCGCGGTACTGCGGCTTGAGGTCGAGCAGCGGCACCGTCATGCGCCCCCCCGCGTTCGGCATGCTTAATCCGTCCGGCCTTGCCGCCCGTAAGTATCCTCGATGCGGACGATGTCGTCCTCGCCGAGGTAGCTGCCCGACTGGACCTCGATGATCTGCAGGAGCTCGGTGCCGGGGTTTTCGATCCGGTGCACGGCGCCGATCGGTATGTACGTGGACTCGTTCTCGCGAAGGTCGAACACCTCCTCGTCGCGCGTGATGCGAGCCGTGCCCTTCACGACGACCCAGTGCTCCGCGCGCTTTGCGTGCTTCTGCAACGAAAGCTTGGCGCCCGGCTTGACGGTGAGCCGCTTGACCTGGAAGCGCGGGCCCGCATCGACGCTGTCGAAGCTGCCCCAGGGCCGGAACACCTCGCGGTGCAGGCCGGGCTCAGTGCGCCCTGCTTTCTTCATGCGCTCGACGAGACGCTTCACGTCCTGTACGCGCGACTTCGGCGCCACCATCACCGCATCCTTGGTCTCGATTACGACGTGGCCCTCGAGCCCGACCGCCGCGACCAGCCGATCCGTCGAATAGAGCAGGCAGCCCTTAGTGTCCTCGGCGACGACGTCGCCGCGCGTGACGTTGCCGCTCGCGTCGCCCGCGAGTGCATCCTTGAGCGCTGCCCAGGAGCCGACATCGCTCCAGCCTGCAGCCAGGGGCACCACCGATGCGCGCGCCGTCTTCTCCATGACCGCGTAGTCGATGGAGTCCGGGCGGCAGGACTCGAAGGCATCCTTGTCGAGACGGACGAAGTCCTGGTCGCTCGCCGCCGACTCGAAGGCGCGGCGGCAGGCCGCCAGCATCGCCGCATCGAGCCGGCCGAGCTCCTCGAGGTAGCCGCGGGCCGGCAGCAGGAACATGCCGCTGTTCCAGAAATAGTCGCCGCTCTCGACAAAGGCTTTCGCGCGCGCGGCGTCGGGCTTCTCCACGAATTCCGCGACCGGACGCGCCGGCCCGTCGCGGCCGGCCTGCCGGATGTACCCGTAGCCCGTCTCGGCGCGCGTCGGTACGACGCCGAACGTCACGAAGCGCCCTTCCCGAGCGGCCGGGATCGCCTCCGTTACGGCGCGGCGAAATGCAGCGAGATCTGCGAGCACGTGGTCGGCCGGCAACACAAGGAGGAGCGGCTCTTTCGCGGCCTTGCCATCGTGTGTGGCGCGCGCGATTGCCGCGAGCGCGGCTACCGCGACGGCAGGCGCGGTGTTGCGGCCCGACGGCTCGAGCAGGATCGCGGCCGGTGCGAGGCCGGCCTCGCGCAGCTGCTCCGCGACCAGGAAACGATGCGACTCGTTGCAGACGACGAGCGGTCCTGTCACCCCCGGCAGGCCGGTGGGCCGGAGCGCCGTCTCCTGGATCATCGTCCGTTCTCCGACGAGCGGGAGGAACTGCTTCGGGTAGAGCTCACGCGACAACGGCCAGAGCCTCGTCCCCGCGCCGCCCGACAGGATGACCGGAACCAGCATGGCTTAGCTCTTGAGGCGACCCTGCGCCTCGAGGTAGCGGATCACCTTGTCGACGCACTCCGGCACCGAGAACTTCGAGCTGTCGATGACGATCTCGGCTGCCTCAGGGGCCTCATAGGGCGAGGTCACGCCGGTGAAGTTCCTGATCTTGCCTTCGCGCGCCTTGGCGTAAAGTCCCTTCGGGTCGCGCTGCTCGCAGACCTCGAGCGGCGTCGAAAGGTAGACCTCGACGAATTCGCCCTGCCCCACCAGGTCGCGCACCAGGCGGCGATCGCTGCGGAACGGCGAGATGAATGCCGTGACGACGATAAGGCCGGCGTCAACAAAGAGCTTCGCGACCTCGCCGATGCGGCGCACATTCTCGATCCGACCCTCGTCGCTGAAATCGAGGTCCTTGTTTAGGCCGTGGCGGATGTTGTCGCCGTCCAGCAGGTAGCTGTGGTGCCCGCGCAGGAAGAGCGTCTGCTCGACCGCGTTCGCGATGGTCGATTTGCCCGCCCCCGAGAGCCCGGTAAACCAAAGGATGCAGGGGCGCTGCGCCTTCTGGTTCGCGCGCTGCTCGTGGGTCACGCGCGTCGGCTGCCAGAAAACCGAGACGTCGTGCGTGCCATGCAGCGCGGCGCTCCTGAGGATCATCCCGGCCCCGGCGGTGCCGTGGTTGACGCGGTCGACGACGATCAGTGCGCCGGTCGTGCGGCAGGTGCCGTAGGTGTCGAAGGCGGCCTGCTCGGCCAGCACGATGCGGCAGAGGCCGACCTCATTCAGTTTCAATTCCTTCGCCGGATGTTCGCTCAGGTCATTGACGTCCACGCGGTGGTGGATGGTCTCGATCGTGCCGCGGAAGTAGCGGTGCGAGAGCTTGAACTCGTACTGACGCCCCGGGAGCAGCGGCGTGTCGCTCATCCAGATGATGTGCGCGTCGAAGATCCGGCTGACCGACGGCGCTCGGTCCGGGTGCACGAGGAGGTCGCCGCGGCTGATGTCGATCTCGTCCTCGAGCGCGATGGTCACGGCCATGTCAGG
>Ga0111539_10003022_pt1 | contig 22297 bp, 28 predicted proteins | sample RhiMethybrSRZTD1_FD_79667 | JGI IMG/M metagenome (GOLD analysis project Ga0111539, IMG submission 79667) | Populus rhizosphere microbial communities from Tennessee, USA - Rhizosphere MetaG P. TD hybrid SRZTD1 (version 2) (version 2) | ecosystem: Host-associated > Plants > Roots > Rhizosphere >...
AAGGTGGCCGTCGACGACGTGCAAGTCGCTGTGGCACACACCGCAGGCTGCGACCCGGACGAGCACCTCACCCTCCTTCGGAGGAGCCAGGTCGACCTCGAGCACCTCCACGGGCCTGCCCGGCTCCCAGAGAACGGCCGCCTGCGTCTTCATGGCGCGAGCCTACATCCGGCATCGGTGGCGCATGCGCGTCTTAGAATCGCTCTGTGCGCGCCGCTGTCTTCCGAGAGCTGCACCAGCCGATGACCGTGGAGGACGTCGAGCTCGCGCCGCCCGGCCCGGGCGAGGTCGAAGTCAAACTGGCCGCGAGCGGGGTGTGCCACAGCGACTGGAACGTCGTCACCGGTGCCACGGCCAATCCGCTCCCCGCAGTGCTCGGCCACGAGGGCGCCGGCATCGTCGAGTCCGTCGGCGAGGGCGTCGACACGGTGTCCGCAGGAGACCACGTCATCCTCTCCTGGCTCCCCGCCTGCGGGCGCTGCTTCTACTGCTCGCGTGGGCGGCAGGTGCTCTGCGATGTGGCCATGGAGGACATGTTCCGCGGCACGCTCCCCGGGGGGACGCTGCGGCTTTCGCAGAACGGCGGCCCGCTTTACCACTACTCGTACCTGTCGGCGTTCGCCGAGCGCTGCATCGTCCCGGAGGGCTGCTGCGTCCGGATCCGCGGCGACGCGCCCCTCGAGGTGGCGGCGCTCGTCGGCTGCGCGGTCATGACCGGATACGGTGCCGCCGTCACTCGGGCAGGCATCCGCCCGGGAGAGACAATCGCGATCTTCGGTGCCGGAGGAGTCGGCCTATCCGCGGTCATGGGCGCGCGGCTCGCCGGCGCCGCGGCAATCGTCGCCGTCGACCCGTTCGCCTTCCGCCGCGAGACTGCCCTCGAGCTGGGCGCGACGCACGCTCTCGATCCCGGTTCGGAGGATGTGCCGACCGCACTCCGCGACCTCACGGAAGGACGCGGAGCGGACGCTGCGATCGACTCGGCCGGCGCGCCCGGTGTCCTCGCGCAGGCCTACGCGGGCGTCCGGCGCGGAGGAACCGTCGTCGCGGTCGGACTTCCACCCGAAGGCCTCAGCGCCGAGCTGCCCGCCTCAGACCTCGCGCGCGAGGAGAAGGTGGTCACCGGCAGCTTCTACGGCTCCTGCAGCCCGCAGCTGGACATGCCGCGGGTGCTCGATCTCTACATGGACGGGCTCCTCCCGCTCGACCGGCTGGTTTCCCGCTCGTACCCGCTGGAGGAGATCAACGACGCGTTTGCCGCCATGAACGCGGGAGAGGTCGCGCGGGCGGTGATCCACCCCTGAGTCCGATCCTGATCGGGGAGGGCTTCGCCGGCAGCGGGCCGAACGCGGCCCACATCAACACGGTGCTCGGGCCTCGGGAGGGCCCGGTAGGGACGGCGTGGGCGACCGCGCTCGCGACGCCGCGGGCCGGGCACGCCTCCTTCGTAGTCGTCGCGCGCCCGAACATGCCCGTGAAGCCGCCGACCCTCTTCGTCAACAAGGCGGAGATCCGCGAGGAAGCGCACGGATTCCTGCACTGGGGGGCTGCACAGGCGGCCGTCGCCCAAGGCGTGCTCGAGTCCGTCGCCGACGGGACGATCCCGCAGGGTCATGTGGACGAGCTCGCCCTCATCGCCGCGGTCTGGGTGGACTGGGCCGCCTCGGACGAGGAGGAGGTCTTCGCGAACAACCTCGAGGCGACCCGGGCGGCCCTGGCATCGGCCGCTCACGGCCGGCCGCGGTTGGAGGAGCTCCTGGCGATCCGGGGCGAACCGCAGAACCCCTTCTTCCGCCGCGCGTGAAGATCGCGCGCGTTCGCCTCGTGCGCCGCTCGATCGACCTCGACCCGCCGTTTTTCGCTGCCTGGGATCCGGAGCCGCGCCGATCCTTCGAGGCCACGATCGTCCTCGTCGAGACGGACGAGGGGCTCACCGGAGTCGGTTCCGGCGACACGATGGACGGCTTCGAGCGCTACGAGCACCTCTTCGTCGGCCGGGATCCGCTCGCGATCGAGCGCCACGTCGCCGTGCTCGAGACGATCACGTTCCACGCCGGCCGCTACTGGCCGCTCGAGGCGGCGCTCTGGGATCTCGCCGGCAAAGCGGCCGGCAAGACCGTCGCCGAGCTCTTCGGCGGCCAACTCACACGCCTGCCCGCGTATGCGTCGACCGGGGAGCAGCGCTCGCCGCCGGAGCGGGCCGATTCGGCGCTTCGCCTGCGCGAGGAGGGCTTCAAAGCTCTCAAGCTCCGGATCGACCGGACGAAGCTCGAGGAAGGTCTGGCGGCGGTCGAAGCGGTTCGTGCTGCCGTGGGCGACTCGATGGAGATACTGGTCGACCTGAACCAGGGTTGGCGCATGCCGGGCGACGTCGGCCCGGCCCTCGACACGGCGACCGTGTCCACCGCCGCCGCGCGCTTGCGCGACCTCGGCGTCTTTTGGCTCGAGGAGCCGTTGCCGCGGGAGGACATCAAAGGCTATGCGGCACTCAGGCGCGATGGCGCCGTCCGGATCGCAGGCGGCGAGATGGCGCGGACGACATCGGAGCTCGAGGCATTCGAGGCGGCGGATGCCCTGGACGTCTACCAGCCCGATGCCGTGCTCTCCGTCGGACTGCTCCGCGAGCGGGAGCTCGCCGAGCGCGTGACCGCGCGCGGGCACTTCTTCACGCCGCACACCTGGACGAACGGCATCGGGCTCCTCGCCAACCTCCAGCTCACGGCCGGGGTCGGCGGCGGGCCCTACCTCGAGTTTCCGTACGACCCGCCCGGCTGGACACCGGAGCGACGCGACTTCATGCTCGCGGAGCCTGTGCGCGTGGATGCGGAAGGATTCATTGCCGTCCCCGATCGCCCCGGACTTGGATTCGAGCTCGTCGATGACCTCCTTTGACGTCCATCAGCATCTGTGGCCCGAGCAACTCGTCACCGCTCTGCGCAGGCGAAATCGTCCGCCGTGCATCGACGGGGACGAGCTCATCCTCGGCGAGGGCACGTTCGAGGCGGGGCTCGAGGCCCACTCCCTCGACGCGCGGCTGGGTCTCCTCGACGCGGTGGGCATCGACGTCGCGGTGGTTTCCCTCCAGCCCACTCTCGCCTGCGACGGGATCCCGCAGCTCGTCGACGCCTACCACGACGGCATCCTCGAGCTCGTGGCGGCCGCCGGTGGACGGCTGCGTGCTTTCACCGCCGCGGAGTGCCGCGACGGCTTCGCGGGTGCGTGCGTGCCCGCTCCGGCGGTCGTCGCCGGCATCGGCGAGCTGGCCGACGCGCTCGTTTCCGCGGAACAGACGCTCTTCGTCCACCCCGGCCCGGTCCCCCCGCCCCCGGAGGGCGCGCCCGCCTGGTGGGCGGCATTGGTCGACTACCCCGCACAGATGCAGGCGGCGTACGCCGCGTGGCTTACGCACGGGAATCCGGAGCTGCGCGTCGTCTTCGCCTTCTTGGCCGGAGGCGCACCGTTCCAGCTCGAGCGGCTGCGGGCGCGCGGAGGCGACGTACCGGCCAAGGCCGTGTTCTTCGACACGGCCTCCTACGGACCGCTCGCTCTTCGCCTCACGGGCGAAGCGTGCGGACCCGGCTGCCTGGTCTTCGGCAGCGACGCACCGGTGATGGACGCGGGGGCAGCTGTCGCCGCCGTCGAAACGGCGGGCGTTGCCGACACAGCGCTCCGCAAGAACCCGCTACGGCTCTTCTCGTGACGCCGACGCCGCTCGAGGAGACCACGCTCGCCGGGAGGCAGCTCCTCCTGAAGCGTGAGGACGTCCACGAGCTGGGCGCGTTCAAGTGGCGCGGGGCGCTGCCCGTGCTCGAGCGCTACGCGGCCTCCGGCGCCCGTGCCGTCGTGACCGCCTCGACCGGGAACCACGGGGCGGCAACGGCCTGGGCCGCGAGGCAAGTCGGCCTTGACGCGATCATCTACGCGCCTATGACGGCCAGCCGCGCGAAGCTCGCTCTTATGGAGGATGGCGGAGCCGAGATCCGGCAGACGGGCGCCGACCTCGACGAGGCGAAGGAGGAGGCGCGCGCTCACGCGTCACGGAATGACCTTCCCTTCTTCGAGGACGGCGCCGAAGAAGTGCAGTACGAGGGCTACCGAGCAATCGGAGAGGAGATCCTCGCCCAAGCGCCCGAGACACCGGCAGCGGTGGTCGTGCCGCTGGGAAACGGTGCGTTGCTCGGCGGGATCGGCCTGGCCGTGTCGCGAGGCTCTCCCGAAACGGCGCGCATCGGAGTGGCTGCGAAAGAGGCACCCGTCATGGTCGAGTCCTGGGAGGCGGGCGCGCCGGTCGCGAGCGAGCGTTCCTCTAGCTTCGCAGACGGTCTCGCCGTCCGCGTTGCGATCCCCCTCGCCGTCGAGGTGCTCGGCGAAGTTGCCACCCGCATGGTGACGGTCTCGGAGAGGCGGATAGCGGAGGCGGTCGGCGAGTACGCAGCGGCCGGCATCCGCGCCGAAGGGGCGGCAGCCGCGGCGCTTGCCGCGGTGCCCCATCTCGCAGATCTCCGCGACCCGCTCGTCCTCGTCGTCACGGGCCGAAATATCGACGACGATCTGTTCACGCGCGCGTGCGAGCATCCCGGCTCCTTCCCGGACTGAACGAGCGGTAGACGCCCTCCGCCTGCGCGGCGAGCCCCGCAAGTTCGAGCTCGACCAACGCTGCGGCAACCTCGGCGCTCGACAACTCGGAAGTTCTGATGAGCTCGTCCATGCCGGATGCGCCGTCCCCGAGCAGCTCGAGCAGCGCCGCAGCTGCCTCGGAGACGGCGGACTGACGAGCGGGAGTCGGCTCGATCCCGAGCGCTTCCAGGACGTCCCGCGCCGACGTCAGAGGCGCCGCGCCCTGTCGCAGCAGATCGTTCGTCCCCGCGGAAAGACCACTCGTTATCTCTCCCGGGACCGCGAAGACGTCGCGGCCGAGCTCCAGGGCGAAGTCGGCGGTGATCAGAGCACCGGAGCGCTCTCGTGCCTCGACGACGACCGTCGCCAGCGAGAGCCCGGCGATGATCCGGTTCCTGGCCGGAAACCGCCACGGTGCCGGCTCGACGCCCGGTGGATATTCGGACACCACCGCGCCGGAGGAGACGATTCTGCGCGCGAGCTCGGCGTGGCTCCGCGGGTAGTCCCGGTCGATTCCGCACCCGAGCACGGCGATCGTCCGTCCCCCGCTTTCGAGCGCGCCGCGATGCGCCTCTCCGTCCACCCCGCGCGCGAGTCCGCTGACGACGACGATTCCAGCTGCGGCAAGATCCCGTGCAAGGGCGCGCGCCACCTGCGCGCCATAGGCCGAGCACGCACGTGCCCCCACCACCGCCACCCCGGTCGCCGCCAATGCGTCCGCCTCACCGCGGACGTAGAGCATCGGGGGCGGATCGTGCAGCTCACGAAGCAGCGTTGGATAGTTGGGCTCGCGCCTGGCGACCGTCTGGACGGAGCTCACCTCCACGAGCCGAGCTCCGTCGGAGATCTGTACGAGAGGGCCTCGGCGACGTGCTCAGCTTCGATCGCGCTCGCCCCAGCCAGAGCCGCGATCGTCCCAGCGACACGCGCGACGCGCCCGCGCCCACGTCCGGAGAGCGGCAGCGAGTCGACGGCGCGACTCAGCAGCTCCGCAGCCGGCTTCGAGAGCGGAGGCGGGTCACGCAAGCGGGTCGCTGCCTCCTCCACGCGGCCGCGGACGATCGCCGATGCCTCGCCGGGAGATCCAGCGAGCTCCTTCGCCCGCGCACGTGGAACCTGGACGACGAGGTCGAAGCGATCGAGCAGCGCCCGGGAAAGCTTGTCCCGATAGGCCGCGAGCCGCTGGGCCGAGCAGGAGCACTCCGCTGCCGGATCGCCGCGGCCGCCGCAGGGGCATAGGTTCATCGTGCCAACCAGGACGAACCGCGCCGGAAACACCGCCTGGCCGTTGACGCGCGAGATGGCGATCGCCCCGTCCTCCAAGGGCTGACGGAGAGCCTCGAGCGCCGGCCGGTAGAACTCGGCCAGCTCGTCCAGGAAGAGAACGCCGCGGTGCGCGAGCGTTGCTTCTCCCGGGCGGGGGCCGTTTCCACCGCCGACGATCGCCGCCGTCGAGGCCGTGTGGTGCGGCGCACGAAACGGCGGCCTGTCGACGAGCGGGCGGTCGGGGGGGAGAAGGCCGGCCACAGAGTGGATGCGCGTGACCTCGAGCGCCTCCTCGATGGTCAGCTCCGGAAGGATCCCGGGGAGCCGGCGCGCCAGCATGGTCTTCCCGGTGCCGGGCGGGCCTGCGAAGAGCAAATTGTGCCGCCCGGCCGCGGAAAGCTCGAGGGCGCGCCGTGCGCGCTCTTGCCCCCGTACGTCTGCCAGATCGGGGCCGCCGGCACCGTTGCTGCGTTCCGCGGGGGCAACCCTGCGCGGCTCTCGCGCCCCGCGCAGATAGGCGCCCGCCTCCGCGAGGTGCTCGACCGGAATCGGCTCGACGCCCGCGAGCGCGGCCTCAGGCGCTGACTCAGGCGGGCAGATGAGCCGGTCGAGGCCCGCCCGTCGTGCCGCCTCGGCCGCGACGAGCGCGCCCGGCACCGGCCGAACACGGCCGTCGAGCGCGAGCTCACCGAGAGCTGCGTGCCGCGCAAGGCGCTCGGCCGGTATCTGATGGGAGGCGGCGAGGACTGCGAGCGCGATGGGCAGGTCGAACCCCGAACCCTCCTTCCTCAGCCCCGCGGGCGCCAGGTTGACCGTGATGCGGCGGAGCGGCCATTCGAGCTCCGCGCTCGTGATGCCGCTCCGCACCCGTTCCTTTGCCTCCTGACAGGCCTTGTCCGGCAGGCCGACGATGGAGAACGCGGGCACGCCGCGCTGGAGGTGAGCCTCCACCTCGACCGGCCGGGCCTCCAGTCCGACGAGAGCATGGGTTGTCGCGCGCGCCAGCACACCCTCGAAGCTACGCGGCGAAAGCGCGAGTGAGACACACGCTTTGCGCCGAGACCGGCACGAAAGCGAGTATTTTCGGGGCTTCGCTTCCGGCAAGGAGACGAAATGCGCACGGGTCCGCTCATCGCCGCCACCGCCGTCGTCGCTCTCGTCGCGGTTCCCGCTGCCGACGCCCTACTCGACCAGTTCGGGGTCAAGACGAGCCGCCTCTACGAACAGCAGCCGGCGGCCGCTACCGACGGCGGCGCCGAGTACTTCGCGTGGTCACAGAACGCCCGCACCCGGAAGAACCACTTCGACGCCTTTCTGAGCCGCACGGGCGATACGCGAGTGAAGCTGAACAGGAAGGGCCTGGGCTACATCGGCGGCATCGACCCGCCGGTGGTCGCCTACCAGCAGGTCGTCGAGGGCAATTCGGACCTGAAGCTCTACGACGTCGACACGCGGGCCCGCAGCGATCCTCCGGCCGGCGTAAACACGTCCAACTGGGAGTGGGAGCCGAGCATCTCGGGCGACTGGCTCCTCTTCGCCCGCCAGACGAATAGCGCGCAGTTCGTCATCCTGCGCAGCCTCACCACTGCCGCCAAGGTGGTGCTCGACCAAGGGCGGCGGTTCCACCACGCCGGCCAGGTGAGCGACGACTACGCCGTCTGGACCCGCTGCGGCAAGACCGCCTGCAACGTCGTCCGCAGGCAGCTCTCAACCGCCACGGACACCGTCCTGGCGAGGCCGGCGGACAGATTCCAGTACGGCGCAGCTGTCACTTCCACCGGAATCGTGTACGTGGCGCGGAGCTCGCCCAAATGTGGCGGAAGCGTGAAGATCGCCCGCTTCTTCGGCGCCGGCGATGCGGCCGACGGGACGGTCGTTGCCGACCTCGGGGCGAACGGTTGGGACCTCTGGAGCGCCTACGCGCGGGAGAACGACGACGAGAGCGTGGACGTCTTCTACGACCGCCTCCTCTGCGGAGGCAACAAGGCCGACATCTACCGCGTGCACGACCCGCACCCGGGTCCCTAGCTAACCCAGCGGAACACGCTCGATCCGCCGCCCGCGGACGCCGACGACCTCGAACGCGATCTCGAGCCCGAAGAGCTCCGGGTTCCGCGCGAGCCAGATCTCGGCTGCGCGGCGAAGCCGCCGCTCCTTCTCCGGCCCGACCGCCTCACGAGGGTCGCCGTAGCCGGGCCCGCTCCGCGCTTTGACTTCGCAGAACACGAGCCGCCCGCCGCGGCGCAACACGATGTCGAGCTCGTTTCGCCCCGCGCGCGCGTTCGCCTCGAGGACGCGGTAGCCCCGCAGGCGGTAGTAGAGGCGGACCTGCCGCTCTGCTCTACGCCCGAGCGCCCGCGCCGACAGTCTGCCCGGCATAGCAGCGCGCCTCGAAGGAAAGGCGGTGGATCTCGCTCGGGCCCCGCTCACGCACGACCGCGGAGTGACCAGGCGTGATGTAGCCCACATGTGATGCGAACCCGTAGGCCGGATAGAGGGCGTCCAGCCGGTGCATCGCCCGGTCGCGGACGACCTTCGCCACGATCGACGCAGCAGCGATCGCGGCACTCCGCGTGTCCCCGTCGACCACGGCCGTGTGCTCCGGGGCGAGCGGGCCGAGCCGGAAGCCGTCGACCAGGCAGACCTCGGCGGGCGGAGAGAGATCGGAAAGCGTCTCCCGGAGACCACGGAGGTTCGAGCGGTGCAGGCCGTCGGAGTCGATGACCGCCGGCGGGATGATGCGCACTGCGATCCGCGAAGCACACCCCGTCACCGCGCGGAAGAGCCGGGCGCGCTCATCCGGGGTGAGCTGTTTCGAGTCGTTGAGGATCGAGAGCGGGCGCACCTTGTGCTCGCGCAGGACGTCGTAGTCGAAGAGAACAGCCGCGGTCACGAGCGGGCCCGCGAGGCTTCCGCGGCCCGCCTCGTCGGCTCCGGCGACGAAGCGCGCTCCGAGCCGGCGATCGAAATTGAGGAGCTTCCGGCCCGTCTTGCGCACGGGCCCGAGGATAGATGACGCCGACGATGGCCAGTCGGCGGAGACGGGCTTCCGACACGAAATCGTCTTGACTTCGCGCGGAGCTCAGCTCGTGGAGACGGCGAGGCTGGGACGCTTGTTGTTCTTCGCGCGGACGGCCGCTTGCGGCCGGTCGCGAAGGCTAGCCCCGCTGCTTCTCGCGGACGCGCGCCTTCTTCCCCACCTTGGAGCGAAGGTAGTAGAGCTTCGCGCGGTTCACGTCACCGATCGCCATCACCTCGATCTTCTCGATCTTCGGCGAGTGCACGGGGAACGTCCGCTCGACGCCGACGCCGAAGGAGTTCTTCCGCACGGTGAAGGTCTCGCGGACCCCGGCGCCCTGGCGCTTGATGACGATGCCTTCGAAGACCTGGACGCGGCGGCGCTGGCCCTCGATCACCTGGAAGTGCACGCGCACGGTGTCGCCGGCCTTGAACTCGGGGATGCCGTCGCGCAGCTGCTTGCGCTCGAGGATGTCGATGGGCGTGCTCATAGGAAAAGGAGCCACGAGGGCCGACGCACCATGCTAGCGAAAGGAAATGCGCTGCGGGGGCCAGTAGACGGCGAAGACGGGACCGATGAGGTCGTCGCGCGGGACTGATCCCCACTCCCGGCTGTCGCACGATTGCGAGCGGTTGTCGCCCATCATGAAGTAGCTCCCCAGCGGGACTTTCCACGTATCGGTGCGCTCGTCGCGCTCGTCCGCCGGCACGTAGGGCTCGTCGAGCTTCTCGCCGTTGATGAAGACCGTGCCGTTCCGCTCCTGGACGGTGTCGCCGGGTAGACCGACGATGCGCTTGACGAAGGTGCCGCCCGCGCCGCAGGCCTCGAGCGCCTTCGGAGGAGTGTTGAACACGACGATGTCGCCTCGATGCGGATCGCGGAAGTGATAGATGAAGCGGTTCGCGAGCACCCGGTCCGAGTAGCCCGCCAGGCAACCGGGCTGGGGCCTCGCGCAATGGAGGGTCGGCTCCATGGAGGAGGACGGGATCCGGTACGGGTTCACGACCCAGGCCTTGATCGCGAGCACCGCGCCGACGGCGACGACGATGGTCACGACCCAGTCGATCACCGTGGGCCAGGGAGCCGGCAGGCCGGTCGTGAGGCGGTCGATCGGCCCTCTCACGAAAGCGTTCGCTCTCTGCTTTGCTCCTTGCGCCACGTCTCGATACGAGCGTGGTCTCCGGAGAGAAGGACGTCGGGCACGGACCAGCCGTTGAACTCCGGCGGCCGCGTGTACTGGGGAAACTCGAAGCCGCCCTCGAGCGCGGCCGAGAACGTCTCGACCGCGCCGCTCTCCTCCCGGATCGCCCCGGGAAGGCGGCGCGCGACCGCGTCCACGAGGACCATCGCGGGCAGCTCACCGCCGGAGAGGACGTACGGACCGATCGAGACCGTGTCCGTGGCGATGTGCTCGACGATGCGCTCATCGAAGCCCTCGAAGCGCGCCGAGAGAAGCGTCAGCTCGTCCTCGCCGGCGAGCTCCTCGACGAGCTCCTGGTCGAGCTGTCGGCCCTGCGGGCTGAGCGCGACGATGCGCCGGCCTGCGGGATGCCCGTACACGGCGGCGAGCGCCGCGTGCACCACGTCGACACGGAGCACCATCCCCGCGCCGCCTCCATAGGGCTCGTCGTCGACCTGACCGCCGCCGAGCGGCGTGAAGTCCCGGTAGTTCCAGAGGCGCAGGTCGAGCTCGGTGCCGAGCACGGTCGCGATGGGCCGCTGCTCCGTCATCCAGGCGAAGGCATGCGGGAGCGGTGTGAAGACGTCGATCTGCACGGGAGAACGTTAGTCGCGCTCGGCGAAGCCACGCGCCACCAGGATGCGGCGGCGCTCGAGGTCGACGTCGAGAACGCACTGCGAGACCAGCGGCAGCGCGAGGCCCGTGTCGAGCTCGAGGACATCGTTCGCCACCCCCGGGGCCACGTCCTGCACGGCGCCGAGCGAGCGGCCTCCCTCCTCCTCGACGGCGAGCCCGACGAGCTCGAAGACGTAGTAGCCGCCTTCTTCGACCGGCGGGAGCTCGTCGCGCGGCACGGCGAGAACAGTGCCACGCTCGAACGGTCGGTCCAGCCGGACGACCATGCGGCCCCCGGCGCGTTTCGACGCGACGACGGCCGCGGGCTCCTCCCCCGCCAAGAGGCGCGCTCCGACGGCGAAGCGCTCAGGATCGTTGCTTGCGTCCTCGACGACGAAGGAGCCGTCGAGGCCGTGTGGGCGGCCCACGCGGCCCACAGGAACCAGGTCGGCCACGCTCTACTCGTTGACGATCTCGAGCTGGACGCGCTCGTTTTGATGCGCCCCGCTCGCGCGTACGATCGTGCGGAGGGCACGGGCGATGCGGCCCTGGCGCCCGATCACCTTGCCGACGTCGTCCTCGGCCACCCGGAGCTCGAGCACGGTCGCGCCGTCGCGCTCGGCGCGCGTGACCGTCACCTCGTCGGGGTTGTCGACGAGGCTCTTGGCCAGGTACGTGACGAGATCTTCCAACTAGGAGATTCCCTGGGCCTTCATGAGACGCCGCACCGAGTCGGTCGGCTGGGCGCCCTTCGAGATCCAGTCCTTCACCTTCGCCTCGTCGATCTCGATCGTGGACGGCTGAGTCTGCGGGTTGTAGCGCCCGACGATCTCGATGAACTTCCCGTCGCGCGGCGAGCGCGAGTCGGCGACGACCACCCGATAGATCGGGTTCTTCTTCGACCCGACGCGGGCCAGTCTGATCTTTGCTGCCATTCGTTCCTTTCTAGCGCCGTTGCTGGGCGACTATCGACTGGAGGTTCGGCATCTTGCCGCGCCCCATCTGCTTCATCATCTTCTCCATCTGCTTGCGCATCTGCAGCAATTGGTTCACCTGCTGCACGCTCGTGCCGCTCCCGGTGGCGATGCGAGCCCGGCGCGAGCCCTTGATGATCTCCGGATGACGCCGCTCCTCGGCGGTCATGGACAGCACCATCGCCTCGACGCGGGCGAGCTGGCGTTCGTCCACGTCGACGCCCTGGAGCTGCTTGCCCATCCCCGGGATCATCCCGATGAGGCTCTTCATCGGCCCCATCTTCCGCATCATCTTGTAGGCCTGCAGGAAGTCCTCGAAGGTGAAGCGGCCCTGCATGAGGCGCTTCTCGAGCGCGGCCTGCTCGTCCTCCTGCGCGGCCTCCTCGGCGCGCTCGATCAGCGTGAGAACGTCGCCCATCCCCAGGATCCGCGAAGCCATGCGGTCTGGATGGAAGTACTCGAGCTGGTCGAGCTTCTCGCCGGTCGAGGCGAGCTTCACGGGCTTGTCCGTGACCGCCTTGACGGAGAGGGCCGCGCCGCCGCGCGCGTCGCCGTCGAGCTTCGTGAGGACGATGCCGTCGAAGTCGATCCGCGCGGCGAACGCCTCGGCGACGGAGACGGCATCCTGGCCGGTCATCGAGTCGAGAACGAGGAGGATGTTGTGCGGCTTGAGCTCCTTGCGGACGGCCGCGAGCTCGTTCATGAGCTCCTCGTCGATGTGCAGGCGGCCGGCGGTGTCCACGATGAGCACGTCCCGCCCCTGCGCCCGGGCCTGGTCGAGGCCTTCCTTCGCCACCTTGACCGCGTCCTTCGTCGAGCGGTCGAGGTAGACCGGAATCTGGATCTGCTTCCCGAGCTGCTCGAGCTGGTCGATCGCCGCCGGGCGCTGGAGATCGGCGGCCACGAGGGTGGGCGCCTTGCCCTCCTTGCGGAGCAGGAGCGCGAGCTTGGCCGCCGCGGTCGTCTTGCCCGAGCCCTGGAGGCCGGCGAGCAGGATGATCGTCGGCGGACGACCTGCGAAGGCGAGCTTCGAGCCGCCCTGGCCCATGATGGCGGTGAGCTCGTCGTGGACGATCTTCACGACCTGCTGCCCGGGCGTGAGGCTCTTCGTCACCTCGGCCCCGGCGGCGCGCTCCTTCACGCGGGCGACGAAGTCCTTGACGACCTGGAAGTTGACGTCGGCCTCGAGGAGCGCGAGGCGGATCTCCCGCATCGCCTTGGCGAGATCCTCGTCGGACAGCGTGCCGCGCCCTCGGAGATCGCCGAGAGTCGCTTGCAGTTTGTCGGAAAGTGTGTCGAACATGCCGGTCGGGAAGTGTAGCCAGGACGCTTTCTAGCTCTTTTATCGGAAGGAGACAGGCATGGCAGAGATCGCAAAGGTCATTCGGGTGATCGGGCAGTCGCCGACGAGCTTCGCCGAGGCGACCAAGGTGGCCGTTCAGGAGGCCGGGAAGACCGTGCGCGACATCCACGGCGCACACGTCGTCGAGATGAGCGCGGTCGTCGAGAACGAGGAGATCACGCTCTTCAGGACGACGGTGGACATCGCCTTCGGCGTCGAGCGCTAGATCGCGCGGGAGGGCAGCTCGGCGAAGACGACCTCGTAAGTCTCGATGCTCGCCATGATGCCGGTCATCTCCGCCCACGCGTCGATGTGCTGCTGCACGGCTTCGCCGCTCGCGGCTGCGGTCTCGGCATCCGTCCAGAGCGTGACGCTGACCGTGCACATGCTCTCGTCGTCGTGGAGGAGGTAGGCGCCGCAGAACCCATCGGTCTGCATGGCGATGGGGAGGTAGTCCTCCGTGAACCAGTTGCGGCCGATCTCCCAGTTGTCGGGGGAAACGTCCTCGTAGCGCACGAGCCTCGCATGCATGGCAAGAGGGTAAGCCGCGCAGGTCGCCGCGTCTAGTTCTCCTGGGAGGTCGGGCGGATGAGCAGCTCGTTCACGTCGACATGTGGAGGCTGGGAGACGGCGTACAGAATCGCGCGGGCGATGTCGTCGGGCTCGAGCGCTCCCGCAGGCGGTGAGTCGAAGAACGGCGTGTCCACGCTGCCCGGCTCGATCAGCGTGACCCTGACGCCCGTGCCGTTGAGCTCCTGCCGCGCCGCTTCTCCCATCGCCGTCACCGCCCACTTGGTCGCGGAGTAGAGCGAGCCGGGGAGCGCTCGGCGGCCGGCCACCGAGCCCGTGAGGAGCAGGTGGCCCCTCGACTCCTTCAGCGCGGGCAGGGCGGCGCGGATGGTCAGCGCGCAGCCGTAGACGTTCGTCAGAACCATGCTCTTCCAGAACTCCGGGCTCTCTTCGAGAAAGCCGCGCTTGGCGCCGAAGCCCGCGTTGGCGAGCGCGACGTCTATCTGGCCAAAACGGCCGATCGCCGTTTCGGCCAAGGCCTGTTGATCCGGCCATTCCGTCACGTCGCACTTGACTGCGATGGCCCGCTCAGGTCCGCCCAGCTCTTCGGCAAGCGCCTCGAGCTTGTCGACGCTCCGCGCGCCGAGGACGACGCGGTGGCCGGCCTCGACCGCGCGCCGCGCGGTCGCCTCGCCGATCCCGCTCGAGGCGCCCGTGATGAGGAAGACCTTGTCCGAATCCGTCATCTCGCGCCCGCCACCCTAGTCGCTCACATCGCTGCCTTGTGTTGCACGCTCTCGACTCTCGAGGATCCGGATCGAAGCGTTCAAGCGGATCGACTTTGTGCACGTGAAACACAAGGCCCGCTTTGTAGCGCGGTCGAGGGACGCTGGATGGGTGGCCGCGGCGGGCGGCGCGGTGGGTGGGCGACCAGGCGGGCGGCCCAGGTGGGAGGGCGCCCCGCCCCGGTGGGAGGGCGCCCCGGTGGGCGGGCGGGCGGCCGGGCGGTCAGTCGGCCGAGACGAGAGCCCGCGCGAACTCGCCGGCGTCGAACGGCTGCAGGTCGTCCAGCGATTCCCCCACGCCGACGAGCTTGACCGGCAACCCAAGCTCGTGTGCGATCGCCACGGCGATCCCGCCCTTCGCGCTCCCGTCCAGCTTGGTGAGGGCGACGCCGGAGACCTGCACCGCCTCGCCGAAGAGCCGCGCCTGTTGGAGCCCGTTCTGGCCGGTGGTCGCGTCGACGACGAGCAACGTCTCGTGCGGCGCCCCGTCGAGGCGCTGCGCGATCACGCGGCGGATCTTCGAGAGCTCCTCCATGAGGTTCGTCTGCGTGTGCAGGCGGCCGGCCGTGTCGACGATGACGACGTCGCGCCCGCGCGCCTGCGCCGCCTCGATCGCGTCGAACGCGACAGCCGCGGGATCGGCCCCCTGCGACGAGCCGACGAAGTCCGCGCCCGCCCGGCCGGCCCAGATCTCGAGCTGCTCGTCCGCCGCCGCGCGGAAGGTATCCGCGGCCGCGACGACGACGGAGTGTCCGTGATCCTTGAGGCGCGAGGCGAGCTTGCCGATCGTGGTCGTCTTTCCGGTGCCGTTCACGCCGACGACGAGTATGACCGTGGGCTCCGCGCCCAGGGCGAGTCGGCCGCTCCCGTCCGGGGCCATCATCCCGGCGACGAGCTCCTGCAGGCCCTCGACGAGCTCCCCCTCGCTCGCCGGCTCGCGTGCCTCGAGCTGCTGGACGAGCTCCACGGTGGCAGGCACGCCGACGTCGGCGCGGATCAGCGCCTCCTCGACACGCTCCCACGAGTCCGCGTCGGCCGGGTTGAAGAAGAGATCCTGGGTGAGCGCCTTGCGGCTGCCCGCGAGCGACTCGCGCAGGCGCCCGAACCAGCCGCGCCGGCCCTCCGCCTCGTCTCCCGCCTCGGGCTCGGCGTCGTCGCCGAGAAACTCGGCCCAGCTCGTCACGCCGAGAGCGCGTGCAGGCTCTCGCGCTCTCCGGCCAGCCGCTTCGACACGATCTGGGAGACTCCGTCGGCGCCCATCGTCACGCCGTAGAGGATATCGGCGGCCTCCATCGTCCTCTTCTGGTGCGTGACGACGATGAACTGCGCGCGCTCCGAGAACTGCCGCAGCAGGTCGACGAAGCGGCCGATGTTCGTGTCGTCGAGCGCGGCCTCGACCTCGTCGAGGAGGTAGAAGGGGCAAGGGCGCGCGAGGAAGAGCGCGAAGAGGAACGAGATGGCGCCGAGCGCCTTCTCGCCGCCCGAGAGAAGCGAGAGCCGCGTCACCCGCTTGCCCGCGGGCTGGAGCTCGACCTCGATGCCGGCGTCCTCGCCCTCCTCGTCCCCCTCGCGGCGGACAAGCCTCCCCCTCCCGCCCGGGAAGAGCGTGCCGGCCACCTCGGCGAAGTGCTGCTCGACGGCGGCATACGTCTCCTCGAAGAGGCGCTCGACGGTGGCGGTGAGGTCGTCGCGGAGCTTCGCGAGCTCCTCGAGCGAGCGCTCGAGATCCTCGCGCTGCGTCGTGAGCTCTTCGAGGCGCTCCTTCTCGCGGGCGTGCTCTTCGGCGGCGAGCGGATTCACCTGGCCGAGCGCTTCTCGCCGGCGTTCCAGGCGCTCGATCTGCGTGCGGAGCTCGTCGACCTCCTCGTCGGAGAGCGCCTCGGCCTCGCCGCCCTCGGGCAGGCGCGCGAGCACGTCGTCACGCTCGCGGGTCAGGCCGGCGACTTCCACGGCGATCGCCGAGAGCCTCTCGCCGGCCTCCGTCGCCGCACGGCGAAGCTCCGCCTCGCGCGCCCCCAGCGCCCTGAGCCCCTCCCCGAGCTCGCCGGACCGGCTCCCGCCCGCATCGACTCGCGCCCTGAAAGGCGGCTCGAACCGAAGCGCGCCCTGGGCAGCAGCATCGAGGAGTGCGGCGACCTCGTCGGCCCGCTCGGCCAGCCGGAGCAGGAAGCTCGAGTCGGCGCGCGGCTCGGGACGCGCCTTCGCCTGTGCGCCGGAGGAGAACCAGAGCTGGTCGCCCGCCAGGACGGCGACGGCGTCCAGGCCCGCAGCCTGCGCGAGCTCGAGCCGCTCTCCCGCCTCGGACGCGTCTCCCACCTCGGCGCGGTCCCAGCCGGAGGCCGCGGCCAGCGTCTTTTCGAAGGTCGAGGCCGGCGGAGGAGCGGCAGGCCGGGCAGCGTCGGCGCGCAGAGCGCGGGCGATCTCCTCGGCCCGCTCGCGCCTGAGCTCGATGCGCTCGATCGCGCTTCGCAGACGATACAACGCGGCTGTGGCTTCCTCGTGCTTGCCCGCGGCCTCGGCGAGCTCCTCCTCGGCGCGATGGCGCTCGGCGAGCAGCCCGGAAAGCGTGTTGTCGCGACGCTTGCGCTCGAGCTCGGCGGCGCTCTTCCGCTCGGCGACGTCCGCCAAACGGTTCTCGATGCGCTCCAGCTCGGCCGCGGCGATCCGGCCGCGCAACCCGTCCAGCTCGACGCGGAGCTTCTCCGCCCGCTCGGCGGCAGAGGCCTGGAGCGCCAGGGGTCGTAGGCGCTTGCGCACCTCGTCCTCGAGGTCGCGCGCCCGCTCCGCCTGGATCTGCACGCGGGCGAGCTTCAGCTCGGCACGGTGACGGCGGCGCTTGAACTTGCCGAGGCCGGCGGCCTCCTCGATGAGCGCACGGCGCTCGGCCGGCTTCGAAGAGAGGATTTGCTCGACGCGGCCTTGCCCGATGATGGAGTGCATCTCGCCGCCGAGCCCGATGTCGGCCAGCATCTCGACCACGTCCGTGCGGCGCACGTGCGCGCGGTTGACGAGGTACTCGCCTTCTCCGCCGCGATGCAGGCGCCTGGCGATCGAGAGCTCCGAGAACTCGAGCGGCCCGTCGCCGTCCTCGTTGTCGAAGAGGAGCTCGACCTCCGCGAAGGAGGCAGGCTCGCGTCCATTTCCGCCCGCGTAGAGGACGTCGTCGGGCTTCTCCGCCCGGAGCTCGCTCGGGCTCAGGCTGCCCGCGGCCCAGACGATCGCGTCGGAGACGTTCGACTTGCCCGAGCCGTTCGGCCCCACGACCACGGCGACGCCCGGCTCGAGACGAACCTCGACCGGGTCCGGGAACGACTTGAAGCCGCGCAGCTTGATCGCACGCAGATGCACGCGACCGGAGTCTGACGATCAGGACGGACGGGGGGTCGACCCATCATGATTCTCCGCGGATGAGCGTGGAGCGCGAGAAGCAGGTCGCTGCCGAGGCGGCGGCGCAGCTCGTCGAGGACGGCATGACCGTCGGGCTCGGCACGGGCTCGACGGTTGCCTACCTCCTCCCCGCCCTCGCCGCGCGCGGCCTGACGCTCCGCTGCGTCGCGACCTCGCTTCGCACGGAGGAGGAGGCGCGTGCCGCCGGGCTTCCCGTCGAGCCGTTCGGCGGCATCGCCCGGCTCGACCTCGCCGTCGACGGCGCCGACCAGATCGCTCCGGACCGCTGGATCGTCAAGGGCGGCGGAGCGGCGCACACGCGGGAGAAGGTCGTCGCCGCCTCGTCCGACCGCTTCGTCGTCATCGCCTCGTCGGACAAGCTCGTCGAGGCGATTACGCCGCCGATCCCGCTCGAGCTCCTTCCCTATGGCCTCGACGCGACCCTTGCGCGCCTGGGGGAGGTCGAGCTGCGCGACGTGCCGCCGAGCCCCGACGGCGGCGTGATCGCTGACTATCTCGGCCCGGTGGAGGATCCGGAGGCGGTGGCGGCGTGGCTCTCCGCCACGCCGGGCGTCGTCGAGCACGGGCTCTTCCCGCCCGAGCTGACCTCTGATGTCATCTTCGGCCGGAGGGACGCGGCCGAGCGGCTCACCTCGTAGGCCACGTGCGCGTGCTCGTCACGGGAGGGTCCGGCGTCCTGGGTCGCGCCGCGATCCCTCGCTTGCGCACGCTCGGCCACGAGGTCTCGGCGCCGCCCCACGGCGAGCTCGACGTCCTCGACCGAGATGTACTGCAGGCCGCTGTCACGTCTGCGGATGCCGTCTACCACCTCGCGACCCGCATCCCGCAGGGAGGCGGCGATTGGGCCGCGAACGACCGCGTGCGTCAGGACGGGACGCGGCTCCTCGTCGACGCCGCGCTCGGGTCGGAGGTCGCCGTCTTCGTCCTGCCGACGGTCGTGTTCGTCTACCCGCCCGGGCCCGCCGACGAGGGAACGCCGGTCGTGCCGCACGAACATCTCCGCTCGGCGCTCGCCGCCGAGGAGGAGGTCGCCCGGTTCGCCGCCGCCGGCCGGCGCGGCGTCGTGCTCCGGCTCGGGCGCCTGTGGGGCCCGGGAACCGACGCCGACCGGCCGACTGGGGATTTGCCGCAGCTTCACGTCGACGACGCCGGAGCTGCGCTCGCAGCCGCGCTCGTCGTGCCGAGTGGGCTCTACAACGTCGTCGCCGACGGCCACGCGGTCTCGAACAGGAGGTTCAAGGCTGCGTCCGGGTGGATGCCCGTGCGCTAGGCGGCGTCGCCGAGCTTCTCGAGCGCCTCGCGGGCGGCTGCCTGTTCGGCCGCCTTCTTGGAGGCGCCGGTGCCGACCCCGAGCTGCTCGTCGTCGATGACGGCCGCGCAGGTGAACCTGCGGCTGTGCGGAGGCCCTTCGACCTCGAGCACGACGTAGGAGACCGTCTTGCCGCGCCGTGCGAGCTCCTCCTGGAGCTCGGTCTTGAAGTCGACGTGGCCTTGGAGCGCGTACTCGATCCGGTCGGTGAACGCCGACACGATCGGGCCCCGGATCGGCTCGAAGCCGTGCTCCAGGTAGAGCGCCCCGAGGCAAGCCTCGACGAGCGCGGCGAGGACGTTGCGGTTCGTGGACAGCCGCCGAAGCTCGTCGGAGTCTCCCTGGCTGTCGCCGTGCTCGAGGAGCCGCTTGCCGAGGTCGAGGCGCCGTCCGACGACGGCACAGCTCTGCCGCGAGACGACGTGGGCGCGGAGCTTCGCCAACCGGCCTTCCTGCGAGTCCGGAAAGCGCTCGTAGAGCTCCTGCGCGATCGCGAGACCGAGCACGCTGTCGCCGAGGAACTCGAGCCGCTCGTAGGAATCCGCCCTGTCCGCCGCCCAGGAGGCATGCGTGAATGCGTTGCGCATGCGCTCCGCGGGCAGGGAGTCGATCAGTTGGAGAAGGGCTGCGTCGGGGCTCCCGGCCCCGCCCTCGTTACTGGTGGGACGAGATGTAGTCGACAGCCTGTCCGACGGTGGTGATCTGCTGGGCGTCCTCGTCCGAGATCTTGATCCCGAACTGATCCTCGAGCTCCATGATCAGTTCGACGAGATCGAGCGAGTCAGCGTCGAGATCCTCCTGGAACGAAGCCTCCTCGGTGATCTCGTTCGCGTCGACACCGAGTTGCTCGACCAGCACTTCCTTGACCCTTTCGGCGACCTCTTCGCGCGAAGCTGCCATCTCGCTCTCGTACCTGCCTTTCTCTCTGGGGCCCAGCGGGACGCAGGATGCTACCACGCTAGCCCGGGGCCGCCGCAACCTCTTCCTCGAGACGCGACGCGACGCGCTCGACGACATTTCCCGCCGCGCCCTGCGCTCCGAGCGTGATCGCGTTCGCGATCGCGGTGCGCGAGCTCGACCCATGCGCGATGACGACGAGGCCGCGCAGGCCGAGGAGATATGCGCCGCCGTAGGTTTCCGGATCGAGCCGCTTGCGCAGGCCGCGCGCCGCCGGCCGGATCAGAAGCCCCCCGAGCTTGCCGCGGGAGCTCGCCTCGATCTCCTTCCTGAGCTCGTCGAGGAGCGTCTTGATCGTCCCCTCCATGAGCTTCAGCGCCATGTTCCCGGTGAAGCCGTCGCAGACGACCACGTCGGCCGCATGCGCGAGCAGGTCGCGGCTCTCGACGTTGCCGACGAAGTCGAGATGGCTCGCCGCGAGCTCGGGATGCGTCTCGCGGACGAGTCGGTTTCCCTTCTCGGGCTCCTCGCCGATGGAGAGGAGCGCCACCTTCGGCTCGGCGATGCCGAGGATCTCCTCCGCGAAGACGGAGCCCATGTGGCCGAACTGGACGAGGTGCTCGGGGCGCGCGTCGGCGTTGGCGCCCGCGTCGATGAGCACCGAGGTGCCGCCGATGGACGGAAGCGGCACGGCGATCGCGGGGCGATGAACGTCGGGGAGCCGCCGCACCTCGAGCAGGCCGGCCGCGAGCATCGCGCCCGTGTTCCCCGCCGAGACGACGGCCTGGGCCTCGTCCTCGCCCACCGCCCGGCACGCCGCGAACATCGAGCTCGCGCGCTTCTCCCGCGCCGCGTCGGACGGCTTCTCGTCCATCGCGACGACGTCGTCCGCGTGCACGATCTCGAGGCCTTCGGCGAGCGGCTCGAGCAACTCGCGGCGCCCGTAGAGGACGGGCTCGACGGTGTCGGAGGCCGCCAGAAGCGCGCCCGCAACGATCTCCTGCGGGGCTCGATCGCCGCCCATCGCGTCGACCGCGACCCGGATCTTAGGCACGGCTACGGAGCCGGAGTCTCGAGCGGCTCGACTTCACGACCGCGGTACGTTCCGCAGGTCGGGCAGACGTGATGCGGCCGCTTCGGCTGATGGCACTGCGGGCACTCGACGACAGCGGGCGTCGACAGCTTGTGCGTCGCGCGCCGCTTGTCGCGGCGGGACTTGGAGGTTTTTCGCTTGGGGACTGCCATGGCCGCGGCTGAGTATAGCCAGAGCTCCCTCCATCCCCGCGCAGAAGCCTTGTGTTGCACGAAACCGGCTGCGTCGCACCTCGGAACCACGATTTCAAGCCGAAAGACCTTGTGTGCGCTTGCAACACAAGGTCCGCATGGTGAGGCGGAGGAGATGCGGCGCGGCGTGCTGGACGCTACAAGCGGTCTTTCAGCTCGGCCAGCTTCGACCAGCGTTCGTCGCCGCCCTCGTCGGGATGCTCGTGCGGCTCGGAGTTCAGGTCGCGGCCGCAGACCGGGCAGAGGCCGGCGCAGTCGGGCCGGCAGAGGATCTTGTCCGGGAGGGCGAGAGCGACGGCGTCGCGGGCCCAGGCGGAGAGGTCGAGCCGGTCGTCCTGGAGATACGGCGTCCGGAGCTCCTCGTCGCCGTTCGGGGTCGTCGCCTGATACTGGCGATCCCTGATGGTGACGTCGAGGCCGGCGTCGCCGAGGCAGCGCACGCACGGGCCGACAAGGCGCACGTCGAACTCGAGCTCGAGCAAGAGCCCGGACGAGAGGCGCGTCAGCGTGAGCGCGGCCTCGGGCGATTCCGGGATCGGGACGTAGCGCTGCCCGCCGAGCTCGAGCGGCTCGAGCTCGACCTCCTTGACGTCGCGAAACTGCTCTCCGGACTGGAGCCGGACCGTGCGGATGTTGAAGACCGTCATCTCCGGCCAGCGTAGCGAACGAAAGAGGGGGTCTAGACGGCCTGTTGCTCGTCGGTGATGCCTGCCACCACGGACTCCTGGGAGCGCTCGTGGAGCCGCTCGCGGCCCCGCCGCACGGCCCCGAGGAACTTGTCCAGGTTGACCTCGAGCGTCGAGAGGATCGAGTCGGCCCAGTCCTCCATCTCGAGGCGGGTCTCGCGCGCCTGGCGCCGGGCGTCCTCGACGATCTCCTGGGCCTGGCGCTCGGCCAGCTTGACGATCTCGGTCTGCGACGCCTCGCGCACGGCCTGCTCGCGCGCCTCACCGAGAATCCGGTCGCTTTCGCGCTTGGCCTCCGCGAGCATCTCCTGGCGCTCCTTGACGATCCAGCGGGCCTGCTTGATCTCCTCCGGAATCGTCGCGCGCATCTGGTCGAGGATGTCGTAGATCTCCTCGCGGTCGATG
>Ga0111539_10003023_pt1 | contig 22296 bp, 20 predicted proteins | sample RhiMethybrSRZTD1_FD_79667 | JGI IMG/M metagenome (GOLD analysis project Ga0111539, IMG submission 79667) | Populus rhizosphere microbial communities from Tennessee, USA - Rhizosphere MetaG P. TD hybrid SRZTD1 (version 2) (version 2) | ecosystem: Host-associated > Plants > Roots > Rhizosphere >...
GCGACCTGTACCTGCGCCTGCCCGAGGCGGGCAGCGGCGGCGACACCCTGTCGGCGTTCCTGACCTCCGAACAGGCGCTGCTGCGGCACAACGCGCGCACCAAGGGCACGCCGCTCGTCGCGTCCTATCCGGCCGCCGGGGTGCCGACGCTCGACTTCCCGTACGTGGTGCTGCCCGGCGCCACCCGGCCGGAGGTGTCGGTCGCGACCACGCTGCTGTCCCGGCTGCTGGCGCCGCCGGCCCGTAAGGCCCTCCAGCAGGCCGGCTTCCGGGATCCGGACGGCTCGCCGCCGCCCGCCGGTGTCGACCCGGCGCCGACGGCCAGCCGGGTCACGCTGACGCCGGTTCCCCCGGTCCCGATGCCGTCGGAGGACAGCCTGGTGCAGGTGCTCAGCCGGTGGACCGGGGTGCACCTGTCGGCCCGTATCCTCGGCGTCATCGACGTCTCCGGCTCGATGAACGAACGCGTCGGTGCGCAGACCCGGCTGTCGCTGCTGATGCAGACCGCCCAGGAGGGCCTCGGCCTGCTGATGGACACCACCGACGTCGGCGTCTGGGTGTTCTCGACGCGGATGGACGGCGACCGGGACTACCAGGTGCTCGTGCCGCCCGGCCCGCTGTCGCAGCAGCGCAGCCGGATCTTCAACGTGCTCGGCTCCATCCGGGCCAAGCCCGACGGCGACACCGGCCTGTACGACACCACGCTGGCCGCCTACCAGGAGGCCCGTCGCAACTGGGTGCCGGGCCGGATCAACCTCATCCTGGTCGCCACCGACGGCCGCAACGACGACGCGCAGAGCATCACCCGGGCGCAGCTGCTGGCCGAGCTGACCAAGCTGGTCGACCCGCGCCGGCCGCTGCCGATCCTGTTCTTCGCGATGGGCCCGGGTGTCGACCTGGGCGAGCTGAACGAGATCGCGAAGGTCGTCGACGGTCGGGTGTACAACGCCGCCCAGCCCAGCGACATCCGGCCCATCTTCTTCTCCGCCCTGTCCGACTTCGGCTGCCAACCCCCCTCATGCCGCAAGTGACGGGACGGCTCGCACAGCGGGTGCGCGGGGCTGTGACAGCCGCGCGCCGCAACCCGCTGACCGTTGGCTGCCTGCTCGGGCTCGTCGCGGTCTCGTTCATGCAACGGCCCGGCAAGGTCACCTTCGACACGAAGCTGGACCTCGCGGTCAACCCGTCGGGTTTCATGGCGCGCTCGCTGCACCTGTGGAACCCGATGGCGACGTCGGGCGAGCTGCAGAACCAGGCCTACGGCTACCTGTTCCCGATGGGACCGTTCTTCGCCGCCGCGCAGGCGGTGGGCGTGCCGATGTGGGTCACCCAGCGGCTGTGGTGCGCGCTGGTGCTGTGCCTCGCGTTCGGCGGCGTCCTGCTGGTCGCGCGGGCGCTTGGCATCGGCACGCCGACGAGCCAGCACCTCGGCGCGCTGGCGTACGCGCTGGCCCCGCGGATGCTCACCGAGATCGGTCCGGTGTCCGCCGAGATGCTGCCGGCCGCGCTGCTGCCCTGGGTGCTCCTGCCGCTGATCCGGCTCGGCCCGGCCAAGCCGCGCCGGGCAGCCGCGCTGTCCGGCCTGGCCGTGCTGTGCATGGGCGGCGTCAACGCCGCGATCGTGGTGACGGTGCTGCTGCTGCCCGGGCTGTACCTGGTGACCCGGCCGGTGACCCGACGGCACGTCGCGCTCGTCTTCTGGTGGCTCGTCGCGGTGGCCGCCAGCGTCCTGTGGTGGCTGCTGCCGCTGGTGCTGCTGGGCCGCTACAGCCTGCCGTTCCTCACCTACATCGAGTCGGCCGCCAACACGACGGGCATCGTGTCGCTGTTCCAGGCGGTGCGCGGTACCAACCAGTGGGTGGCCTACGTCGTCGAGGGCGAGCCGTGGTGGCCGGCCGGCTTCATGCTCGTCGACAACCCGTTCCTGATGGTCGCCACGATGGCGCTGGCCGCGGTCGGGCTCGCCGGGCTGGCCGCCCGGGGGCTGCCGGAGCGCCGGTTCCTGGTGCTGGGCACGCTGGCCGGTCTGGCTCTGATCACCGTCGGGTTCGTCGGCGCCCTCGACTCGCCGCTGGCCGCCACCGCGCGCCACCTCCTGGACGGCCCGCTGGCGCCGCTGCGCAACGTCCACAAGTTCGAGCCGGTGCTCCGGCTGCCGATCGCGCTCGGGTTGATGCACGCGCTGACAAGGGTTCCGGTCGACGCGCTGCGCCGCCTCACGGTGCGCCCGCCGCGGCTGGTACAGGCGACTGTCGTCGTGCTGATCCTCGTCGTCGCCGCGCCCGCCTGGGTGATCGCGCTGCGGCCCGGACCCGGCTGGAGCGACCTGCCCCGCTACTGGCGGCAGGCGGCGACCTGGCTCGGCGCCCAGAACCGCGACGCCCGCACGCTGCTGGTGCCGGGCACCGGCTTCGGGCAGTACACCTGGGGGCGCACCGTCGACGAGCCGATCCAGCCGCTGGCCCGGGCGCCGTGGGCGATGCGCACCCAGGTGCCGCTCGGCTCGGAGGGCAACACCCGGGTCATGGACACCGTGGAGGAGGTGCTGGCCGGGGGCGAGGGCTCGGCCGGGCTCGCGGGCTACCTGGCCCGCAACGGCTACCGCTACCTGTTGCTGCGCAACGACATCGACCGCTCCCGGCCGGACGTCCCGCCGATCACCGTGATCCGCCAGGCGATCGCCCGCTCCCCCGGCCTGCACCTCGCGGCCGAGTTCGGGCCGCAACTCGCGCCGCCGGACGAGACGCGCAGCCCCGTCGACGACGGCGAGCAGCCGCCCCGCGTCATCGAGATCTACGCGGTCGACGAGCCGGTGCCGCTGGTCCGGGCGGTGCCGACGGCCGAGGTGGCGACGGTCAGTGGCGGCCCCGAGTCGTTGCTGCCGCTGCTCGAGCAGGACCTCATCGCCGCCAACCGGCCGGCGCTGCTGGCCGGCGACCGCGACGTCGGCCCCAACGCCGTCGACGTCGCCGGCCCGTGGCTGGTGACCGACGGCCTGCGCCGCCGGGAACGCAACGTGGGCCGGGTACGCGACAACGTCAGCCAGACGTTCACCGCCGCCGAGACGTCCCGGCAAGGCCGCACGACGCTCGACCTCCTGCCGTTCCCCGGCGAGCAGCATCAGACCACCGCGGTCTACCAGGGCGTCCGCTCGGTCACCGCGTCGAGTTCGGCCAGTTTCGCCGACGCGCCGACCGGCACCGAGCCGTCCCGGCTGCCGTACGCGGCGATCGACGGCGACCCGGCGACGGCCTGGGTCAGCGCCTCCCTCGACGGGCCGGTGGGCCAGTGGTTCGAGGTGGCGCTCGACACCCCGCGCCGCATCCCCGAGGTCAGCATTCAGTTCGTCGACGACGTGCGGGTCGGCTGGCGGGTCACCCGGTTCCGGCTCACCACCGACCGCGGCTCCGCCGACTACGACGTGACGCCGGGTGCCCAGGGCGTCTACCCGGCGCCGGAGGGCCTGACCACGACGGTGCGGGTGACCGTCCTGTCGGTGACCGGCGGGCGGAACAACGGCAACGTCGGCATCCACGAGCTCGGGCTGCCCGGCCTGAGCACCAGCCGGGCGCTGCGGGTGCCCGTCGACCAGGACGCGGCGTCGACCCCGCCGGGCTACGTGTTCACCCGTGGTCACTACGCCCGCGGCTCCTGCTACCCGGCGCCGAACGAGGGCGGTGCGGTGCGCTGCGACCCGACGCTGGCCCGCACCGGCGAGGAGGCGCACGGCTTGGACCGGCTGTTCCGCACCCCGCAGCCGGCCCGGTACGGGCTCACGGTGACCGCGGTGCCCCGGCCCGGCGCGCTGCCGCCACTCGAACCGGCGCTGCTGGAGGCGGGCGCCTCGTCGTGGCTCACCGGCGACCCCCGGGTCGGCCCGCTCGCCGCGATCGACGGCGACCCGACGACGGCGTGGCTGGCCGACGTCGGCGACACCGCCCCGACGCTGCGGCTCAACTGGCCCGACCAGCGCACTCTCGACCGGATCACGGTGCGCTTCCCGGGCCGCCCGGTCGGCTCCCGCCCGACCCGGCTCGAGTTGCGCACACCGAACGGCGTGCGCGGCGTCGACCTGCGGGCCGACGGCAGCGCGACGTTCGACCCGATCACGACCGCCTCTGTCGAGATCGTGATCATGGGCTTCGACCGGCGGGTGCTCGACAGGCGCACCGGCAGCCAGGCGACGCCCGGGTTCGCCGAGGTGGACCTGCCCGCGCTGGCCGGCCTCCGGCCGAACATCCCGGTCGACGAGCCGCTCGTCGTGCCGTGCGGCAAGGGTCCGGTGGTCGAGCTGGACGGGGTGCGGTTCAAGACCTCGGTGACGGGAACGCTCGCGGACTTCAACAGCCAGCGGCCGCTTCCGGTGACGATCTGCGACCTGTTCGCCGCCGACGCCCTGGACCTGCCGGCCGGCGAGCACCGGCTGCACTCCGAGCCGTCCGACGCCTTCCTGATCCAGGACGCCGTGCTGCGTCCGCAGACCGGCGAGGCGGGCGGGGATCCGGCCGGGCCGCGCCAGCGCGCCACCACCGTCGAGCGCTGGCACGCGACGAGCCGCAGCATCCGGGTCGAGTCCGGCCCGGAGTCGCTGCTGGTGATCGCGGAGAACGCGAACTCCGGCTGGCGGGCCACCCTCGGCGGTCGGACGCTGCGGGCCACCCGGATCGACGGCTGGCAGCAGGCCTGGGTACTGCCGGAGGGTGCCGGCGGGGTGGTGCACCTGGAGTTCACGCCCGACCAGCCCTACCGGCGCGGGCTGGCGATCGGTGCCGGCGCGGCGCTGCTCGTGGTGCTGCTGGCGCTGGTGCCGCCGCTGTGGCGCCCCCGCCGGCCCGTCCTCGCGGCCGTACGAGCGCCCACTGGCGCCGCCGCGCTAGCTCCCGCGGAACCAACGCCATCAAGCAGGGCGACCCGCTACCTGTTCACCGCCGCCGTGGTCGCGCTGGTGGCGGCCCTGTCCGGGGTGCTGTCGGTGGTGCTACTCATCGCCGGTGCGCTGGTGCGGCAGGTGTATCCGCGCGCGCTGGTGTGGATCGTGCTGGGCGGGGCCGGCCTCGCCTCCGTCGTGGCCGTCGCCGGCCGGCTCTCCGGGCACGGCCAGTCCTGGGCCTACGGGCACGTCGCCCAGGCCGCCATGCTGATCGCCGTCTGCTCCGGCGTCGCGGCCGCCGCCGTGACGGTGCCCGGCGCCCCCGATCTCGACGAGCAGACCGGCCAGGACGAGGAACCCGGCCACGGACGCGGCAGCGGTGGCGACGGCGACGACGGACCCGCCGAGCCACCAGTGCACCAGCGCGATCTCGGCCGCGACGCCGAGCCAGACAGCGACAATGGATCGCACGTCGCGGGCCGCCAGACGGGAGAACAGGAGCAATTGCCCGACGGCGAGCAGCGTGCCGGTGAGGGCGAACAGCCACAGCGGAGCGGACTCCCCGCGGTAATCAGCGCCACCGACGAGCGGCAGTAGGTCGGAGCCGAACAGCGCGCCGACGAGCACCACCGGCGCGTCGACGCACACCACGGCGAGCAGGCCGCCGGCCAGGGTCGCGCGCCGCCCGGCGCCGTGCGCGAGCCGCGGCAGCAGGACGATCGCGACGGCCTGCGGCAGCCAATAGGTGATCTTCGCGAACACCGCGCCGACGGCGTACACGCCGGACTCGTGCCCGGACAGCACGGTCCGGGCCAGGATGACGTCGAGGTTGACGAGCGTCACCAGCCCGACGGTGGCGTAGCCGGCATGGCCGACCCGGCGCAGCAGCAAGCCGGACGGACGCGCCGGCCGCGGCCGGCCGACCACCAGGTAGGCGGCCGTGGTCGCGAGCACCACGCCGGTCGCGAGTCCGGCCAGCGCGGCGGCCGGGGTGCGGCCGAGCACCAGCCCGGTGATCGCCCCGCCCACCCGAAGGCTCGCGTCCAGGCCCATGACCAGCGCGAGCGCACCGAAGCGCTGCCGGCCCTGCAGCAGACCGTTCAGCGATCCCAGCACCGGGTAGGCGAGCAGCGCGATCGGGAGCATCAGCACGCCGGCCGGCCCGCTCAGGTGCAGCACCGGGGTCAACACCGGCACCGCGAGCAGCACGAGCGCGGCGACGGCGGCGCCGAGCCCGAGCCCGAGCCCGACCGCGCCGCCTCGCTCGCGCCGGCCGCTGCCGGGTCCGAGCGCGGCCACCCGCAGGGCCACCCCGGTCTGCATGCTCAGCGCCGGCACGACGCCCACGACGAGCACCGCCATCAGGGCGCTGAGCTCGCCGAACGCGGACGGCACGAGCAGCCGCGCGGCGATGACGGTGAACACGTAGCTCGACACGTTGGTGCCCAGCGAGGCCGCGGTCACGAGCAGCGCCTGGCGCCGCACGCGCGCCGGCCGCGCGGCAACCGCGGGGACCGCCATTCCGAGCCTCCCCTACCCACCGGTAACGTCGAGACTCTAGCGAGTATCGCCACGAATCGGGAGGGGCAGTGCCAGGTCGACTGCGTACGGGGTGTGGGCGGGCACTGCCCGCCCACACCGTCGCAGATGAAGCCGGAACCGAGCGCCGGCTCGATCGACGGGGATTGCTTGCCGGCGCGTGCGCGCTGCTGGCCCTCGTCGTGCTGGCCCCGGTGCTGGCCCCGGGCTACGTGCTGACCTACGACATGGTCTTCACGCCCCGCCAGCCGCTACTGGCCGAGAGCGTCGGCCTGGGGTCGGCGCTGCCCCGCGCCGTCCCCGTCGACGCGGTTGTCGCGCTGTTCACGACCGTCGTTCCGGGCGACCTCCTGCAGAAGGCCCTCCTGCTGCTCTCCGTGTGGCTGGCCGCGTACGGCGCGGCGCGCCTGGTGCCGGCACAGTCGACCGCGCCGAGGCTGGTGGCCGCGACCGCCTACGCCTGGAACGCCTACGTCGCCGAGCGGCTGTTCATCGGCCATTGGGTGGTGCTGCTCGCCTACGGCTGCCTGCCCTGGATCGTCGCGGCCGGCCTGCGGGTGCGCCGCGGCGAACCGGGCGGCTGGCCGGCGCTGATCCTGGCCTGCGCGCCGGCGGCGCTCGTGCCGACCGGTGGTGTGCTGGCTGCCGGAGCAGCGATTGCGGCGGCGGGTCGGCGGCGCCTCGCCGGGACACTGGGTCTCGCGGTCGCGCTCAACGCCCCCTGGTGGCTGCCCGGCCTGCTGCACGGGCTGGCCGGCAACGGCGGGTCCGACCCGGCCGCCGTCGACGCGTTCGCCGCCCGCGCCGAGGGTCCGGGCGGCGCCGTGGTGAGCGTGCTGGGCCTCGGCGGCATCTGGAACGCCGACGTGGTGCCCGGCAGCCGGGGCGGGGCGCTGGTCCCCGTGGTCGCGCTGCTGGTGCTGGCCGCCGGCGCGTACGGCGTCCGGCGGCTCGCCGCGCTCTGGGGGCCCGGCCCGGCGCTGGCGCTCGGCGGGCTGGCCGCCGCCGGCCTGGTGCTCGCGGTGGCCGCCACCGTCCCGGGGCTCGACGCCGCGCTGCGCTGGACTGTCGTCCACCTCCCGGGCGCGGGGCTGCTCCGCGACGGCCAGAAGTGGGCGGCCTGGTGGGCCCTGCTCGCCGCGTTGGGGGCCGGCCTCGGGGCGGAGGCACTCGCCCGGGTGGTTCGCGCGCCGGCCGCGCACGCGGTCGTGGCCGGGTGCGCGCTGCTGCCGCTGGCACTGCTGCCCGACCTCGCCTGGGGCGGGTTCGGCCGGCTGCAGCCGGTGGACTACCCGCGCGACTGGTCCGCGGTACGCGCCGCGCTGGCGAATGACGAAGGCCCCGGAGACGTGCTGGTGCTGCCCTTCCAGCCGTTCCGCCAGTACGGCTGGAACGACGAGCGCACCCAACTCGACCCGGCCCCCCGGTTCCTGCCCCGCTCGACGATCGTCGACGACACGCTGGTGGTCGGCGGCCGGGCGCTGCGCGGCGAGGACCGGCGCGCCGCCGAAATCGGGGCCGCCGTGGACGATCCGGCCCGGCTCGCTGCGCTCGGCGTCGGCTGGGTGCTCGTCGAGCACGGCACGCCGGGCGACGTCGACCCGGCGATGCTCGCCCGGCTCACCACCGTCCACGATGGACGGTGGCTGACGCTGTACCGCGTCCCCGGTCCGATCGAGGACCCACCGACCGGAGCGACTGGCACGACGGCCGCGCGCGCGGCGGTGCTCGGCACCGACGCGGCCGTGCTCATCCTGTTACTCGCGGCGGCCGGAGTGCTGTTGCGACGGAGGTTACTGGCCGGTACATTCAGCTCCGTCGCCGAACGCGGTGCGAACTGACCAGGAGGCCCCAGGTGCGCGTACTTGTCGGCATTGTGATCGCCGTCGTCGTGGGCCTCGCGCTGGGTGGGGCCGCCACCGTCGCCATCGTGCAGACGAACTCGCCCGACAAGTCGGTGGAAAGCTCCTTCGACAGCGGAAACTTCAAGGAGCCCCGCAAGGTCGTCGAGTACGGTCAGCGCTGAGCCGTCGCCGTGCGCGGCGCGGGCTCGGCGTCCGGGTCCCGCTGCGGCAGCACCGCTCGAACCACCTCGTCGAAACTGTCCACGCTGTGCTTCCACTCGAAGGTAGCCACGTGCTCGCGGCTCTCCACACCCATCGCGGTGCGCAGCCGCTCGCAGCACAACAGCAGTTCGGTGGCGGCTACGAACTCGTTCAGGTCGTCGGCGAGCATGCCGGTGCGCCGGTCCAGCACCGACTCCCCCACGCCGCCCGCGGCGCGGTAGGCCACGGTCGGCACGCCGTGTGCGCCAGCCTCCATGACCACGATGCCCCAGCCCTCCTTGACCGACGGGCACAGGTGCACCCAGGAACGGGCGAGGATCTCGTGCTTGCGCTGCTCGTCGACCCAGCCGTGCACGGTGACCCGGTCGGCGACGCCGCGCTCGGCCGCGTACGCGAGGAGCGGGTCCTGCCACGGGCCACGGCCCAGGATCTCCAGCCGGAGCGTCGGCCAGCGCTCGGCCAGCCGGGCGACGGCCTCGATCGCGTGCTCGAGTTGCTTGTGCGGCACCAGCCGGCTCACCGCCACCAGCACCGGCTCCGGGTCGCGCCGGGTGATGGTGACCGGAGCGGGGTCCAGGCCGTTGGGCACCACGACGATGCGCTCGTCGTCGATGCCGAGCTCGACCAGCTCGGTGCGGGTGTGTTCGGACACCGTCACGTAGCGGCACTTGCGGTAGACGCGCGGCGCCAGCCACGACTCCAGCCACCAACCGATCCGGCCGAACACCGGCCCGAAGTAGGAGGACCACTGCAGGCGATGAAGGTGGTGCACGAGCACGATCACCGGGCAGCGGGTCACCAGACGGGTCAGGAACGGCATGCCGTTCTGCACGTCGATCACGACGTCCGGCCGCATCGTCAACACGGTGAGCGCGGCCCACACGTAGACCGAGAAGACGCCACCTCGACGGAGGTAGCGCACGCCGTCGATCGTCTCGTCGGTTCGGGCGTTGGGGTGCTTGGGGCACAGCACGGAGACCTCATAGCCGCGCTCGGCCAGGCCGTTCGCGATGCGCTCGACGTACCGCTCGGAGCCGCCGCTGTCGGGGTGCAGCGTGTCGCGCCAGGCGGTCACCAGCAGGCGGGTCACCGGTGACCGCCCGGACCGCGACGCTCGGCCGCTCGGTGCGGCTGTTCCGGGCGTTCCTCGTCGAGCAGACCGACCCCGACCGGTTCTACTCGGCGCTGGCCGCCGACTCGGTGCGCCAGCTCGGCGGGTACGCCGCGCTCGACGGTCGGGTCGTGCTCGACGTCGGCGGCGGACCCGGCTACTTCGCCGACGCGTTCCGCGCGGCCGGCGCCCACTATGTCGGCGTCGACCCGGACACCGGCGAGCTGTCGGCGCGCGGCGAACCGGCAGCCGGCATGGTTCGCGCGAGCGGCATGGCGCTGCCGTTCCCCACCGGCGCACTCGACGTGTGCTACTCGTCCAACGTGCTCGAGCACGTTCCGGACCCGGACCGGATGCTCGACGAGATGGTGCGGGTGACCCGGCCGGGTGGCACCGTGTTCGTTTCGTTCACCCCGTGGCTGTCGCCCTGGGGCGGCCACGAGACGGCCCCCTGGCACTACCTCGGCGGCGAGTACGCCGCCCGCCGGTACCTGCGCCGGACTGGCCGCGAGCCGAAGAACCGATACGGACACAGTCTGTACCCCATCTCGATCGGAGCCGCCCTGCGGTGGGCGCGGGGCACCGGGCAGGCCGACCTCGTCGACTTCCTGCCCCGGTATCACCCGTGGTGGGCCCGTTGGGTGGTGCGGGTCCCGATGGTCCGCGAGGTCGTGTCGTGGAACCTCGCCATGGTGTTGCGCCGGCGCTGAGGTTCCGCGCCGCGCCGAGCCGTCATGCGGAGCGCGCCGCCGCCGGTTCCGGTTTCTGCGTCCGCGATCCCCGGTGCCGGTGCACCGAACCTCCGCTCCGCGAGCCCATCACCGTCAGGAAGATCCCGAGGACGAGCATCACGCCGCCCACGATCCACAGCACGAGCGGCGCGGTGTTCGTCAGCATGTTCAGCTTGTCGGCGTTCTTCTTCGCGTCGTCGACCTGGCGCTGGATGGTCTGCGGCGTCCAGGTGAGCGTGCCCTGCAGCACCGGCAGGCCGCGGCCGTTGGCCGGGTTGACCAGCCACTGTCGGACCTCCTCCGAACCCTTCACGATCTGACCGGTGGCCGGCTCGACCCACACCCGCCGCGCGTTCTGGTACATGCGGTCGGCGGTGACGGCTCCGGTGGTTCCGCCCAGCAGCGCGGCCGGCACGTCGCGGGTGTCGACCTTCGTGGGTTCGATCCGCTGGAGGAAGCGGTACGTCTTCAGCCCGTTGATCGTCTCGTCGCCGTCGTAGACGATCGGCGTCGCCTTGTGCAGCGTCACGTCGAAGAACGTGTAGGTCTTGCGCTCGGTGTTGAACGGGAACTTGTACGCCAGGCCCGCCTGGTTGACGTCGGTGACCACGCTCGTTCCGTCGTCGATCTTCTGTTCCGTGCACTTCTGCTGGCCCTCGGCGGTTCGCCTGTCGACACACACCCACTGCTCGACCGCGTTGATGAGGGTGGACTTCTCGTCTTCCACGACCAGGCCGACGCGCCACAGCGCCACGTCGCCGTTGAGCTTCACCTCGGGGGCGTCGAGCTTGCCGCTGACGACGCGCCGGGCGGTGACGGTGACGTCGGTGCGCACCGGGTTGGCTGCGCCCTGGGCGATCAGGCTCGGGTACAGCACGGTCACGTTGGTGCCCTGGGCAACCGTCTCGGCGTCGGGGTCGAGCGGGGCGACCGCGAGCCGGTTGTACACGACCGTAGGGAGCATGAAACCCAAGGTCACCGCGAAGACGCCCAACGCGATAAGTAAAACGCCGGCGACGCGTCGCATCGGAACTCCTCGGACGTGGGGGGAATCACAGGCGTCGCCGAGGTTACCTGAGAGTAGGTTTCATGGAAAGCGGGGCGCAATAACATTTGAGGGGTACTCTCCTCCGCCGCCCCGGCGATGTCGCACGGCCTATTTCAATAGGGGTCGTAAGGCCCGTTGTGGCCCAGAACCGCCGCCACCCGGCCCAATCGCAGCCGCAGCAACACCTTCATGACGACATTGCGCGAAAACCACGGCAATTGCGCGAGCAACCGCCCGCGGTCGCGCCAGGTGGGCGGCCGCAGCACGAACCGGGCGAGCGAACCGGCCCGGTCCAGGTACGTGTACCGGCGTGACGGCAGCACCCGCGCGAGAATCCCGCAGGTGACCCCGATCGACGAGAAGCTGTCGTGCACCAGGATCTCCCCGCCCGGGGCGAGGAACGCCGACCAGCGCAGGTCGTCGCTGAACGTCCAGTAGTCGTGCTTGCCGTCGATGTACAGCAGGTCGATGCGGTCCGACCAGCCCGGCCGGGCCCTGGTGCTGTACTCGGCAAGCAGGGTCACCGTCTGGCGCACGCCCGCCGCCTCGGTGTTCGCCTCGAACAGGTCGCGGGTGCGCCGGCCACCGAAGAGCCGGCCCTCGACGAACGGGTCGATGGCGGTCACCCGGGCGCCCACGGCCTGTGCGGCCCGCGCCAGCACGACGGTGGAACGGCCCTGGTGGCTGCCGATCTCGACGATCGTCGCGCCCTCGCTGAGCGCCTGCGCCCGGTCCCACAACAGGCGCCCCTGCGCGCGGGTCAGCCAGCCGCGGATGCCGTCGGCGGCGTCCCACGCCTCGTCGAAGCCGGTCACGTCAGGACCATAGCGGAATCTACCCGTGGGTAACTAGATGCCGGCCTCGACGTCGGGGTCCGCTTCGGCCACCCAGGCGGAGAACACCGGCAGACCCGCCCACGGACCGGGTCCGGTCGCGACCGCGACCACGGCGTACGGGTGCGCGAAAAGCAGCCGGGCGATCCGGCGCTTGCCCGTCCTCTCCGTGACAGCGGTGCGGGAAACCATCACGGCCGACACGGCCGCCGCCGCGAAGCCACGGCGGCCGAACCGGGCCATCGCCACCTGCCGGGCCTGCACCGCCGGCCGGGGCTCGCCGAGCATGACCCCGAGTTCGTGGCCGGCCTGGCTCAGGCCCAGCTCGGGCGGCGCCAGGTCGTGGTCGCTGCGCGCCGTCCATGCCGGCAGGTAGACCTCGTGCTTCTCCTGGCGGCCGGACGGCATCCGCTCCTCGTGGAGGATCCACAGTGGAGCCTCGCCGAGCGGCAGGTCGAACAGGGACCGGGTGTCCGGGATCGGCTTGCCCTGGCCCACGGTTGCCGCGATCCGGTGCGCCACGTCGAGCGCGGTGTCCGCCGGCACCTGCGGCGCCGCCGCGACCGAGACGACGCGCAGACCGGCGCCCTCGGCCCGCGCGCCGGCGCCTTTCGCATCGGCGCCTTTCGCATCGGCGCCTTTCGCATCGACGTCGCCCGTTTCGGCGTCGGCCACGTGCACGGCGACGTCGCCGGCGTCGGCGGTCCGCGCGATCGCCGCGTCGTGGCCGCCGGCCACGTCCCGTTTTGCCCGCAGCACCTCGGGGACCCGCCATTCCCGGTGCGGGCCGAGGTTGTCGGCCGTCGCCGTCTCGAACGCGGTGCGCCAGTTGATCCGGGTCGCGAGCGCGGAGGCCAGCACCACCATCGTGGCCCTGTCGATCGTCACCGGGAACCGGTCGATGAGCCCGTCGGTCTGCTCGGCCGCCCAGCGGTCGAGCGTGTCCTGGCGGTCGACGTCACCCGTGGCCACCGGCGCGGGCAGGCCCCGTAGCCACGCGGCCACCCGGTCGGTGCGCCCGGCCGGGCCGCGCCAGGCCGACGCCGCCGCGCGCACCAGCGGGTGCGGGTCCGCGAGAAGGTCGGTCGCGAAGCGGACCGCCTCCTCCGGGTCCATGCCGAGGATCGGGGCGAGGTCGGCCCGCACCGGGCCGGACGCCGTGCGGGCCGCGAGCGCCAGGACCAGCCAGGCGCCCAACGGCGACGCGACGTGGTGCACCGGGCCGATCGTGCCGTGCAGGCGGCGGGCGTAGCCGGCGATCGCTTCGGCGAGGCTCACGTCGCCGTCAACCCGGTCACCCAGATGGCCGCGATCGCCAGCGCGGTGGCCAGCTCGATCAGCATGGCGAGGCCGGCCGCCTTCAGCGCGTGCTTCGTCGACGGCCACGCCTTGCCGAAGTCGCCGAGTCGGAGCCGCTCGGCCAGGAATACACCGAGTACGAATCCGATGACCAGCCCCACGACCGGAATCACGAAGAACCCGACCAGGCCGAGCGCGCCGCCGGCGAGCAGGGACAGGTTCGGCACGCCGCCGCGCTTGAGGTTTCGCCCCGGCCAGGCGTACTTCACGACGATGCCGAGCGCGGCGACCATCGTGGCGACTCCGAGGACCACCCACCGGCCGGCGCTCTCGACGTCGCCGAAGACCGCCCAGACCGCGACGGCGGCCCAACACAGCACCAGGCCGGGCACCATCGGGATGATCACGCCGAGGACGCCGACCACCATGGCGATCCCGCACAGAATGGTGATCGTCGAACCCGTTTCGCTGACGTCCACGCCGCGGACGTTACCCCGTCCGGTCCACCGCTACGCCTCGCCGCCCGCTCCCCCGCGATCTTGGTGGCTGGTGGCCCCCATAGGGGCCGATCGAGTTGACTCGAGGGGCCAGGGCCACCAGCCACCAAGATCCGACCCGAGCCGCCAACCGGCGCTCAGGCGCGGACCGGCGCACCCGCCGCCGCCAGCACCTTCTTGACGTCGCCGATCGCCAGCTCGCCGAAGTGGAACACGCTCGCCGCCAGCACGGCGTCGGCACCGGCCGCGACCGCCGGCGGGAAGTGCTCCAGCGCGCCCGCACCCCCCGACGCGATCACCGGCACCGACACGGCCGCCCGCACCGCCTCGATGAGCTCGATGTCGAAGCCGTCCTTGGTGCCGTCGCGGTCCATCGAGTTCAGCAGGATCTCGCCCGCACCGAGCTCGGCGACCCGTGCCGCCCACGCCACGGCGTCGAGCCCCGTTCCGCGCCGGCCGCCGTGGGTGGTCACCTCGAACAGGGAGCCGGACCGGCGCACGTCCAGCGACAGCGTCAGCACCTGGGAGCCGAACCGCTCCGCGATCTCACCGATCAGCTCGGGCCGCGCGATCGCCGCCGTGTTGACGCCCACCTTGTCGGCCCCGGCGCGCAGCAGGATGTCCACATCGGACACCGAGCGCACCCCGCCGCCGACGCACAGCGGGATGAACACGCTCTCGGCCGTGCGGCGCACCACGTCGAGCATGGTGGCCCGCCCGTCCGACGACGCGGTGACGTCGAGGAACACCAGCTCGTCGGCGCCGGCGGCGTCGTACGCAGCGGCCAACTCCACGGGGTCACCGGCGTCGCGCAGGTTCACGAAGTTGACGCCCTTGACCACGCGGCCGGCGTCGACGTCGAGGCACGGGATCACCCGGACGGCCACCGAGGAACTCACGGTTTGTACGCCTCCACCTCGACCTCGACCAGGTGGTCGGGGTGCATGAAACCGGCGATGACGTACATCCCCGTCGTCGGCCGGACATCGCCGAAGAACTCGGCGTGCGCGGAGCCCACCGCGTCGGCGTCGGCCCGGTCCCGGATGTACATGCGGGTCCGCACGACGTCCCCCACCGTGGCGCCGGCAGCCGCGAGCGCCGTCAGCGCGATGCGGAACGCCTCCCGGGCCTGGGCACCGGCGTCGCCGACGTGCACCACCACGCCGTCGACAGTCGCGGTGCACCCGGCGGTGAGCAGCCACGGCCCGGCGGCCACGACCCGCGAGTACCCGACCGCGTCCTCCCACGGCCCGCCCGAGCCGTAGCGCCGCACTGCCGTGGTCATGCGGCTCCACGCAGCGTGCGCAGCGCGTCCTCGACAGTGAACGCCCCCGCGTACAGCGCCTTGCCGACGATCACGCCCTCGACGCCCACCGGCTCCAGCGACGCCAGCGCGCGCAGATCGTCCAGTTTGGACACCCCGCCGCTCGCGATGACCGGCTTGTCTGTGCGCTCGCACACCTGCAGCAGCAGGGTGATGTTCGGACCGGACAACGTGCCGTCGCGCTGCACGTCGGTGACCACGTACCGGCGGCATCCGGCCAGTTCCAGCCGCTCGAGCACCTCGAACAGGTTGCCGCCGGGCCTGGTCCAGCCGCGGGCGTGCAGCGTTTCGCCGCGCACGTCGAGACCGACGGCCACCTTGTCGCCGAAGCGCCCGCACACGTAGTCGCACCACGCCGGGTTCTCCAGCGCCGCCGTGCCGAGATTCACCCGCGCCGCGCCGGTCGCCAGCGCCCGCAGCAGGGTGTCCTCGTCGCGGATCCCGCCGGACATCTCGACCGCCACGTCGACCTTCTTGACCACCTCAGCCAGCAGTTCGTGGTTCGAGCCGCGGCCGAACGCCGCGTCGAGGTCGACCAGATGGATCCAATCGGCGCCCTGGCGCTGCCAGGACAGCGCCGCCTCGAGGGGATCGCCGTACACCGTCTCGCTGCCGGCAGCGCCCTGTACCAGGCGGACCGCTTGGCCATCGGCGACGTCGACGGCGGGCAGCAGGGTCAGGGTCACGTCAGATCCTCCGGTCGAACGTCAGCACCACGAGCGCGGGCGCGGTCAGCACTACCAGCACGGTAACCGCTACACGCAGCGTGAGGGAGTCAACAAGTAGCCAGGTCAATACCAGCACACCGAGCGCTGTGGTGGCGATCGCGGCGCGCTGGCCGGGCGAGCGCCGGGCGTACAGCCGTCCCGTCCGGCCGCCCGGGCGGCGCGGCCGCAGCCGCCGCACGAGCGCCCGCCGGCGCGCGGCCCGGCGCCGCGCGCGCTCCCGTTTGGCCCGATCGGCGTCGGCCACGGCGATCCGCTCCGCCCGCCGCCGCGCCCGTTCTTTACTCATGCCAGTGACCGAACCCAGTTCGACAGGAGGGTCGCCCCGGCGTCGCCGGACTTCTCGGGGTGAAACTGGGCCGCCGCGAGCACGCCGGTGTCGAACGCGGCGACGAACGGTCCGCCGTGGTCGGCCAGCGCGGCCCCCGGGATGTCCGCGGCCGGTTTGGCGGCATACGAGTGGACGAAGTAGAAGCGCGCCTGCGCGGGCAGGCCGGCCGCGAGCCGCGCCCCGGCGGGCCAGCGCACCACGTTCCAGCCCATGTGCGGCACCACCGGCGCCGCGAGCCGAGTCACCGTGCCCGGCACCAGGCCCAGCCCCTTGGTCACCACGCCGTGTTCGGCGCCCGCCTCGAACATCACCTGCATGCCGACGCAGATGCCGAGCACCGGCGCACCCGAGCGCACCCGGTCGGCGATCACCGGGCCGGCGCCGATCGCGTCGATGCCGGCCATCACCGCCGCGAACGCGCCGACGCCGGGCACCACCAGGCCGTCGGCCCGCGCGGCCGCGGCGAGGTCACCGGTGACAGTGACGTCGGCGCCGACCCGCGCCAGCGCCCGCTCCGCCGAGCGCAGGTTGCCCGACCCGTGGTCGAGCACCACCACCGCCGGCGTCATGCCCTCACCCCCTACTCGTAGACCAGGCGCAGCGCGCCGGCCGCGACGGCCATCACCGCCAGCAGCCCGAGCAGCACCACGGCCATCGTCGGCGCGCCCTGCTTGCGCATCGACACCGCGCCACCGACCAGCACTCCCCCGAGCGCGAACAGGATGATCGGAAACCATTCAGTCACGGCTGGGCCTCGCTCCGCGGGGCCCAGCCTCCGACGTGACCGCCTCGCTGCGCGAGGCGGTCACGTCCTGGCCTGATGGTTCGCTCGCTGCGCCCGCTCACAGAACGCCTTTGGTACTCGGCACCCGTCCGGCCGCCCGCGGGTCGACGGCGACGGCCTGCCGCAGCGCGCGGGCCACCGCCTTGAACTGCGCCTCGACCACGTGGTGCGCGTCGGGCTGGGCACCCGGCCGGGACGCGCGCAGCACCGTCACGTGCAGGGTGATCTTCGCCGTGTGCCCGAACGATTCCCAGATGTGCCGGGTGAGGCTGGTCGGGTAGACCGGTCCGATGTAGGGCGCGATGTTCGTCGGCTCGTCGTGGACGACGTACGGCCGCCCCGACAGGTCCACCGACGCCTGCACGAGCACCTCGTCCAGCGGAACGATCGCGCTGCCGAAGCGGGTCAGGCCCGCCTTGTCGCCGAGCGCCTCGGCGAAGGCCGTCCCGATCGCGAGCGCCGTGTCCTCGACGGTGTGGTGCGCGTCGACCTCGAGGTCGCCGGTGGTGTGCACGCGCAGGTCGAACCCGCCGTGCTTGCCGAGTTGGCTGAGCATGTGGTCGTAGAAGCCGATGCCGGTCTCGATGTCGACTTCGCCCTCACCGTCGAGGTCCACCCGCACGAGCACCTTGCTCTCGGCGGTCGCCCGTTCGATCCGTCCAACCCTGTTCGTCATAAGACCTCTCCCACCGCAGCCAGGAACGCATCGGTCTCGGCGGGCGTGCCGGCGGTGACCCGCAGCCAGCCGGCCAGCCCGACGTCGCGCACGAGCACCCCCCGGTCGAGCAGCGCCCGCCACACCGCCGCCTGGTCGTCGAAGCGGCCGAACAGCACGAAGTTCGCGTCGCTGTCGGCCACCGTCAATCCCGACTCCCTGAGTTCCGCGACGATACGGTCCCGCTGGGCCTTGATCGCGTCCACTGTGGACAATAGCGCCGGTGCCTGCCCGAGCGCCGCCCGGGCCGCCGCCTGGGTCAGCGTCGAGAGGTGGTAGGGCAGCCGCACCAGCCGCACCGCGTCGACCACCGCCGGGTCGGCGGCGAGATACCCGACGCGGCCGCCGGCGAACGCGAACGCCTTGCTCATCGTGCGGGTCACCACGAGCCGGTGGTGCTCCGGCAGCAGGGCGAGCGCGCTCGGCGTCCCCGGACGGGCGAACTCCGCGTACGCCTCGTCGACGATCACCATGCCGCGGGCCTCGCGCAGCACGGCGGCGACCACGTCCGGCGCGAGCGCCGTGCCGGTGGGGTTGTTCGGCGAGCACAGGAACACCACGTCCGGGTCGTGCGCGCGCACCTGGGCGACCGCCTCGCCGGGCGTCAGGTCGAAGTCGGCGCCGCGGCGGCCGGCGACCCAGCCGGTGCCGGTGCCGGCGCACAGCAACGGGTGCATGGAGTACGACGGCGTGAACCCCAGCGCCGTGCGCCCCGGCCCGCCGAACGCCTGCAGCAACTGCTGCTGCACCTCGTTGGAGCCGTTGGCGGCCCAGGTGTTGGCCTCGGTCAGGCCGTGCCCGAGGTAATTCGCGAGGTCCTGGCGCAACGCGACGGCTTCGCGGTCCGGATACCGGTTCAGGTCCCGCAGTACGGCCGACAGCGCCTTCTCCAGCGCCACCGCGACCGCACCCGGCAGCGGGTACGAGTTCTCGTTCGTGTTCAACCGCACGGCGACGTCGAGTTGGGGCGCGCCGTACGGCGTCAGCCCCCTGAGCTCGTCGCGAATCGGAAGTTCCGTCATGGCCGGATGACCTCGCTTCGCTCGGTCATGACGCGAACCTCGCGCTGACGGCCTCGCCGTGCGCCGGCAGGTCCTCCGCCTGGGCCAGCGCCACCACGTGGCCGGCCACGTCGCGCAGCGCGGCCTCGTCGTACTCGATCAACTGGACGCCGCGCAGGAACGTCTGCACGGACAGCCCGCTCTGGTGACGCGCGCAGCCGCCGGTGGGCAGCACGTGGTTGGACCCGGCGCAGTAGTCGCCGAGCGAAACCGGCGACCACGCCCCGACGAAGATCGCGCCGGCGTTGCGGACCCGTTCTGCGACGGCGCGGGCGTCGCGCGTCTGGATCTCCAGGTGCTCGGCCGCGTAGGCGTCGGCGACCCGGAGGCCGGCGGCCAGGTCGTCGACGAGCACGGCGGCCGACTGCGGCCCGGCGAGCGCCGTGCCGACGCGCTCGCTGTGCTTGGTGGCGGCCACCCTCGTCGCCAGTTCCGCCTCGACCGCCTCGACCAGCGCCACGCTGTCGGTGATCAGGACGCTCGCTGCCATCGGGTCGTGCTCCGCCTGGCTGATGAGGTCGACCGCGACGTGGACCGGGTCGGCCGTGTCGTCGGCGAGGATCGCGATCTCGGTGGGTCCGGCCTCGGCGTCGATGCCGACCTCGCCGCGCAGCAGCCGCTTCGCGGCGGTGACCCAGACATTGCCGGGACCGGTGATCAGATCGACCGGCTCGCACCCGCCGGGCACGCCGTAGCCGAGCATCGCGATCGCCTGGCCGCCGCCGACGGCGTAGACCTCGTCGACGCCGAGCAGCGCGCAGGCGGCGAGGATCACCGGGTGCGGGCGGCCGGTGTCGCGCTGCGGCGGGCTGGCGACGGCGATCCCGGCGACGCCGGCGGTCTGCGCCGGAACGACGTTCATCACCACGCTGGACGGGTACGCGGCCAGGCCGCCCGGCACGTACAGCCCCACCCGGCCGACCGGGATCCAGCGCTGGGTGACGGTGCCGCCCGGCACCACCCGGGTGACGTGGTCGGCGCGGCGCTGCGTGCCGTGCACCAACCGGGCCCGCGCGATCGACTCGAGGAGCGCGGTGCGCACGTCGGCGGGCAGTGCGTCGGCGGCCGCCCGCAGCGCCTCCGGCGGCACCCGCAGCGGGCCGAGCTCGACCCCGTCGAAGCGCAGCGTCGCCTCGCGGACCGCCGGCGCGCCATGCTCGCGCACGGCCTCGACGACCGGGCGCATCGCCTCGGTGGCGGCGGACACGTCGATGGCGGCGCGGGGCAGCAGGCGGCGCAGGTCCGCGGTCGCCAGCGGGTGTAGCGCAGCGGAGCCCGCGGTCGAGCGACCGCCCTCAGGCGATACAGCCGTGGAGCCGCGCAGGTCGATCCTGGTCAGCACCCGGACAAGTCTAGGCCGCGTCGATCGCGGGCCAGCCGGCCTACCGATAGTCTTTGGCCGTGACCGTGCGGCTACCCCTCTTCCCGCTCGGTACGGTGCTTTTTCCCGGTTTGGTGCTGCCGCTGCACATCTTCGAGCCGCGCTACCGCTCGCTGATCCGCGACCTCATGGAGCTGCCCGCCGACCAGAGCCGCGAGTTCGGTGTCATCGCCATCCGCGGCGGGTGGGAGGTCCCGGCGACGTCGCCCGGCGGGCTGACCGCGGGCGGCTCGCTCACCCTGTACGACGTCGGCTGCACGGCCGAGATCCGCCAGGTCACCGAGCATCCGGACGGCCGGTTCGACATCGTCACCGTGGGCCGGCGCCGGTTCCGGCTGGCCGAACTCGCGTCCGACCCGTCGCCCTACCTGGTGGGCGAGGTCGACCTGCTGGCCGAGGCGACGGGCGACGAGGCGTCGGTCGAGCGGCTGGCGACGGCGGTGCTGGAGCTCTTCCAGCGCTACATCACGTTGATGCGCCGGGATGCCCCGGAGGTCGGCGAGCAGTTGCCGGACCGGCCGGCTGTGCTGTCGTACCTCGTGGCCGCGAGCGCGGCGCTGTCCGTCGACGACAAGCAGCGGCTGCTCGCGGCGGCCGACACGGCGAAGCGGCTGCGGGCCGAGCGCTCGCTGCTGCGACGCGAACTGGCGCTGCTCAGCCGCCTGCGGGCGGTGCCTGCGCCGCTCGGGGATCTGACGGCTCCGGGGAGTCCGAACTGAGGTCGGCCGCCAACGGCGGTTCGCCGGTCGTCGGGTAGGCGTGCGGCGGCACGAAGTGGACGACGGCGCGCTCGGGCCGCAGGCTGACCGTCGGGTAGAAGCCCGCCAGTAACGTGTACACCGCCACCGCGAGCATGGCCTGCACCAGCACCGCACCCTGGATCTTGAAGGCGCCGAGTTCGATGATCGCCGAGCGCACCTTGACCGGCACCTCGAAATGGCTGCCGACCGGCGCGTCGGTGAGCAGCCGCTGGTACTCGGTGAGGCCGATGCGCGAGCCGAGCCACGCCATCAGCGCCGCGCCGGCCACCGAGCCGACGGCCAGCCCGGCGAGCACGATCGGGCCGCGCCGCTTGCGGGCCAGCAGCCACACCGCGATCGCCGACAGGATGCCGACGCCGACGGTCATCATCAGGTAGACGCTCTCGCCGGCGACGTAGCCCTCGGGGTTCGGCTGCGTGTACACCGGGCCGTCCGCGGTCATCTCCAGCACGACGCGGGGGCTGATCGCCGACCAGACGTAGGCGAGGCCGGCGCCGAGACCGGTGAGCAGCGCCGCCACCACCAGCGCGGTGACGATCTCCAGCACCAGGTCGCGCGGGGTGGCCCGGTACTGCGTCTCGTCGACGACGGGCACCCAGTCGGGCGGCGGCGCGTCGTACGGCGCCGCCTCCGCGCCGTTGGCTCCGGGCGCGCCGGCCGGCGACCCGATCGCCCAGATCGGCGGGTCGACCTCGGCCGGCACCGCGGGCCGTTTCGACAGATCGACGCGCTCGTCGACGCGATCCTCGGCCCCCTCTGGTGGCGAACTCACCATGTGATCCTGTCAGGTCACCACTGCCGTTGCCACGAACCCCCTCACGTTCACAGCATCAACTGGCGAGGGAACCGGGGCCGAGCAGCGCCTTCAGGTCGCCCATCAGCGCGGGCGTGGCGTTGACCCGCAACGGTCCGAGCCGCAGCAGCGTGCTGCGGCTGCCGTTGACCAGGCGCAGGTGCACCTCGGCCGAGCCGGGATGGCTGGCCAGCACCTCCTTGAGCCGCTCGACAAGCGGCGGCGTGCACCGCGACGGCGCCAGCGCCAGCACCACCGGCTTGTGGTCGTCGGCCGCGCTGATGTCCGGGATGGACAGGTCCATCGCCATCAGCCGGGGCTGGTCGTCGCGGCGGTCGACCCGGCCGCGCACCACCACGATCGCGTCTTCGGCGATGTACTGGCCGACCAGTTCGTACGTGTTCGGGAAGAACAGCGACTCGACCGC
>Ga0111539_10003029_pt1 | contig 22283 bp, 26 predicted proteins | sample RhiMethybrSRZTD1_FD_79667 | JGI IMG/M metagenome (GOLD analysis project Ga0111539, IMG submission 79667) | Populus rhizosphere microbial communities from Tennessee, USA - Rhizosphere MetaG P. TD hybrid SRZTD1 (version 2) (version 2) | ecosystem: Host-associated > Plants > Roots > Rhizosphere >...
AACCAAATTATTCGTTGCTTCAGTCAACGACCTGCGTTCGAGCGCGAGCACGTCGGGCGAAAGGGGAACTAGCCGGTCGCGCAGGCTTTCGCGGAGCCGAAGCAGCGCAGCAAATCGGAGACGCGGTAATGCCGCCTCTATTGCGACGGGATCGTGTCCAGCACTCCCGTCGGCGCTCCGTTCCCGAACATCTGGTTATTGACGTAGGAGCGCACGGTCGCGCCCGCGCCGTTGACCCACCAGGGCTGCCCGGAGGCATGCACCTGCGTCGAGCCGACCAGGACGGTCGCAAGTCCCGCGGTCGTCTCTGCGGCAAGCGCGTAATCCGCAGCGTGGATCGTGGACCGCGTGACCGCGACAATGCTGTTCCCGCCCACGATATTCGCAAATGCGTGGATCCCGGTATAGCCGCCGGAAATCGTGGTGTCGTTCACGGTGGCCCTCGTGGAGCCGGCTACGGTGGACACCACGGTGATCCCGTTGGAATTGTGAAGCACGCGTGAGTTGTTGATCTCGGCCAGGAAGCCGTTCTGCACCGTCATCGCGGTCCCGCAGCTGCGCAGCACACTGTCGGCCACGATGAGCCTGCCGCCGCCGGTGGCGCTCACGCAGAAGCTCGGTAGCCCGGCGAGCACGCTGTTCTCGATTATCACGGTCGAGGTCGACCCGACGAATACGCCGTCGGTGGCTCCGGTACCCGGCAGCGGCGCGATGACGAGGTTGCGCAAGGTGACCACGAGGCCGTCGGTGGTGACGGTGATGGCCGCCCCGCCTGTGGCCACGACGCTTCCGACCGCGCCGGGAACCGCGAGGATCGACACCGACTTGGTGACGTTGACCGTCGCGACGTTGTAGTTCGCCGAATCGAGCATCCAGATCTCGCCGCCTGGCGTCACGGCCGCGAGCGCCGCGGGCAGCAGGCGGCAGGGTTGGACGAGCGTGCAGGGATTGGCGTCGTTGCCGTCGGCGGCCAGGTAGGCCCGGAAGACCAGGGCCTGGGCGTCGAGCGAGGCGAGGAACGTGAGGAGCGTTGCGAGGACCAGCTTCCGAGTCGATGTCGTCATGCTTGCCTCCTTGGGATTATTTGAACGTGTCGTATCCGATTGCCGGCTGGCTGCACGGGGCGCTCGGGGGAGGCCATTGTGCAACCGGGGCGTCCGCAGGGCAAGGGCTACTGCCGGGCTGCAGATGGCGGGAGGCCTGACCCTTGGCGGCATGCGTGGGAGTCATGGTCGACATTCACTCAATGCGCTTGAGCTCGATGCCGCCCCCTGGGCAGAATCGTTGTCATAGGGCTACAAGCGTCCAGGAGACCTCACATGATTACCGCGATTACGACGTTCAAATTGCCGCAGCCGATTACTCGTGAGGAGGCGCGACGAATCTTCCTGAGTACGGCGCCAAAGTATCGAGGAGTGCCAGGGCTTGTTCGCAAGGTCTACCTGTTCGCCGAGGATGGGGCGACGGTCGGTGGCGCCTACCTTTGGAAGTCGCGAGCTGAAGCAGAGGCGATGTATACGGACGCCTGGCGGGCTTTCGTGCGTGAAAAGTACCGAACTGAACCCACCGTCACCTACTTCGACAGCCCTGTAGTGGTCGACAACGTCACCCACCAAATCGATAGCGAGGAGGAAAGTCCCTGCGTCGTTTAGCATATCGCGCATGACGCTCGCCGAAGCCCTTCCGACCCTGGTCACCGTGGCGATCCTGCATTGGGTGGCGCTCGTTGTGCCGGGCCCCAACGTGCTGGTCATTTCGAACCTGGCCGCGGCGGATGCGCGGCGCTCCGCGCTGTTCGCCGCGCTGGGTGTCACTTGCGTCGCTGCCATCTGGGCGACGCTTGCCGTGCTGGGTGTGGGCGCGGTCTTCAGCGCCCATCCATTCCTTCGTATCGCGGTGCAGGTGGCGGGCGGCATGTACCTGGTCTACCTCGGCGTCCGCTTGTGGCGGGCGGGCAACGTCGCAGGCCACGGCGACTCCTCCCGCCTCACGCCCCTCGCCGCCTTTCGCCTGGGCTTCGCCACCAACATCACGAACCCGAAATCGGCGCTCTTCTTCGGTAGCGTCTTCGCTACTTCGCTTCCGCCCGCGCCCAGCACCAGCCTGCTCGTCGCGATGGTGGCCGTCGCGGTCTTCAACGCGCTTTGCTGGCACGTCTTCCTCGCCATCGCGTTCTCGCACCCTCGTGTCCAGGCCGTCTATGCGCGGCGCCGGTCGGTGCTCAGTCGGATCGCGGGCGTGCTGATCGGTGCGTTCGGCGCCAGGCTCGTGGCCCTGGCCGCGAGCGAGGCTCGCGCCAGCAGCGCGCTCTAGCACTACGGCGCACCGAGGTCCAACGCATGGAAACAAAGACTCGTCCCGTCGCCATCGTGTCTTCGGACGCGCCGCTACGCGCTCGCAAGTCGGTCTATCCCGAGCCGTACGCCTCGCTCATGGACAAGCGCTTCAAGCATCCGCTGGGAGATCTCTTCGGGCTGCGCAACTTCGGGGTGAACCTCACGCGCATCGCGCCCGGCGGCATGTCGGCGCTGCGGCATGCGCACATGAAGGAGGACGAGTTCATCTTCGTGCTCGAGGGGCGCCCGACCCTGGTCACGGACGAGGGCCGCACCCGGCTCGCGCCCGGCATGTGCGCGGGCTTTCCGGCCGGCACTGGCAACGGCCACCACCTCCTGAACGAGACGGACGCGGAGGTTGCGTACCTGGAGGTCGGTGATCGCCAGCCGGGCGAGACGGCCACCTACCCGGACGACGACCTGATGGTCGAGCGCGCTCCGGACGGCGCCTGGCTCTTCAGGCACAAGGACGGCACGCCGTATTAGGGCCATCGCGGTTGATCGTCGGTTCTTTGCCACGACGAACTAGCGGGCCACCCTCTTCCAGGTAAGCACCGCCGTTCCCCCGGCGGCCGTCGACGGGTTGGAGAACGTCATGTTGTCTCCATCCATGGCAACGATCCTCTTCTGGACGGTACGGTCCCAGTTGGAGTAGGCGCTGGAATCCACATGGAAGGTGACGAGCTTGCCGGCTTCGTCGACCGCATACGCCCCGTAGTAGGCGTTGGTGCCCTTTCCCATGCCCTTGTATTCGTCGGCCGTTCCCCGCAGCCGGTTCTTCGACGCGAAGGGGATGCGAAAGTCGCCAAGCAGGATCTGCACGAAGCGCCCATGCCCATCGAGCACCAGCATCCCGCGAGTGTTCCCGCCAAAGGCATTGAAGGGCTGGCCGTCGTCGCCCGTAGCGACCAGCGACACGAGCTGCCAGGTGCCTTCCACCTGGCGCTTGAGGTCCTGCGCCGCTGCGGGGGAAGGACGCAGCGCGACCGCCACCACCAGCAGCACCACTGACACCGCGTACGCGATTTTCTCCGGAAGTGCGCTCATCGATCGTTCCTCGGTTGGATGGACAGGGTCGATCCTGGCGCGTCACGGCATTAGGTGGAATACCCTGATTGCCTAAACCGTGTTATCCATTCACCTTATGCCTCGAACCGGCACCTGGGAGCAGGCGATCGGCAGCCGGCTGCGGCTGCGGGACCTCTTCGTCCTCTTCACCGTGGCGGAATGCGGCAGCATGTCGAAGGCGGCGTTGCGCCTCGGCGTGTCGACGCCATCGATCTCGGATGTCATCGCGGGCCTCGAGCATGCGGTGGGAGTGCGCCTTCTCGACCGAAGCTCCAAAGGAGTGATGCCGACGGCGTTTGGCACGGCCCTCCTGGTCCGGGCGCACGCCGCGTTCGACGAGCTTCACCAGGGCATGCGCGACATCGAGTCGCTCTCGGACCCGGCCGCCGGCGAAGTGCGCATCGGGTGCCCGGAGTCCGTAACGGCGTTCCTGACCTTCGTGATCGAGGCGATCTCGCGCAAGCATCCGCGCATGCGCTTCGACGTCCAGCAGGTGCGGACGCCCACAGTCGAGTTCCCGGAGCTTCACGATCGCAAGATCGACCTCGTGCTGGCGCGCCTGGTGGCGCTGCCGCAAGGCGGGCGCCTGGGTGAGGACCTGGATGCCGAGGTCCTCTTCGACGATCCGTTCTCGGCCGTAGTGGGCCGTCGGAGCAAGTGGGCCAGGCGCCGCAAGGTCGACCTCGCGGAGCTTGCGAACGAACGTTGGATCGTCACCCCGCTGGACGCGCTGGCTGGAAGATTCCTGACGGAAGCATTCGCGGCGCGCGGGCTGGACCCGCCGCGGCCCGCCATCGCGTCCTTTTCCATCCACTTGCGGACCAACCTGGCCAGTCGAGGAGACTACGTCGCCGTGCTTCCGCGCTCGGTGCTCGAGCTGAGCGCCGGCCGTTACGGACTGAAGCGGTTGCCGATCACGCTTTCCGCCAAGCCTTCCCCCGTCGCGCTGGTGACATTGCGCAATCGCTCGCTCACGCCGGCCGTGCGCGCTTTCATGGCGGCGGCGCGCGAAGTCGGCAAGGGGATGTCCACTGGGTCCCGACCGGACAAGGGGCGGTGACGGTCAAGGTGCTCTTCGGCTCCAAGCCTATACTCACCGCTCCACCGGAGGGCGTGAATGCCGGCCACGTTCAAGGACTACGAGCTCGAAGGCTGGAGCGAGAAGGCCGAGGCCTACGGCAGCCTTTTCGGGACTGCGACGGTCCACATCGCGGGACCGATGCTTGATGCCGCGGCCGTGGAGCGAGGGACGAGGCTGCTGGACATCGCGAGCGGCCCGGGCTTCGTCGCCGCCTCGGGAGCCGGGCGTGGCGCCGACGTGATCGGGGCCGATTTCGCGCAGCCGATGGTCGAGCAGGCGCGCCGCAGGTACCCCGGCGTGCGCTTCGAGCAGGCGGACGCCGAGGCGCTCGCGTTCGACGACGCTTCCTTCGACGCGGTGACGTGCGCCTTCGGCATCGGCCACTTCGCCGATCCCGACCGTGCCGTGCAAGAAGCCTTTCGCGTCCTGCGTCCCGGCGGCCGTTACGCCTTCAGCTGGTGGTGCGACAACGACAGGCACGAGTTCTTCGGCCTCGTCTACGCGGCGATCGCCGCGCACGGCACCTTGAACGTCGATTTGCCGCCGGCACCGCCCTTCTTGCGCTTCAGCGATCCCGCGGAGTGCTGCCGCGTCCTCGCCGCGGCCGGATTTTCAGGCTTGGGGACGATCGAGGCCATGCTCCACTACGAGGTGCCGAGTCCGCAGGCCGTGATCGACAGCGTGATGCGCGGCGGCGTACGCAGCGCGCTGGTATTGGGGCGGCAGTCTAGGGAAGCTCGCTTGCGCATCGAACAGGCTATCCGCGAGGGAGCCGAGCGCTTCCGGCGGGGCGACAGGCTGCGCTTTGCATTCCCGGCGATCGTAGCGAGCGGTCGGAAGCCGATCAGCGAATGACGCAATCAAGCGGGCTTCGACGAGTAGATGAGTTTCCCTGCCCGAAAAACGCAGCGCACCTTCGCGAAGGCGGCCGGATCCGAAGCCGGATCGGCCTCGAGCACGACGAGGTCCGCATCCATTCCCACTTTCACCCGTCCACGCCTGTCGCCTTCCTTCCAGCGCGTCGCCGGCACCGTCGTGAGCGCCGCGAGAATCTGCATGGGGGAAAGCCCGGCGCGCGCAAGGAGGAGGTATTCCTCGGTCGGATCGAAATCGGTCATGTAGCCCACGTCGGTGCCGAAGAGCACCTGGCCGCCGGCCGCGCTGAATGCCTTCACCTGTTCCACGGAGACCGAGATGAGCTCCGCCGAGATGTCCTGCGGCACTCCTTCCTTCTTCAGCTCGTACCCGAGAAGCTTCAGCGTGGGAATGATCGTCACCCTGCTTCCGATCACCTCGCGCAGGAACGCCTCGGGCCACAAGGTCTTGGCGCCGAGGGTGCTGTGGGCGAGGATGTTCACCTTCGCGGCCAGCGCGTCGCGAACACCATCGATGTCGGTCGGATGCGCGAACACGAGCTTTCCGCGGCGGTGCGTTTCGTCCGCGGCAGCGCGAGCCACTTCGGCCGGCATTCGCTTGATCGCACCGCGAGCCTGGGGCGTCGCCAGAAATAGCTTGGTCCCGTCGGCCCCTGCGTCGAGGTTCTCGCGCACGACACGGGCCGCGGCTTCCGCGTTTGGCGGCTGCGGCAGCCGCTCGATGAACTCGCGCGGAAGGTGGTCGAGGTAAATGGGAATGCCGCTCGGCGGAAACAGCGCCCAGCCGACGGTGAGGATTCGCGGGCCGGGAAGCTCGCCGCTCTCGACACGCGCACGCAGCGCCAGCGTGTTCCCGCGATCCGAGGCGATGTCCACGACAGTGGTGTAGCCGAAGCGCGTGAGCATCTCGGCCATCGATCGCGAGAGTTGTGCCACGGGCTTGCGACCCGCGTCCTTCCACTGCTCGCCGATGAAATGGACGTGGCTGTTCTGGAAGCCGGCCGTGACGAAGCCGCCGCTGCATTGCTTGTCGGCGGCCGCGCCGGGCGCGGACACCTCGCGCCTGGGTCCGACGGCGCCGATCCTGCCCTTGCGCACCAGGACCGCGCCATCGTCGATCGCGCTCTCGTCGGGGCTTGCGTAGATGCGGGCACCGGTCAGGAGCCACGTGTCGGGAGTTTCCGCACCGATCGCGGAAGATGCCACTGCCCACGCGATCGCCGTGGCGGGGATGGTCTGTCGAAGAGTTGCCATGGGCAGGGACTAGTCCGGGTACCGCTTCCTCATTTCGGTCAGCTTGAACGATCAGCAGCACCACCAGCGCCAACAGGAAGCAGATGAGCCCACCGTAGGAAGCGCTGGTCCCCGCCTGCTCGGCCAGGCTGCTCGTCGGGCGTGAACTCACGCCTCCTCGAACCCCGCTTCGCGCTGGTGTCGGATGCGGTGAACCAGCACCTGATCGGTCGACGGGCGGTACTCGTACAGCGCGACGTAGCCCGAGCGGCCGCGTGAGATCAGAAGCTCATGGAGGCCGGCTTCAGCCGGCCTGCCGATCAGGGGATGTTGGTGGAGGATCGCGAGGGCTTCCGCGATGAGGCCTGTCGTGGCCTCCGCCTGCTCCGGATGCGCCCGCCGCAAGAAGCGCGCGAGTCGCTCTAGGTCCGCGATGGCGGCGCTGGAATACGAGATCGTCGCCACCGCGCATTACCGCGCGGATTTCCGCTTCGCCGGGCGTGGCTTCCGGGCCTTCTTTCCGGTTGCGATGGCGCGAAACCAGCGCATGACGTCGTCGTGCGCATACACGACGCCTGTTCGCGCGACTTCTTCCTGGGACCGCCGGGCGTCCTCCAGGAATGACTGCCGTTTCTCGTCCCGCGCCACCTTCTCCGCGATCGCCTCCACCATGTAGGCATGTGGCGTCTGGGCGACCGTGGGTGCGATGGCGGCGATTTTTTCCTTCAGCTCGTCGGGCAGCTTGAGCGATGTCGTCGAAGCCATGAGCGGGGTCTCGTAGCCAGGTAACACTATGGTAACACTGCGAGCTGCACCAAAGCCTCGGGGCCTCTGGGCCATCGGATCCCCGAGGGGCCGGGGCGGTCGGTGCGAATCCCACCGCCACCGGAATACCCGACTACTTCTTCTTCGCGGGCGCCGCCTTGTCTTCGGGCACGACGTCCCACTTCGCGCGGTTGTCGATGAAGACCGTGCAGTCGGCCCCTGCCTCGCACTTCGTGAGGTGCGACTTCTTCCCCATGAACGCGAAATAGGATCCCGGTGGCAGCTTGGTCTCCTTGCCGTCCACGGTGAGGACGAGCGTGCCGGTGACGACGGTCACGTAGTGATCGGCCGTGTGGTGGTGCAACGGTGCCGAGAACCCGCTGGGCAGCTTGAGCATCACGTGGTTGGCGCCCTTCGCCGGATCGCCTTGCAGGGCCGCCACCTTCACCCCGGGGAATCCCTCGACGTCCGTCCATTTCATGTCGGCCGCGGGCGTGAGCGTGGCGCTGCCGCCCTTTGCGCCGGCCTCGATTGGCGCGACGGTCGCCGCCGTCAGCGCCGCCGCCATTGCCACTGCGATCATGTTGCGCATCCAATCCTCCCTGGTGAGTGTTCGTGGCTTGTAGAAGGAGGCGGCCCGAGGGGCCGCCTCGCGAGGTGCGTCGAGCCGAGGGGGGATTCCTTACAACGACCTATCGCCGGTCCAACCGCCCGGCCTGGCGGCGCGCATGCCGCTACTCGAACATGTCGGGCTGCGTCGCCACCAGCTGGTCGTAGATCGGCTGGAAGTGCAGCCATCCGATGAACGAGTTGCCCACGTGCTCATGGCTGTACCGTGCGACTTCCGGGGAGAGCATCACGGGCTTCTTGCCCGTGGCCTCGACCATGAGCTGCACCTGGCAGCAGCGCTCGAGCGCGATGAACCAGAACGCGGCGTCGTCGATGCTGTGCCGGCTGGCGGTGAGCAGCCCGTGGCCCTGGTGGATCGCCGCGCGGTTGTTGCCGAACGCGGCTGCGACATGCTGGCCCGCATCGACCGTGACCGCGACGGCGCCGCCTTCGTCCTTGATGACGACGTGGTCCTCGTAGAAGCACGCTGCATCCTGCGTGATGGGATCGAGCGGCCGGCCCATCGAGGCCCACGCGGTACCGTAGACCGTATGCGCATGGCACATCGCGAGGATCTCGGGGTGCGCCTCGTGGACGGCCGAGTGCAGCACGAATCCCGCGCGGTTGAGCGCGTACGACCCCTCGACGACTTTCCCCGAATGGTCGGCGAGGATCAGGTTCGAGAGCTTCACCTGCGAGAAGTGCACCGCCATCGGGTTCGTCCAGTACAGCTGCGGAAACTCCGGATCCCGGATGGTGAGGTGGCCCGCGAAGCCGTAGTCGAAGCCCTGCTGGGCGAAGGCCCGGACGGCCGCGACCAGGTGCTGCTTCCGATAGAGGCGTTCCTCGGCGAGGCTCGCGAATTCGGGAATCGCCGGAAACGTGAGCCCCGGCTGCTCGGGCTGGTAGACCGACTCGCGCGCTCCGAGCTCCACTCGTTCCAGTACGGTTGCCATCCGTCCTCCCTTCGGTCAGCGGTTCCCAACAAGCCACATTTCAAACCCGGGCGGCCATCTTCCTCAGGCGGTCGGCCATCACTTTCATCATTTCCAGCGCGAACTCGGGCGCCTGCTGCACCATGAAGAGGAAGCGCTTTTCGGGAATGACGATGAGCCGGCAGCGCGTCTTCGCGGTGGCGGTCGCCACGCGGGGCTCCTGGTCGATCAGGGCCATCTCGCCGAACGGTTGGCCGGGGCCGAGGACTTCCAGCACCTTCGAGTCGATCGTGAGCTCGACCTGGCCCTCCACCACGATGTACATCTCGGCGCCCATGTCGTAGGCCTGGAAGATCGCCTCGCCGGCCTCGTAGACATGCGTGTTTTCTTCGGTGGCGAACTTGGCCAGCCAGACGCCCATGGCGATCTCCTCTCGCTGCGCCATTGTGCGCCGAACGACTAGCCCTGAGGGAAGAAGCCGGCCTTTCTCGCTGCCACGTGCGCGGCCTCGAATGCACGGCCCTCGTCGCGGTTGTACTTCTGGTAGGCCCCGTTGAATGCCTTGAGGAAGGCCTCCTTCTGATGGCCGTCGTACCGGTCGGTGTGCTCGCCGGGCAGTTCCTGGATGGTGCGATATCGCATGAAGCGCCGGCGCGCGGTGAGTGCGATCGGGATCGTCGTGAGGATGCCGATCGCCAGCAGCGCCAAGCCGACGTTCTTGCGGTGCTCGTCCTTGAGCAGGGTGCTGGCCAGCAGCCCGATGCCGATTCCACCCACCCCGCGGGTGGCGGCAACGAACGCGACCTCGGGAAGGGATACGTTCAGGTTTCGCATGGCGCCTCCGTATGTCCGTCCCAGTGAGACTCGGCCGGGGGCCGTCTGTTCCTGACTTGGCTAGCGCGGGACCTGATAAGGCGGGAGCGTCGTGAGCCGCGCGTCGTCGACCGGGCCGCCGGTGGTGAAGTGATAGAGGCTTTGCCACGCCTGCCCGCGCAGGCCGAGCAGCGCGTGCATCTCGTCGTCGAAGAAACAACCGATCCCGGTGGCGCGGATGCCGGCGGCTTCGGCTTCGAGGTACAGCACCTGTCCGAGCATCCCGCACTCCCAATAGAGTGCCCGGTAACGCCACGGCTCCTTCGCGGCGATTTCGTAATGGGCGAGCATCCCCAGCGCAAAGCAGGAATCGGCGGCGATGTCCTGGTGGCAGGAGATCTGGCGGGCCGAGTCGCGCAGGTCGTAGGGGATGAGAAGGTATAGCGGCAGTTCGACCGGGCCGACCTTCTGCCACACCCACTCGGCTCGAAGGGATGTCCTGAGCAAAGCCAGCGCCTCCTGGTCACGTACCAGCACATAAAGGCCCGGCTCGAGCCCGTTGACCCGATGCACCATGATCGCCGGATGCACCGCGGCCGCCCAGGGCCAGGCGCACCAGGGTGGCGCGGCGGATCGTGGCAGCGTCGCATCGAGCATGGCGAAGAAGGCATCGGCACCGATGCTCGTCACCCCGTCGAAACTGACCGCGCTTCTCCGTTGCCGGAAGATCTGCGCGGCACCGAGGTTGCGCACGGGTTCGCCGGCGGTCCCGTGCGCCGTCGAGGGCCGATCCCCGGCCTCCACACCCAGGTCGGGTTTGGCGGTGAGCCGATGCACCTTGGCGATATCCGCCCATTCGAGGTGACCGGAGCTCAGTCGGTTGGCCTTGCCGTGCCATCGCGATGGCGCGGTCGGCAGTTGCGCGGGCGGCGGCTCGCCGGCCGAGATCCAGATCAGGCACTCCGGCGTCTCGGCTTCCGCCGGGACCGCGTCATCCCCGAGCCCGAGCAGTGCGGCGATCTGCGCATCGCCCGGGGCGGCGAGCAGGCGCGCGCGCCAGCCCAGCGCCGATGCCGCGTAGCTCACCGCGGCGATCGCATGGCCGCAGTCGTGCTGGCAGTAGCGAAACGCCCGCATGCCGTATTTCCACGCCTCGCGCCAGGCGATGCTTGTGAGCCCGATCAGGATCCCGGGCAGCTCGACCGGCCCGTCCCACTCTCCGCGACGCTCCAGCACGTGATCGCAACTCACGTAGTGATGGACGCCCGCGGCGATACCCGGCACGCCTGCCGTGACCAGATAGCCTTCGGTGGGATGCAGATTGCCGCTCGAGGGATTGCAGCGCAGCGCCCATGCGGTCTCGCCATGGGCTTTCCAGGCCGACAATCCGAGTGATATCTCGAACAGGGTCGCGATCGCGTCGAGGTCGAACGGAAGCGGCGCGGGAACGACACCGCGGCGCAGTTCGTTGTAGCGAGTATCGAGAGCGTCCGCGCGCAGCGGCAACTCGATGCGCGCGGCACCTTCATAGCGGCGAAACGGATTCGGCTGGTTGGCCCAGTCGAGGCGCCCGGGTCCGGGCGCGTAGCGGTTCAGCTGATGTTTGCTTCGCTCGTGATAGTCCGGGAGCGTGTAGGCGGCCATGGAGGATGGTAGTACGCTGGAGAGAATATATTTCTCACGTTAGCCTCGAGGAGAATTGCAATGGCGTCGAAAGCGGCCAATAGCGACACTGGCGTGACATATATCGATCCGCCGGGCACCCCACCGGCGCAGGGTCGCTACAGCCATGCGGCGAAGGTGAACGCCGGCGACCTGTACTTCATCGCGGGGCAGGTCTCCGTCGGTCTCGACGGCGCTGTCGTCGGGAAGCAGGACTTCGAGGCGCAGTTCAGGCAGGTCTTCGACAACCTGGGCGCCGTGCTCGAGGGACTCGGCGTCTCCTTCGATCACGTGGCGAAGTTCACGACCTACTTCGTGCACTCGCAGGACATCGAAAAGTTCATGGCGTTGCGCGCCGAGCACTTCCCCACGCTCTTCCGCGGCAAGTTTCCGCCCAACACCATCTGCGTCATCGACCGGCTCGTGAAGGAGGACTTTCTCCTGGAAGTGGAAGCCGTCGCACGCGCCGGCTGACTGCCATGACCGATCTTCCACCGCTCCCTCAGCCCAGGTTCGGCCGCTATCGTCACTACAAGGGCGGCGAGTACGAGGTGGTCGGCGCGGCCCGCCATAGCGAGACGCTGGAGCCGCTGGTCCTCTACCGCCCGCTCTACAACGACTCCGGCCTGTGGGTGCGGCCCTACGAGATGTTCTTCGGGCAGGTCGAGCACGAGGGGCGGCTGCAGCCGCGATTCGCCTTCATCGGCTAGGAGGGCGATGGCGTAGCTCCCATTGCCGTAGCGCCGCTTCGTAGCGCGCAATGTCTTCCCGATAGAGGTCAAAGACACACGGGTTGCAGCCACTGCGACAGCACTCCCCGAGTTCAGGGCGCGTGGGCGGAGTCGGCCTCGGATCGTCGGGCGGGAGCTCCATGTCCAAACTATTCGGGCTTGAGGAGGCGCATGAGCTCGGCGTCGTCGCGGGACTGGGCGATGTCGAAAGCGGTTTGACCCTGCCGATTGCGAAGCCGACGGTCGCCGCCGGCCTTGAGGATGACCCGGATGACCTCGGCGCTCCCACGCTCGGAAGCGTGGCTGTGCAAGGGCGTATCCCCGTTCTTCGCTGCCAGGTTCACGCGCGCTCCATGCCGCAGGAGGAGGGCAGCGAAGCCGGGGTACGAGGCGATGTGAAGGGGCGATGCGCCGTCATCGTTCACGGCATTGGGGTCCGCGCCGGATTGGAGCAGGAGCCGCTGGATCTCGGGCCGGTCCTCGGTCGCGACGATGTGGAGCACGGTGAAGCCGTTCGGGTCTCGCGCGGTGGTGAGGGACTTGTCCTGCTCGACGAGGCGGCGAACGTCGGCGACCGAACCGTAGAGCGCCGCATCGAAGAACTTCTTCAGGCGCGGCGATTCGGCGAGCGCGGGGGCCGCGAGGATCACCAGCGCGGCCGCCCATGCGTACTTCAGGGGCGTCATGCCCGCACGGCCCTCTGGTATCGCCCCGGCGTGATCCCGAAGTGCCGCGTGAAGACCCGGGTCATGTGCGGCTGGTCGGAGAAGCCCGCGCGAATCGCCGCATCGGCGGGCGAGGCGCCGGCCGCGAGGAGCTTGCGCGCCAGGCGGATTCGCCGCTGAATGAGGTAGGCGTGTGGCGTCGTCCCCACCTCGCGCGCGAAACCGCGCAACAACTGGAAACGCGTGATGCCGCAGCAACGGGCCAGCTCCTCGAGGGACACGTCCGCATCGGGCGCGTCGTCCATGCGCTGGAGCGCCCGCGCGATCGCAGGCGACGCCGGGGGCTTGCGCCTTCCGCGGACGTCGTGACGTTCGATGGCACGCATGAGGCACCGCGCGAGACGCTCCTCGGCGAGCAGCGGGTCGCCTCCGCCCAGTGCCGCGAAGAGGCGTCTCACGTTCGCGCCCAGCAGTGGATCGCGCGCCACCGGGCGGATCGTCACCTCGCCTTCGGTCACATCGCCGGCGATCGCGTGGCGCACCACGGCTGGGTCGATGTAGATGATCCGCCAGCCGCGGGCGCCGCCGATCGGGCTGCCGTCGTGCACCTCGCCCGGATTCAGCATGACGACGTCGCCGGCCTCGGCTTCGACCTGGCCGACCACGCTCCACGAGCGTTGCGCGCCCGAGAGCATGACGCCGATGCCGAAGGTGTCGTGCGAGTGCCGCGGAAAGGCGTGGTCGGAGTAGAGCGTCATCGCCTCGACGCCGGCGATGGCCGATCGACGCAGCTCGACGCGGTGGGTATGCGGGATCACTTCAAGAGCTTACCGCGGCCAGCACGATCGACACCTCGACCTGCCTCGCGGGAATGTTCCAGTACGCCTGCAACAGCCTGTCCTTGTCGTGCTCGGGCACGAGGCGGAAGCCGTTGTGCTGGTAGAAACGGATGGCCCAGGTGGCCGCCGCCCACGTCCCCACGAGAACCGGCCGGCGGTTGCCGGCGCGCAAGTGATCCATCAACACCCGTCCGACGCCGCGTCCTTGCCACGCCGGCCGCACGTACGCATGGCGGATGAGGTCCACGTCCCGCACTGATTGGATGCCCATCACGCCGACGAGCTCGCCTTCCACCTCGTAGCCCGAGAATCGGACGCCCGCGGCGATCTCCTGGGCGAGCTCGGCGACGCTCATGTAGGGCTCGTGCCAGCAGTCCGCCGGGATCACCCCGCGGTAGGCTTCGGCGGCGGCGTTGACGATCGCAAGGATCGCTTCGTGATCCTCCTCGCGGCAGGGACGAATGAGTGGGGTCGGCACGGCGGCATTGCAGCACGGCTTCCACGGCCGCGTATTGAACGAAATTGCCGGCGGTTCGCCGACCTCAGGTAGCGGACGCCTCCAGGGCCATCTCCGTTCGGCCGCGCGATCCCCATGCCGATTCTTCCAGCCACCTGTTGAGCTCCTCTGCGGGCATCGGCCGCCCCATGTGATACCCCTGGAAGTGGTCGCAGCCGAGCGTGGCCAGCACGTTCCAGGCCTCCGCGGTCTCCACCCCCTCGGCCGTGACCTTCAGCCCCAGGTTGTGCGCGAGGTCGATGGTGGAACGCACGATGACGGCGTCGTTGTCGTACTCCTCCATGTCGATCACGAAGGACTTGTCGATCTTGATCTCGTCCACGGGCAGGCGCCTCAGGTGCGCGAGGGACGAATAGCCCGTGCCGAAATCGTCGATGGAGATCATGACGCCCATGCGGTCGAGCTCGTCGAGCGTGGCCAGCACCTCGGCGTCGTTGGACATGATGGCGCTCTCGGTGATCTCGAGCGTCAGGGCCTGGGCGGCCACGGTGCTGTGGGTGAGGAGCTCCCGGATCACGGCCGGCAGGTCGTCGGAGCGCAGGCAGTGCGCGGAGAGGTTCACGGCCATGCTCAGGCAGTGCCCGCGCGCCTGCAGGGCGGTGAGCTGCGCGAGCGCGGTCTTCACCACCCATTGGGTGAGGGCGTGGATCAAGCCCGCCTCTTCCGCATGCCGGATGAACTGGTCGGGCGGCAGGAGACCTCGGCGCGGATGATTCCAGCGCACCAAGGCTTCCAGCCCCACGACGCGCTGGCCATCGTGCGAAATCTTGGGCTGGTAGTGCAGGCAAAGCTCGTCCGCCTCGATGGCCTGGCGCAGCTCGCTCTTGAGCGAGAGGTCGCCGAGGCTCACGCGCTCCTGGTCGGGCCCATAGAGCGCGTAGCCCTTCCCGGAGCGCTTGGCCGCATACATCGCGATGTCGGCCAGGCGGATGAGCGAGCTTGGGTCGATCGCGTGCGCCGGGTAGAGCGAGATCCCGATGCTGGCGCCCACGTCGATGCCCTGGCCCTCCCAGGTGAAATGCGCGCCCAACGAGCCGAGGAGCTTCGCGCAGAAGGCGGGTACGTCGTGCTCGGTGAGGTCGTGCAGCACGACGACGAATTCGTCCCCGCCCATGCGTGCCACCGTGTCCTCGGCCCTCAGGGCGCGTCTCAGCCGCGCCGCGACCTCCCGCAGCAGCTCGTCGCCCACGTCATGGCCCAGGGTGTCGTTCACTTCCTTGAAGCGGTTCAGGTCCATGAGCGCCACGGCGAAGGTGCGGCGGGCGCGCTGCGCACTGGCGATCGCCTGCTCGAGGCGGTCGTGCAGCAGGCTTCGGTTGGGTAGCCCCGTCAGCGGGTCGTACAGGGCCTGGACGGCGAGCTGTGCCTGGCGGCTCACGAAAAGCGCGATCACCAGGCCGCTCGTGAGCGTGAAGGCGCCCAGCAGCAGCATGAGGGTGCGCACCTCGCGATAGGACTCCTCGGCGCTCCTCACCGCTTCGGCGGTCTGCGCCTTCTGCACCAGGATCAACGCACTCACCTGCGTGGCGATCTGTCGTTGCTTGGGTACGGCGACGCTGCGGATGCGCTCGAACACCTCCTCCGCGTGCGCGTTCATGGCCATGTCGACCACGGCCTCCACCTCGGGCTGGGCCGCGCGGGTGAGCAACCGGATCTGCTCGAGGATGTCGCGCTCCTCGGCGGAGAGCGGCATCTGCTCGAGGTGTTGGCGTGCGCCGACGTAGTTGGACCCGAGGGCGCTGAAGCGCTGCACCTCGGCATCCTTGTCGAAGGGGTCGGTCAGCACCGAAAGGGCGTGCATGCTCAAGGCCCGCTCCCGCAACGCCGTCTGCATGGCGGTTGCGAGCTCGATCTTCACGTTGTTGTTCTCGACGATGTCCTTCAGCCGCCCGCTGATGGTCGAGATGTAGTGCAGCCCGACCGCGGCCAGGCTTGCCATGAGGAGGAGCACGACCAGGAACCCGGCCACGATGCGCGCCCGGATTCCGAGCCGTCTGGAAACTTGCTTCAAGGGTGCCTTCTCCCCCAAAAGGGGAGAAGTCTGTCGTGGCGGGCGTTCCCGCAGCGTTCCTTGGCCTGAGTGCTCATGGACGTTAACATACGCTAATATCGGTGCGGGACACACGGGAGGAGAACAACGACAGCGAAGGGAGAGGCCATGACGACCAGACGTCGCTTCATCGAGTACACCGCCGCGCTGGCGGCGGCGCTGGGAACGCGGCACGCAGGGGCCCAGCCCCCCGATCCTCCGAAGGGCCCGGGGAAGGGCGAGGAAAAGGGCAAGGGCAAGGGCGAAACGAAGGGCACCGGCAAGGGTGGCGGCAACCAACCGGGCCGCATCGTCCTTCGCCGCAGCATCGGGTCGATGGCGCTGAACGATCCGGCGCTCGAGTCGTATCGCAAGGCGGTCAAGGCGATGAAGGCGCTGCCCGCCTCGGACCCGCGGAGCTGGGTGGCGCAGGCCAACATCCACCAGAACTTCTGCCCCCACGGCAACTGGTACTTCCTGCCGTGGCACCGAGCCTACCTCGTCGCGTTCGAGCGCATCTGCCAGGACCTGTCGGGAGATCCGGACTTCGGCCTGCCCTACTGGGACTGGACGTCCAACCGGCAGCTCCCGGCGGCCTTCACGGCGGCTACGTACCTTGGCCAGCCGAACCCGCTCTTCGAGCCTCGCACGATGACGCCCGCCGCGTCGCTCCCGGACAACATGGTGGGCCCCGTCGTGATCTCCAACATCCTGGCGGAGCCGAGCTTCGAAGTGTTCGCGAGCGCCCGGCCCAACGGGCAGAACAACAACAATGCCGCCACGTGGCAGCGAGCCCCTGGCGTCTATGGTCCGCTCGAATCGAACCCCCACAACCGCATCCACGGGACGGTGGGCGGCATCATGGGGAGCTTCCAGTCGCCTCGCGATCCGATCTTCTGGCTGCACCACTGCAACATCGACCGCCTCTGGCAGGAGTGGAACGAGGCGGGCGGGGTGAACACCAACGACAACCTCTGGCTCAACTTCGACTTCGACGGCAACTTCGTGAAGCCGGACCAGTCGCCGTACAACGCCAAGGTGGCGGCGCTGCGCAACATCACCGCGCTGCTGTACCGCTACAAGCTGCGGGCGGCGCCGAAGTTCGCCATGGAAGTGCTGGCGCTGCAGCGCGTGCCGAAGCCCAAACCCATCGGGATGGACAAGGTCCTGGCGGCCAACGCCGTTCCGGTGGCCGCACGCGGCAAGATGAACACGAGGCTGGACATGGCGGTCACGCTCACGCAGCCCGAGGCTGCGGCGGTGCGATCGATCAAGCCCCTCGACACTTCGAGTCCCGAGCCGGCATTGCCAGTCGCGGCGGCGCGCGCGGTGGCCGTCATCGGCGACGTCGAGGCGCCGAAGTCCGGAAACGCGGAGGTGCGCGTCTTCGTGAACTGTGACTACCTCGCGCCCGATACGCCCACGACCGACCCGAGCTACGTGGGAACGTTCAGCTTCTTCGGCGGCGATCACGCCGGCGCCGGGCACGCCAGCCACGCTTCGAAGCTCTCGTTCTTTTTCGACCTCACCCCGGCGGTCATCAACCTGAAGCGGCAGAATAAGGATCCCGGCGGCAAGGTCACGGTCCAACTCATGCCGGTACCCATAGCCGGAGGACCGAAGGATGTGGATTTCAAGCCGGGCAACGTACGGGTGGCGGTACTCTGACTTGGGGCTGGCGGCGGCGCGGCTCTTGGTCCTCGCCGCCGTCCTTTTTCTTCCCATCGCCGCTTGCGCCGGGGGCGACAAGTCGGTGTCCCGCTTCAAGCTCGAGGTCCCGGATCAGGGCGCCAGGTTGCTCGAGGTCTCCGTCGCCGAATACGTCCCGCCGAAAGGGGGACCGGCCGAGGCCGTGGTCACCCTGGCCACTGCGAAAGGCACCGTCGAGGTCGGCCGCTTCGCGATATTCCCCGACGAGCCTTTCGATGCGGGCAAGTCGGGCCAGCCCAGGCGATTCAACTTGCGCATTCCAAGGACTGTCGTCGTCAGTCCCGGCGAAGCCGTGACCGCTTCGGTCGGCCTCGCCGCGACGAGCCCCAACCAGAAACTGGAGGGAGGGCGGATCGTCGTTCGCGAGGTGAGGTTCCGCCCGGAACCTTGAGGTCCGGCTACGTCAGCGCATCGATCAAATCGGCCAGGGGCTTGCCGAGCTCCCTGAAGCCCTTCCCGTTGGGGTGGATCTCGTTCGCCCAATCGTGGCTGTTGCCGTGGGTGCCCGCCGCGGCACGTGTCAGCCGGCCCTGCGTCCGGGCGACGTGGAAGTTCGGCAGCTCCGCTTCGAGATCCACGAGGCACTTGCCCAGCTCGCCGAGCAGGAAGTCGGCGACGTCGTTCCAGCGATTCTGGGGGATCCTCGCGGCGACCATCGCGGGGTACAGCCAGGGCCCCTGCTGGGCAACGAGGAAGCGCGCCGGCGAATCGCGCGGTGTGACCAGGTCATAGGCGTGCGTGACCAGGGGGACGCCGGGGCAGGGGCTGTCCGCGCGGTCGCGCAAGGTGACGATCCGCCGATAACCGTCCGCCACGTCCCGCAGGGTTTTCCGAAGCGCGTTGGCGTCGATGTACTGATCGGTGGGCTTGTCGGGCTGCGGTGCCGCGCTCGCCGGAATCACCTTCGTGGCGTCGTCGATGAGGTCGTTGCCGCCGCCGCTGACCAGCACTGCGTTCCAATTGAACGCGCCCCACCGCGCGGACAGCCAGTGGTCGAGCTCCAGGTTGTTGGCGATGTCCGACATGCGCCGGATCGTGTCGCCCGGCTGGGCGAGCGAGACGATGGCCGCCGGCGTTTCCAGGCGCAGCTGCGTGAGCATGCTCTCGAGCTTCCAGGAGCCGAAGCTGAACCACGAGTCGCCCTCGGCCAGCATGCGCAGCGGATACTCCGGCGGGTTCCACTCGGCCTGTGTCGAGTCGAGTTGGCCGGGAAACATGACCTTCGGGGTTACTCGAGCCATGAGGGCCTCCTTGGGGGCGTGTCAGCCGGGAAGGACTTGGGCGTTCAACAGCAGCTTGCGCACTTCCTTGTCCGCCCAATAGCCCGTGTGGCCGCCGAGTGTTGGACTGCGGACGTTCACCGGAAACCCCTCGCGGCCCTGCACGATGGTTCCGATGTAGTCGTCGGCCCGATAGACGTTGAGCCAGCGCTGGACGGTCACGTCGAGTGAGGTCCCCCACGGCCGGTTGAGCTTTCCATCGGGGGAGAACAACGGCGGATATCGATGTGGAAAGTAGTGCTGGTACAGGTGGCTGATCGGAGAACCCATCGTCACCAGGGACACGGACTTTCCCGCCAGCAGGTTCTTCGCCCACTCCAGCCAAAGCACGTCGAGCGCGATGATGGTTCCCTGGCTGTGGGCCAGGATGGTGACGTGGGTCACCTCGCCGGAGGCCAGGACCTCCTGCAGCACGCGGCGGAAGCGCCCCTCGATGCGCTGCTGGATGGAGAACTGTCCAGGCCCGACATCGCCGTAGGGCCTGAGCCTGGGGCGGTAGAAGTGGCTGGTGATGTCGATCAGGATGTGCAGCGCGCTACGCACGCCGCTGAAGATCATGGGCAGGCTCGCGGCGGCGGCCAGGACGGCTCCCGCAGGCTTGGCATATGCGGCCAGGAACTTCAGCTCATGGTAGAGCCGCACGTCGCCCGTGATGAACGCCCATGCGAAGACCACGACCGATGCCATGCCCAGGCCGACGAGCGCGGTAACGATGAGCGCATTCAGCAGCAGGCGCGGAATGCCGGGTTCCGAGTCGAACTGCCGGGCACGCACCCAAAGCTTGCGGCGGACGATGACGAGCACGGCACAAGCTGCGAGCGCAAGGGCGATGCCGAGCGCGAGCGTGAATCCAAGCGCGACGGATTCGACGGAGTCCCTTTGTTGCGGCACGAAGCGATCGACCACGACGCTGCCCAGCGCGGTGCCGAGAATGACCCAGAGAAGCACTTGCAGGACACTCACGCCCAGCGCCGCGTCCAGTGCCGGCACCGCGTCGCTCTTGACCCACGCCGCCTCGGCGCGCGCGACCAACCACAAGATGGCGCTCGCGATGCTCGCCAGTGCGAGAACTGCGAAGGCGGCATAGGTCAGGCCCAGCAGCACGACGAGGTGCGTCGCCATCGCGGTGTCCGGCGTCTCGCCCAGGACCAGGCGCTGCATCAGCAATTTTCCGAACCAGTTGTCCCACGGGAATTGCGGTTCAAGCCAGTGCCGGATCGCCGCAGTGGCGGCAGTCGCCAGGGCAGCGACGATGGCCCAGCCCGAAAACAGGGTCCAGGCTCCGTCGGCGGCCCAGGCAGATCGCTTGCGCCAGTGCGCGAACCAGCCCAGGGCGATGGCTGCGGCGATGCTGAACAGGAGGGCCGCCCAATCCCCGAGGTCCGGCGAGGGGGGCGCTTTGGCGATGAGCTCGTGCAGGCTCACGCCGACATAGCGGCCCAGCAACAGCGCGAGGATGAAAGCCGTGAACCCGCCGATCGGACCGCACAGCAGCCACGACACGGTGTAGAGGGCGAGGCGCAGGGTCTTCGCGGCTTTCGGGCCGGGGTGCGCGCTGGCCACGTCCGAGACATGCCGCAGGTCGAAGATGAGGCCGATGACCCTGCGCAGCACCTCGAGACGGCTGGTCCCCGCTCGCGACAGGTCGGCCCAGAAGACCTCGGCGAAGACGACACGCTCAGGTTGGCCCTGTGCCGTGTTGGTGAAGGTGCGCACATTGGAAGCAAAGCGTTTCGCCTTGTCGTCCAGCGTCTCCTCGGAATAGGCGGGCGGCCGAAGGTCGCCGGGCTTCGGGAGACCCTGCGGCGGCTCGACGAGGAGCCACTGCGACGCGGGCCCGTCTTCCGTCAGCGTCTTGCGCTCGGGAAGCAGGTTCGCGAGGAAGGCCTCCAGGCTGGCGCCGGGCTCGGTGTCTCCCACGCCGTGCACGACGACGACACCCCACGTCTGGTGGCTGGCCATGCGCCCTCCCCGGGGTTTACATTCGCCAACGAGGTTGCGAGCCCGCCGCTACCCCTGGACGATGCGCGCCTTCCCCTTGTAGATCTCCGCTTCCTTGGTCTCGCCACCTTCTTCAGAGGCAACCTGGAAGGTGTCGCGTCCGGGGTCTACGCCTACGGCTTCCTCCACGCCGCCGTCCGAGTTGGCGTCCGCAGCCAGTTCTTCGTCCGTCAGGAATTTTCGGCGCAGGTCACCTACGGAGGGGCCGGGTCGGACCTTGCTGTGATCCGGCTCGACCGGGGCGTCGGCGATGTCGCGCTTGGCGACGCGCCATCCGGGAAGCTGCTTCTTCACTTCGCTGTCACGCTTGGTCATGTCGCACCTCCTCTTACCATCCCAATCCGAGACAAGTGAATTGCGCGCGGTTCTTCAGTCGCCGCGCGTAGTCTATCGCGTCCCATCCGCCCTTCCGCTGTGCGATGTACTTCGCGAAGTCGAGGCGCGCACGATGCAACGCGAGCGACGGCTTGAACTTCGTCGCCTGCAACTCCCGCCAGAAGGCGTTGTGGAGGGGCAGCGCGAAATTCTCGTCGGGATCGACGTCCGGCCCCGAGTAATGCGCGCCTGTGCTGCCGATGAAGGCGTTCGCGCCGGCCCTGAGGTAGCTGAGCGCAATGGAGCGCTCCGGCGCGCGCGGAGCGATCGGTGAATGGCCCGCGGCCGATGCCTTCTGGCTGACGGTGAGCGCCCCCCAGCAACATCCCGAGAACACCAGCCCCGCGTAGCGGTCCGGGACCCTACGCACGGTGTATGCGAGTGTGAGGCCCCCGGCCGGCGTCTCACCCCTGAATTCGGTGGAGTCGCTGTCGCTGCCGTGAAGCATGAAGTACTGGCAGGTTGCCGACACGGCCGCTGGACTCGCATCGGAGTGAAGGAACTTCTCGCTCACGTTCACCGCCTGCGTCCCGGCGACGCCCTTCCAGACGCTGTCGGCGAACGGCCGCGCAAGGTTGCGGATGCCGAAGCGGCCGCCGGTGCGCAGGTCGGGCGCTTGCAGCGCGGCGAACACGAGGCTCTTTTGGCGCGCATCGGGAATCCTGGACACGGGAAGCTCGGCGACCTTGTCCTCCTCCAGGTCGCCGTAGGTCTCGTCGGACCAGACGTAGAAGCCGTCGTGCTCGGCGCTCGCCGTGC
>Ga0111539_10003030_pt1 | contig 22277 bp, 20 predicted proteins | sample RhiMethybrSRZTD1_FD_79667 | JGI IMG/M metagenome (GOLD analysis project Ga0111539, IMG submission 79667) | Populus rhizosphere microbial communities from Tennessee, USA - Rhizosphere MetaG P. TD hybrid SRZTD1 (version 2) (version 2) | ecosystem: Host-associated > Plants > Roots > Rhizosphere >...
AAGACAAATTCGCTAACAGTCCGCTTAATTATGCCACGATAGGAGCGACAAGTTTATTCACCACCGTCGAAGACGAAGCTAAATGGCTTGATAATTATGAAACCGGAAAAGTGGGCGGCAAAGAAGCCGTCAACCAAATGTACCAGCAGGCAATATTGAACAATGGAAAGAAATTGGACTACGCATTCGCCATCGTGATTGATTCTGTGAAGGGATATCAGCGCATAGGACATGGCGGAGCAGATGCAGGTTATAGAACGTATGCCGTGCGATTTCCTGAAGAAAAACTCGGCGTCGTTATATTCAGCAATTTAGGACAATTCGATCCACATGGGTTAGCGACAAAGGTAGCCGAGCTCTACCTGCCAAAAAGGGAGTCACGTAAAAAAACAATCGCCAAAATAGAATCGGACCGCTCGTTGTACAAATTCTATAAGGGATCATATTGCACTCCGGAGGGAAATTTGCAAATTGTGGATAGCACGGACCTTTACGTAAAATTTGGCCCACAGTCTTTTGTTCTCAAGCCATTGTCGGATACAAGCTTTTCCCTTTTTGATGGATATGCAAAGCTCATTTTCGCCAAAGACGAAAAACCAAGTGGTAAGTTCTTATTTGTGACGAATGACGATGAGGTGGTATTCATCAGATCTGAAAAACCCGTGTTAAAGGATGCCGACCTTACAGGGTATCTTGGCACCTATGTGAGCAGTGAATTGGACGCGCAATATGAGATAGTTAAGGATAGCAGTAAATTGATTTTAAGGCATCGAAAATATCCTGATGTTACCTTGGAAGCGATTACTGTAAATCAGTTTTCAACACCCCATTGGTGGATGTCAAATATCTTATTCAAGAGAAATTCAAAAGATGAGATTTTGAGCTTTGAAGTCAATTGCGACAGGGTTCTCCATTTGGAGTTTCAAAAGCAACCAACTTCTAAAAGCGGTAACCATTGAGTTTCTAAGAAGTACAAATTGATCCGGGCCCGATCTTCGCGTATCGCTGGAACGTTGTGTTTTTCAAACATATAGTCCCTTCGGGATTATAATAAATCACCGGCTGCACGAACCTCAACTGAACTTAGCTTTTATACCTTTGCTCGGATTGCAAGCTGTTGACCTTTTCATCGACGCTGGCTCTCACAGACATCCTAACAATATCAAAACAATGATCTACAATCAGGATGAGTATGACGTTAGACTTGAATGGGGACAAAAGGGGGCTGATGAGCTTTCCCCGATTTCTGATGTAGTGATTATCATTGACGTTCTTTCATTTTCAACCTGCGTGGATATTGTGACCGGCAATTTAGCTTCAGTTATTCCATACAAATGGAAAGACGAAACTGCCTTTGAATTTGCGAAAAATAGAAATGCGATTCTTGCGGACCACAGACGACAATATTCAACTTCCTATTCCCTTTCACCAACATCTTTGCTGGCCGTAAAAAAGGAAGAGAAAATAGTTTTGCCTTCTCCAAATGGCGCAACCCTCTCGTTGTCCGCAGGTAACGCTATAACGCTTTGTGGTTGTCTGCGAAACGCAAAAGTAGTGGCCGAGTACGCGATGAAGGCTGGGAAAAAGATCGCGTTAATACCTGCCGGAGAGCAATGGCCCGACAGGAGTTTACGACCATGTTTTGAAGACTTGATAGGAGCAGGGGCCATCATTTACTATTTGAATGGAATATTATCCCCTGAGTCGAGAACAGCGTTATCAGCATTTAATGATTACAAAGAAAATCTGACAGAAGGACTTTTGAAATGTAGTTCAGGCAAGGAATTAATTGAACGGGGTTTTAGGAATGACGTCATTTTAGCTGGAGAATTTAACTGTAGCCGAAGTGTGCCCATATTGAAAAATGGGGTCTACGTTCAAGAATAAGGAGCATACGGCTTATATATCAAAGGTGACAGACTGACACAAAAAAGTAGTTTGGATTAATAATTGGTGACGAATCCAGCACTACTATGAACAAAGGCAAAGAAACATGAAGCCCCTCTTCGATCAATTGATAAGATCCCTAAGGAGACAAATATGGGCAATGATTGTGGCTTACATGTTGGGTGTGCACAATTTCTATAAAGGCGAGGACAAGACATCAGATAACATTATCATTACCATTGAACATATCGAAGTGCAAGAAGAGGGACCAACGGATTAAACACAATGAATTTAATCAATGCCCGGAGCGTAACGGATAATGATACGCCTTAATGATTTTCAAAACATTGAAGGACGGTGAACAACGACTTTGGTCGTACGTTCCAAATAGGCCTCAACCGCATCGTCCCAGTTAGCTACTAACGTCGTAACCTTTTCGGGCTGAAACTTCTTACTTTCAATTAAGTCCAGTACATCAGGAAGATAAGCTCGTGCGTGTGATATTCCCGTGTGAAGCCTTGAGTCGTTTGCATACATCTGCATTAAAGGTATAGAAGTTCCCTTTTGAAAATAGTACCCGACCGTTGTACAAACGCCACCGGGGGAGAGCGAACGTATAGCAAATCGAAGTCCATCATGATTCATACTGGCGTCAACAGTTATAGCATAGTTGCCACTTATTTTGGGCACATTTTCCCGATACCATTTACCTCTGTTTCTCTCCGGTATTTCAATTGCGTTAGCGCCCAGGGAATTTGCAATCGCTAATCGCGCGGGCTTATAGTCCAGGTAATCGACCCTTGAAGAGCCTAATGCAACTGCTATTCCTGCGGCATATAATCCAATACTTTCCGCTGATCCTCCCACCACCAACACTGGTGCGCCTGGTTTTTCTTTGAGATAAGGTGCCACTGTTCTCCAGCCATCAGGAATATTATCGCTGGCGCTCGCTAAGGATATCGGGTCTAAGCTGCTCGGAATTTTCACCAACATCGTGTCGGCGAAGGGTACTCTAAACTTATCTGTTACCATTCCACCCCATGGTCCTAACGGGTCGCCAAGTCCAAACGTTGAAAATAAAGTTTCTCCGGCATCAGTACATTTTGAAGTGAGGCCGGATAAACAATGAGAACAAGTGCCGCATGAAATTGCATAGGGGACAATGACTTTATCTCCGGCCTTAAAATATTTCACGTCGTCGCCACAAGACAAAACTTCAGCAACTGATTCATGACCGATGGCAAAGGGACCTTTAAATGGTTTCTTGCCAAACATATTTTTAATGACCGGGTCTAAATAATGTATAGCCATTCCGGCCCCCAACGCGGGAGTGATGTCGTAAAAGAGAAAAGACTTATCACCGTCACAACGTGCTGCGGCCAAAGGCCTTACGATCACGTCGCCCGCTGACTGCAGTGTAGGTTCTTTAGCGTCATGCCATTCCAATTTGTTTTTCTTGATGTACATGAGTTGCTTCATAAGTCAGCGTTAAGAATATTAGCTGTCGAAGTGTAAGACAAGATTTGCTGACTTTTGTGACAACGGGTTAAAAGAGAATTGTGGATCAAATGAACATATGCGATCTTTAACGTAACACCTTTGTGATTTCTTGGTGTCTTCGAATCTTTGTGGCATTTTAATGTATCTGAAATACTGCCCAAATCATTAAATTGGTCTGGCGAGAGAGATATACTGTCGTTGTCAGCGACCAAATTTGAGGAATAAGATTATGGTTCAAGAATTTCAGGACATCATTAGAATTCAGGTCAACCGACATATTTTTAACTATGGTTTCGCACCGACCACTATTGAATTGGCCAGAGATTTAAAGTCAACCGAATCTGAAGTAAAAGCCGGACTAAAACAACTCTCCGACAATCATGCAATTGTATTACACCCAAACTCCTTCGACATATGGGTTGCGCACCCATTTGCTCTTTTTCCTACTTTATTCTGGGTCGAAGCAGGTGATAGAAAATGGTGGGGAAATTGTACGTGGTGTTCGTTGGGCATAGCCTCCTTGACAAACAGGAACACGAGGATTTATACAAAAGTCAGTGGAGAATCCACGCCATTGCAGATTGACATTATTGATAACAAAATAGTTAAGAAGGATTTGGTCGTTCATTTTTTGATTCCCGCAAAAAAATTATGGGACAACGTAATTTATACCTGTGCGAACATGTTGACATTTGAAAATGAAAGCCAGGTCGACGAGTGGTGGAAGCGGCATAATAAACCGAAGGGCCAGGTTCTCTCCATTGACAAAGCGTGGGAGTTGGCACAAGTATGGTACGGCAATTACCTGGAGGACACATGGACAAGGAAGACGCCTGAATTCGCTCAGTCATTGTTTGAGAAAGTTGGACTTACGGGTGATTTCTGGAAAGTAAAGTAAGGATCAGCATGCAAAAAAGTGTTCACGGCAGCTAGGGGTGACGTTTGGCTTTTTACTAATTTTTTTTAACTTGGCTCAGCTGCGTGCGACATTGATACACTTCAAAAAATCTAAGCCATAACATAAAACGTTGGCGGTTATGCAAATTTGATAATCCATTATATTATATGATAAGAATAGTTCTAACCTGCGTGTTGGTTTTAAATCAAGTCATTGGATACTCCCAGACTGAAACACTAACCCCAGAGACGATAAAGCAGTTAAGTGATGAGCAGAAGAGAATGTTTGAGATGTTCTCAAACGGGGATACTGAAACGTTTTTAGAAATAACAGGGGACGATTATTTAGCAATCAATGCTGATGGCACCTACATGAATAAAACACAGTCGGTCGAGCTTATTCCAAAATTCAAAGGATCGACCTATGATATTTTAGAACAAACCGATCGAATATATGGAAATGTAGCGATCTCAACAGGCAGGGCTAAATTCTATCTTAGTTCAATTCTTGTAGCAGATGTTTATTTTAATCAAACGTGGATCTATCGCGACAATAGGTGGCAATTTATTTTTTGGCAAGGGAGTATGACTGGAGCTCCAAAGAGTTATCTTATCTATGTTACACTCATAGGTACTTTGCTGCTCGGGGGACTAATAGTCGTAGTTGGCAGACGTTTTCGGAGGAAGAAATAATTGGCTCAGCGCGAACGGTGCGTTTATTTCAAGTTGGGGTTAGCGTTGCGTGGTAGCACCACCTGAAAAAAACGCCCAGGTCTCTTCAAATTAGACTTTGAAAAGACCCTGGCGCAACATAAACTTCTTTATTTAACAGTCGAACCTTAGAACTGGAAGTGACCTCTATACGGATAATTTGCTGCTACGACGTCGTCCTTCATGTCCAGCCGACCGGTGACACCCTCGAAAACACCTGTGCCGCTATCATCCACAATTGGATGTTGACAACGTCCAAGGATTTCAGCGCCACCATAGGAGCCGTCACCATTGCAAACTTGATATTTAGCCTCAAATTTGTAAGTTGTCTCAAACGATCCATCCTGACCGTTGTACGTTCCGACAAAGAGTTCTGTCCCTATTTCGCGGTAAGTGCCGCTCGGTGAGCACTCGGACTCTACGACGAATATATAGAGACAACCTACAAGTTCCCCTGTCATTGCTACGGCGTACGTGGCACCCCCAAGCGAGGCGTTGCATTCATCATCAGGAACATAAAAGCCGACTCCCGAAAACTGCGTTGCACCATTCCTTGAACCAGCTCCCTGCTTGCCGGCCTTATCTAAAATAGATTGTTGTTCGCTTTGCGCCTGGTTCGGGGACACGGCGTCTTCGTTGCTGCAGCCAGGGAGAATTAGCGCTAAGCAACAGGTCAGTTGAGTGAAAAGTTTGTTGTTCATAATATATCTAGGTTTAGGTTAACTGAATTAAGTAATAGACTGCTCTAGAATAGATTGCTCTGGCAATGACTTGAACAAAGGAAATGCGGATAATGCCTTATGTCAATTACCGAAAGTGGTAGTTTGTACTGGGAAGGGATAACAGATTAAATACAAGCGATGCTTGAAAAGAATGAGAGAGTGTGTCACCCGGCTTATTGAACAAGGGGACCCAACAAAAGAATTGGTATTAATACTAAACTTAGGATATATTTCTTGTAAACATTCTAGGCGAATCGCGGCAGCGTCATTTGGCGGGGAAAAGCTTTTGATTAATGGCTTTTGCTACAGCTTCTGTCATCGAAGCCACGTGCAGCTTTTCATAAATTTTTTTCATATGGGCCCGGACAGTGTCATACGTGATATTCAGTTTACCGGCAATCATTTTATAAGAATGTCCATCCACGAGCAGGCCAAGCACTTCTTTTTCACGTATGCTCAAATGATAATCTTTTTTTTCTTCAGGCAGCATGTCGTGAAACTGGTGCAATACTTTTCTTGCGATGCCCGGCGTCATCGGGGCGCCTCCGTTGTACACTTCCGAAATAGCATGCAACAGATTTTGAGGTTCTGCATTTTTTAGTATGTACCCGCCTGCACCTGCTTTTATGGCTGAAAAAACTTTTTCATCATCATCAAAAACGGTAAGCATTAGCACTTGAACGGTAGGAAAATTATTGCGGATCACCCTTACACCTTCGATTCCATTCATCCCGGGCATATCGATATCCATGATCACCACATCAGGTTTGGTATCCCTTATATTATTCGTCACATCAAGGCAGTGGGCAAAAGCGCCAGCCAGGGTAAAATCGCCTGATTCCTTCAAAAGCATGGCAACGGAGTCTCTTAGCGAATCATTATCATCAAATATAATCACCTTAATTCCGTTCATCTCCGATCATTTATGCAAAGTTCTATTCGTTTGAGCCAATGTCAACTACCAAACTTGGTAATGTTTGGCAAGAAGTTTAAAGATGTAAAGTAAGTTGAATCGTTGTTCCCTCATTTATTCTTGAATGAATGAACAACTTTGCGTTCACATCATCCGCTCTGGCATGCATGTTCTTGATTCCATTACCGCCCAAAGATTCCCCGTTCGTAGATATTGTATCCGGAGCAATTTGAGAAACATCAAAACCCTTTCCATCATCCTTTATTGCCATCATTAAGCTATTACCGTTTACTGAAAGTATTATACGCGCAGTTTTACAATCTGCATACTTCACAATGTTATGTAAGGCTTCTTTAAAAATGAGAAAGATGTTTTTTCTTTGTTCGTCCGTAAATTGAATCCTTTTCAATTCCTCATCAGCAATAAAATCATATAGGATATTGCGCGTCGCAAGGATCATTGCCGCAAAAGCCATCATGCGGTTTTGCAATTGTTCAAAGCTTTCATTGTTGGGATTTAAGCTCCACACAATATCACTCATCTTATCTATCAATTCGCGCGAAGCATGACCGATTTTTGAAAGGACTTCATTTGTATTTTCTTTTTTTGCGGTACGTTGTTTTGCCACTTCACTGTAGATGGAAATACTGCTAAGGGTGCTGCCTATGTCATCATGCAACTCCCGGCTTATGCGTAAACGTTCTTTTAGTAAAGCTTCCTGGCTTTCTACTTTTTTGATCAGATGATATCTTTCACTGAGCGAGTGTTCCAACTCAATTGTTCTTTTATTCACTTTTTCTTCCAAATGAATATTTTCTGCCTTTAGCCGGCGGGAACGATACCAGCTAAACATCCAAATCATCACGCTAAAACTTGCAGCATAAGACACGTAAGCCCACCATGTCCGCCACCAGGGAGGCAGAATAACAAACGAATAATTCAATTCCTTACTCCAATATCCCTCACTGTTTACAGCCTTTACTTTGAACGTGTATTTTCCGTGGGGTAAATTGCTGTATGTGGCTTCGGGCAGATCGGTGATATTACTCCAGTTCTCGTCAAGACCTTCCAGGAAATATTGGTACCATACTTCTTTGGGTCTGTAGGTTGTAATGCCAATGAATTGAAAAGTCAAGTAGTTATTATTATAATTTAATTGAAGGTTTTCCGGTTGATTGTACCACGGTGTGAGACCGCTAAAATTAAAGTGCTGCAACTTCACACCATTAGTCAATATGATAGTGCTGTCTTTTTTCTCTTCTGCATCAAGCCAATTGATATTTTCATTAAACAGTGCAATACCGCTTAACTGGATGGTGGGAGGGATGGTATCCGGAATATCTCCAGCAGGGTGATAATTAGCTACCCTGTCCGTGCCGCCCATCCAAATGTTCCCGCTGGTATCCTGTGTGATAGAATTTTCATAAGTTCCCCCACCCAAAAATCCTTCCGAGACAGTATATTTTTTAAATAATGACACCGACAATTTTTTTAGGCTATAGGATTTGCTAGGCACTGATTTTAGCAGGTTCATCCCATTAATGGTGCCGATCCAGATATTTCCGTTCTTGTCTTCCAATACATTCTTCGCGATATTGTTGCTCAGTCCCTGTTCAGTCGTGTACCAGGTAAAATACCTCCCGTCAAATTTATTTGCACCCATGCTCGTGCAAAACCAGATGTTGTTGTTTTTATCTTCCATCATACCAAGTACCATCGGATGACTTAAGCTATGGGCGACGTCGTAGTGCGTAAACGCAATCCCGTCGAACGAATACACGCCCTGACTACTAGTACCAATCCATATATTGCCGTGATGGTCTTCCAAAAGAGAATAGATGGTTTGGTCTTTTAAACCTTGTGCGACTGAATAATTGGTAAAAAATGTTCCATCAAATTTGCTCAGCCCATTTTCTGTCCCAAACCAGAGGTTCCCACTTTTATCTTCCATTAAGCAAAAAACTGTGTTGTCAATTAGTCCGTTGCGCTTCGAATAATGTGTAAAGTATTTGCCATCATATCTATCAACACCGCCCCGCGTGGCGAACCAGATATTTCCGTATTTGTCTTCGATGATTTGATTAATAGAGGTATTAACCAATCCCTGGGCGGTTGTATAACGGGAAAGAGACCTGCCATCATATTTATTTAAACAGTGCCCGGCGCCAGTACCGATCCAGATATTCCCGCGTTTATCGACGAAAAGACATTCCACTTCGTCTTGCTTTAACGGCGCAAGATGGCTAAATAACTTTCCATCATATTTGCTAACACCTGCTGTTGTAGCCAGCCAGATATTTCCGCGTTTATCCTGCAGGACGGCCGTTACCACTTCGTTACCTAACCCCTGTTCAACACTGAAATGGGTAAATGATTTTCCATCGTATTTGTTTGCGCCGTGATCCCACGTACCGATCCAAATGTCGCCGTTCATGTCTTTCATAATCTTTGAGATCCTGTTGGAACTCAAACCTCCATCTGTTGTAAAGTGGCTTATGTATTTACCATCATACTTGCAAAGACCGTTGTTGGTTGCAAACCATAGGTTGCCTTCGTTATCCTCAACGATGCTTCCAACTTCCGTATTATCATTCAAGCCAAGGGCCATAGTATAATTTTGAAATGAAGCGCCATCGAACCTGATCAGTCCCCCATTAGTGCCAACCCATAGATTTCCTTTGCTATCCTCCATCATACCCCATACAACGTTGCTAGGAAGTCCATGGGCCGTGGTGTAATGGGTGAATGAATGACCATCATACCTGTTGAGACCATTTCCCGTGGCAAACCATAGGTCACCATTTTTATCCTGCAGTATGTAGCGAATTGAATTGTCGCTTAGCCCTTCAGTGGTCGAGTATCGGGTGATGTATTTTCCATCAAATTTATTTACGCCGGCATCTGTCGTTCCGATCCATATATTACCGCTTTTATCTTCCATAACACAGTGCACTACATCACTGCTTAAGCCCTGCGCGACAGAATAATTCGTGAGGAATCTCCCGTCATATTTACTCACACCGCCCCACCAGGCACCGATCCAGAGATTACCGGCTTTATCCTGGCACAACGAAGAAATTTCATTGCTATTTAATCCATGTATTGCTTTGATTGAGCTGAAGCTTTCGGGATTATTTTCCTTTATGAAGGGCTCTTTGAGCAAAATAATTTCGGGAGGGTCGGCTATAAAAGGACGATCAATTGCACGTACAACTTTCGGTAGTTTGAAGCTTTCTCTGTTCGGTATAAAGAGTTTAGGGGCACCGGCTGGTACTATGCTTTTTGGCTTTGCAGGGAAAACGTTTGATTTAAGGGGAACTGTTTCCGGTTTACCTGCAACAATTTTTTTAACGCCGGATGCAGGAACCACTTTTGGAGGAACTGCCTTCTCAAGGGGTACCCTATAGCGCTTTGCTTCGACAATTTTGGGAGGTTTGAAATTGGATCTCTCCAGCGCTTCCCTTTGTCTTCCACATGCAAGCAGCAAAAAGCAAAAAACGATTGGAAGAACGTTTATCTGATTTCTCATTGGAAATGGCTTGACACAGATTGCAGGTATTATATAAATATAATTAACATTCATGATTATTTTGTGCAATCCTCCTGCAGTTACGAAGATTTTATTCGATGATTAAACGCAGAGGAAATTCAGGAGATTTATATAGAGAAGCGCGAAGGTTCGTATATGTCCTACCCGGCATATTTTTCGCGATTAATTATTAAATTGGTCCGCCGCAGCCTTATGACAGACGACAACGTAATTACAAAAACAGACTTTGAGAATTTAGCTCGACAACATCAGCGGAGCTTAAAATCTTTCGTGTATAGATTTATTACCTCTAAGCACGAAGCAGAAGACATAACGCAAGAAACCTTGGTGAAAGCGTTTCAGAAGTTTGATACTTTCCAAGGCAAATCTTCTTTTAAGACCTGGCTCTTTGCCATTGGCGCAAATCTTGCCAAAGACCACTTACGATCAAAAAAGCGCTGGGCAGTAGAGGCACAGGATAATTGCAAAACCCTAATCGGTTCTTCCCCAAATCTTGCAGCAGGACTACGACATATTAATAGTACATCCGAGTATGGGAAGTATGAAATCGAGGAACACATAGATTTTTGTTTTACGTGCATATCCAAGTCCTTAATTATAGAACAACAACTGGCTCTAATGTTAGCGGATATCTATGATTTTAAGGTGAAAGAAATAAGTGAAATACTAAATGTGACAGCAGGAGTTGTGAAACATTTGTTACATGATGCGAGAGCAAAGATGGAGGATATTTTTGAGCATCGCTGTGCCCTTATAAATAAACAAGGCGTTTGTCATCAATGCTCGGAGTTAAATGGTTTAGGTAACACGAAAGCCGAGACCCAAAGAAAAATAGCCGCGCTTGAATTGGTAAAAGCATCTCGTACCGTAGACAAAAAGATTTTGTTTAAAATGAGAGCAGAGATTGTAAAGTCGATAGATCCGCTAAACTCGAAAGGAGTGGACCTGCACGACTTTCTTTTACAAATCACGCACAGGGCAAATGATTAGCGAAACCTGACCGATCATTTTGCAACGTTCGATCGTCTAATGAATAGAACTAAAACTTAAAATTCATTAGACATGAACAAAGTAATTGAACAAAAGATCCTTTTTAAGGGCAGCACCGCAGAAGAACTATTTGACATTTTTGTAAACCCCAGAAAGCACTCTGAAATCCATGGCGGTGCGGAAGCAAAAATTTCATCAGGAGCGGGCAAGCGGTTTTCGTTGCTTAATGGTAACCTGAAAGGGAAAAACCTGCTTATAGTTCCCAACAGAATGATAGTTCAAACATGGCGGGGAAATGTATGGAATGAGGGCGACCTTGATTCTATTCTGACGCTTGTTTTTACGGATATTACAAAAGCAGCACAGATTGATTTGGTGCATTCGTTTACCCCTGATCAATTTATTGAGTTGTGGGAACAAGTTTATTGGCAACCTATTAGAGAGTATCTGAAGACGAATCGAAGGCCAGAATAGAACTACTTTCGTACGAGCGATAGGATTATTAGACAAATTATTTAAGCCTGCTTTGCGATTGTTGCGTATCAATAAAGATGTTAACCTTGCGTTAAAAAAGTGGGTAAGACTTTATCAAAGATTAAACGCAGAGGAAATTCAATAGATTTATTTAGAGAAGCGCAGTGCGTTGTTGGATTTTAGTTCGTATCTCCGCGGGTCTCTTGCATTTGACCTCGGTATTTTCTCGGCGCTAAAAAGTGGGTAACATTTTATTCTAAAAGTATGAGACCTTTATTGACAATTTTGCTATTCTTTGCCTTCACGAATGCACAATCCCAAAAAAATGAAATGACAAATCAAGTGAACATCCCGATACCTGAAATCACGTTTGACCAAAACAGAGAATTGATAATTATACCGTCATCTACTTCTTCTAACCACGACTTTGACTTTTATGAAGGTAAATGGAAACTTCGCAATAGAAAACTCAAAACGCGATTGAACAATTCCACCGAATGGACCGAGTTTGAATCAACACAAGAAATGTATCAAGTCTTAAATGGACTTGGGAATATTGACAACTATCTTGCAACTTTTAACGGTGTGCCTTTTGAGGGAATGTCGGTTAGACTTTTTAATCCAAAAACAAAATTATGGAGCATTTATTGGGCTGACTCCAATGAAGGTGTTTTACAGCCTGCGGTCGTGGGTTCATTTGAAAACAATGTAGGGCACTTTTTCACTAAGGACAGTTTTAATGGGAAGAAAATATTGGTGGTATTCCGTTGGGATGTTAGGGATAAAGAAAACCCGATTTGGAGCCAGGCATTTTCTGAAAATGATGGTAAAACCTGGGAATGGAATTGGTTTATGTATTTTAGCAAAATAGTTGGAAAGTAAATATGGCTGAACAACACCGATCTACTCTCTCACTGAATTCCTTAAAATTAACCCATGGGAGTAAAAATTTTTAAGATAATAATCTTCATCGTCAGTGGCGTTGTCCTTATTGTTTTAGGACTGGCTTTAACATTATGGATCAAGAGTCCAGGGATAGCGGAACCGATCACCGACGCCAGTGGGAAAACGATCGACGGCAGTATTTCTGTCATTGAAAAAATCATGCTCGGGGGACAAGAACAATATTTATTTATACGGGGAGCAGATATTGCTAAACCAGTTATGCTATTTCTGCATGGAGGGCCAGGGAGTCCGGAAATCTCATTTATGAAAAATTACAATAGAGATATTGAAAATGATTTTATAATGGTGTATTGGGAACAACGAGGAGCAGGGAAGTCCTATTCGGCAAACATTCCACCTGAAAGCATGAATCTCGAACAGTTAATATCAGATACCAGAGAGCTTAGCGAATACCTTGCAAAACGCTTTAATCAGGAAAAAATATATCTCATGGGACATTCATGGGGTTCCCTTTTAGGAATTTTAACGGCCCATCAGCACCCCGAACGTTTTCATGCATACTTTGGCATTGGCCAGGTAGCACAGCAATACGAAGGTGAGAGGATTTCATTTGAATGGGTAAAAGAACAAGCTCATCAAAAAAACGATAAGGATGCAATTAAAAAATTGTCAGCGTTGAAGTTCCCGGATTCACTGGCAAGTAGCACCGAATGGATCGAGTTTGTGATGAATGAAAGAAACTATGTTAGCCAATATGGAGGAGCAATGCGTGAGATTACAAGTATGTGGCCAATGGTTAAGCTGGTTCTCGGTGATGAAGTGTATACATTTAGTGACAAAATTAATTACATGAAAGGAAACCTCTTCTCCCTGGAGCACCTTTGGCCCGCGGTGATTCATACAAACCTTTTTAATGAGATTGACAGTATGCAGGTTCCTGTATATATTTTTCAAGGAATATATGATTATCAAACGCCATACCCGGTGGCCGAAGAATTCTTTAATCAACTAAAAGCGCCAGAAAAAGAATTCTTTACATTTACAAACTCTGCCCATAGTCCACTTATGGAAGAAGTGGATAAATTTAATTCGATAGTGAGAGAAAAAGTCAAGAACAGCGAGCAGCACAGACGAGAAATGGAGAATTAGGAGTATGGATTTGTCAAATCCGCCGCTAAGAAACATATACCAACGTTGTGTTCGAGTACTGTGAACAATTTATGAAATTAGGTTGTTAGATATGCAATATTCCCGGAATATAAAGTCTTAACTTTATAGTGGAGCAGTTTAACACCGCTGCATAGAAAATGAATATTTCACCAATCATATTGCTGTGCATACCTTTCCTTTTTGCATTTCAGGACGATCCCTTTATAAAAAAGAGAGAAGATCTCGTTGTGGAAACTATTGAAAAAAGGGGAATAACAAACAAAGCGGTGCTGAAATCAATGAAGACTGTCAAGCGGCATCTGTTTGTTCCTGAAAATAATGTTCCCAGTGCTTATGAAGATAGACCATTGCCTATCGGTTACGGACAGACTATTTCGCAGCCTTTTATTGTTGCTTACATGACAGAAGTTATTAATCCTAAACCCGAATATAAAGTGCTGGAGATTGGAACCGGCTCCGGCTATCAGGCTGCAGTTCTCGCTGAAATAGTGAAAGAAGTTTATACCATTGAAATTATACCCGACCTTGGAAATGCTGCATCTGCAAGACTGAAAAAACTAGGATACGATAATGTAAATGTCAACGTAGCTGACGGATACTTTGGTTGGCCACAACACGGGCCTTTTGACGCCATCGTAGTAACTGCTGCGGCTGAATTTGTTCCGCCTCCGTTACTAGAGCAATTAAAGGAAGGAGGAAAAATAGTTATTCCCATTGGCTCTCCCTTCATGAATCAAATGCTTATGTTGATAGAGAAAAAAGGAAAAAAAGTAACGACCAAAAATTTAATGCCCGTGGTTTTTGTGCCGTTTACCAGAAAGAAGGAGTGACGTCAATCGCGTTGCTTGGCGAAGGCAGAAAGAGTATGAAGTTTTAAATTTTCTTTACGTCTCTGCGCCTTCGCGGTGAAAAATTCATTGTTTTATTGACCTTAAGTGGGAGTGGTTAGTAGAACCTTCATCATCACTACGAATCCCAAATGAACGTATACAAGATTCCGTTCTCAATCGCCCTTCTTTCTGCAGCGATCATTGCATTGCAGCTTGCCCTAATACAAATACTCTCTATTTCTCAATGGTACCACTTTGCTTATATGGTTATTTCTATAGCCTTGCTGGGTTTTGGTGCGGCAGGGTCCCTTCTTGCAATTTTTCAAAAATACCTGGCAAGCCGTACGGAATTTCTTCTCCCGTTTTTAATGACCGCCACTGCTATTACGATGTCGCTTGTGACAGATGTTTCGCAAATGTCGTTTATCCGTTTTGATTCTTATTTATTGTTTGCGGATTATGCTCACCTGGGCAAGTTGATACTTACTTATCTGTTATTTTTTATTCCGTTCTTCCTCGGCGCTTTGGCCATCGGACTTGTATTTGTAATAAATGTCGACACCATTGGGAAAATCTATTTTGCAAATTTATTTGGTTCCGGATCGGGGAGTGTAATCGCGTTGCTGCTCATCTGGTCGTTCTTTCCAAACCAATTACCGGCGCTTATTGCCATCTTGCCTGTGACGGCGGGATTGATTGTTATTCCAAAAAATAAACGTCTTCTGCATATCGGTTTTGCTTTGGTTGCTGTTGGAGTTATCACCTGGAAATGCAGGCATCCCCCTGACCTTATTTTATCGGAGTATAAAGACCTTAGCAAAACGTTGCTTCTTCCCGATGCAAAAATCAGGATGGAGAAAACAAGTCCGTATGGCGTTCTTCAACTGGTGGCCTCGCCGGCCTTACGATATGCGCCTGGTATGAGCCTTACCGCTCAAAAACCAGCGCAGCTAAAAATGGCGGCGTTCATAAATGGTGACTGGTTTGGTGGTGTTACCGACTGGAAGGAGACGGATTCGTCCATGATCCTTGATTACACAACGTCAGCCTTACCCTATAGGATGGCAAAACGAAACACTGTGCTGGTGTTGCAGGCGGGAACGGGCATTGATGTAGCGCACGCCCTGAGCCAAAATACCGAAAATGTTGTCGCCGTTGAAGCAAACCCGGTCGTTCTTTCCACTTTGCAAAATCAGTTCGCGAGCGAAACCGATTCATTATTCGATCATCCTGATGTATCTGTACATAACTTTGAGCCCCGTACATTTTTATCAATGGATACGGCGCATTTCGACCTGATTGTTTTACCTATCGTTGGAACATTCGGGGGCTCATCGGGATTGTATGCGTTGCATGAACAATTTATTCTCACGAAAGAAGCGTTCCGGGAGATGTGGCTCAAGCTGAATGCAGGTGGAGTTATTAGCGTAACATCATGGATGGACTATCCCATTCGTAACCCGTTAAAGATTCTGGCGACGATGGTGGAGGTTCTTCGGGAGTCTGGTATTCAAAATCCAAGGGATAATATTGTGGCCATCCGGAGTTGGGGTACGATAACTTTTGTAATGACAAAAACATCTTTGCAGGAGAATGAGGTCAAACGCATCCGTGGTTTTTGTGAAGAGATGATGTTCGATCCGGCTATTCTTCCCGAGTTGAGGCCGGAGGAGCGCAACCAGTATAACCGATTTCAGGATTATTTCTTTTTTGATTATGTCGACAAGGTAATTTCGTCAGACCGAGAAACGTTTTATGATGACTATGATTTTAATATTAAGCCGGCGAGCGATAATAGAGCGTATTTCTCTCAATATATTAAATGGCGTAGCGTTAAGCGACTGGCACAATTTTTTGGTAATCGCGCTCTGCCATTTTTCGAGATAGGCTACCTGCTGGTGATGATAACCCTTGTTCAGATTGTGATAGCATCTTTCGTATTAATTCTTCTTCCACTTTTTAAAATCAGCTGGAAGGGAAAAAGTAACGCGGGCATTATTCTTTACTTTGGAGGAATAGGGCTTGGCTATATGTTTGTTGAAATGGTATTCATACAACGTTTCATGTTATATTTTGGTAACCCCGTTTATGCTGGATCGGCTGTGATCACTTCCTTGTTAATTTTCTCCGGGGCAGGAAGCTACCATTCCAATTATTTTACGCGAGACAAAAAACGGATGCTAACGTTATTCATCTTCATTGTTCTTATACTTTTTGCATACTCATTTCTATTAACTCCTATTTTACAGCAAACTGTTCATGTAAACATGTTCTTAAAACTGTTGATCGTTTTCCTGATCACTGCGCCCCTCGCCTTCTGCATGGGTATCCCTTTCCCGGCAGGTCTATCTCAAATTTCAAAGATGAACTCAGGGTGGATACCCTGGGCTTGGGGAATAAACGGTGTTGCGTCGGTGATAAGCACTGCGCTCGCTACTATAGTGTCAGTGGAAATGGGAATTACGTGGGTAATCTTGTTTGCAGCGTTAGCATATTGCCTGCCATTATTTGTTGAGGTAAAATGGAAGTAATAAAATGAAACTGCTTTTTATAGTTCTTAGATCAATCGTTTATGTTCCTTTATTTATTCTGCTATTTGGCTGGATAGCGTTGAACGTACGGGGCTTTGATCGACAAATTGGAGTAGTCTTACCATCATGGGTAATTTCAATTGGAATTATTCTAATGACATTCGGAGGAATTCTTGTATTCATCTGTGTAGCAGTATTTATTGTCAGAGGAAAGGGAACACCAGCCGTTTTTGATCCTCCAACAGAATTCGTAGCAACCGGCCCTTATGCTTATGTCCGCAATCCTATGTATGTTGGAGGTTTTATTTTATTAACAGGATTCGGTTTATATCATACGTCAATATCAATTGTTATTTTTTCGTTTTCACTTATCGGACTTTTTCATTTGTTTGTTGTTCTTGTTGAGGAACCAAGGCTTGAAAAATTATTTGGGAAAAGTTATGGTGAATATAAAAAACGAGTGAATCGATGGATACCCAAATTCTAAATGACTTTAATACATACTTCAATAAAGCAAATGTTGTGAAAGACAGTATTCAACATTGCGTTGGCGAAAAGCAAAAGTTAAAGTGACCAGGGGTGAAGTGTAGATTGGTGGTTAGTTTTCAAAAAATGTTTGGTTACCCCACGCTACAGTTTAATATCCCCGCGTATCTGGTCAAATTATGAGCAACCCTTTAGTCCTACCTTTATGCATATCTAACATCCAAAATTATCAATATGAAAATATTCAAACGATCTATCCCCTTATCAATTGCCTGCTTAATAATTTTGACACTTAGCCAATGCTCAGAAGATAATTTATCTTTTGGCGAAACGCATACTGGTTTTATAGCGGATTCAATTTATCAAGCAAATTCAGACGGGTTCTTATCTGTTCAATACTCAAGTACAATTAATTTCGGCAGTATTCAGGGATATATTTATTCGGATAATACTGAAGATCCTGCAACCGTAGTAGGGATGGTTAGTCTTGTGCCAGGTTCGACCGTCGTGCCAATTCGGCGCAAAAATTATTGGAAGGTCACATCTTTGGCCTATGGCGATGTTTTAATTTCATGGATCCCAATTCAATAGTCGCGGTAAACTCTGAACTATTCATTCTAGTTTTGTCACCTCAGCCTCCACCATTGATTCACTTTTTATAAACCGAATGTTCAATGGATACTTATAGGGTTGATGGTTGGTTACCCTCACAGTGTTAACAATGATGATCACTTGACTGAATACGGCCAACACTATCAATACCGGAAAGATGGAAAAGAGCACGCAAGGAATAAGGTAGAGAGACATGCTCAACTGGAAATTTATTACGTCGATGCCATGTTTCCGGATATTTTTGACTTTGTCTCGTTTCCAAATCCAAAGTATGATGGGAGGTACAATTAAAAGCAGGAGTCCACTCAGATGTAACAACGGCAGCCAGATGTTAGTCTCCTTTTCGTCCTCTGGATTGAGATCTGCCTCACTATTTACCAATACTTCATATTCAACCTCCAAAGCGGCCGCTATGGATTGGAGGGTAAAGGCACGTGGATCAACATCCCCGCTTTCGATGCGTTGTATCGTCCGGACACTGATGTCGGTCTTTGCGGCTAATTCTTCCTGAGTTATTCCCTTTTTTAATCTCAATTCTTTTATTAACTGGCCTGTTTTCATAAGATATTTTTTTCTCAAATAAATTACGATTGCTAAGGGCAATGCAACTACATATACCCGACATTCACACGACACGATGATAAAAATACTCCGTTTGAGCCACTTTTTGCTTACAGATCATCAATCAATTGGATTGGACCCAATTAAATTGTCGCTGGATCGCCAAGTAGGAGAAGGGGGTTAGGTACCCGGATTATTCCAACAAATTATTTTCATAGAGGTTAAATACCTAGGAAGAGGAAGGAGAATTGGCTCCACAGCTCAAATTCATCTAAACGGACCAAGCGGGATGACAACAATAAAAAACGTAAAAACAAAACCCGTTGACAAAGACACCTGGAGGGATTTTGAAACGCTTTTCAAATCGAAGGGTGCTCCAAAGTACTGTTGGTGCATGGCCTGGCGGATGACCAAGGAAGAGTTGAAACACAATAATTCACCAGGTAGGAAGAAATTTATCAAACAGCATGTTTCGTCCGGGACGCCCATTGGATTGTTAGCTTATGTCGAAAAGCAGCCAATCGCCTGGTGTTCTATTGCGCCCCGAGAGTCTTACCAACGGCTTGGAGGTGATGAGCGTTTAGAAAAGGTCTGGTCCCTTGTATGCTTTTTTATAAAAAGAGAGTATCGCGATCAGGGCCTTGTTGACCACCTCATCGCAGCTGCAAAAAAGTATGCGAAGAAAAAGGGTGCGAAATATTTGGAAGCCTATCCCGTTGATCCGGAATCACCAAGTTATAGATTTATGGGTTTTACCCCCACGTTTGAAAAAGCCGATTTTGAATTTGTGAAGAAAGCTGGGACGCGTCGAAATGTGATGACTTGTCAGCTCTAGCGAATCATTCAACCCCTAATGTATTCAGCAAAAAAAATACCTGTTCGGGTATTGGTCATTTGTTATCTTTAGCCCTGCGCTAGTTATTCATCACAACTCATGAACACTTACTTGACTAAGGACGGCAGAGAATTCATTGTAAGACGTCCCACTGAAGATGATGCTGCTGACATCATTAACTATTCAAGATTGTTATTTGCCTCAACGGATCAGCTATTAACAACGTTGGAAGAGTATTCCATAACAATAGAAAATGAAAAGGGGTGGATCAATAGTTTTAACGAAAATCCAAACTCAAAAATTTTGCTCGCGGAGTTGAATAATCAAATCATTGGCCTTCTTTTTTTTGTGGCAAATCCCAAAAAAAAGAATTCGCATACAGGAGAATTCGGCGTAAGTGTCCACCCTGAATTTCAAGGAATCAACGTGGGACGTATTCTCGTTGAGGCGCTAATTCACTGGGCCCGGGAGAGTTCAAAGATTGAAAAGATATATTTGAATGTGTTCGACACCAATCGACATGCGATCAAATTATACAAAGATCTGGGATTTCTGGTTGAGGGTAAGTATGTAAAAGCAGTGAAACAATTGACGGGAGAATATGTCGACATCATTCAAATGTACATCGAAACGAAATAGTTGGTGTTAATCATTTCGACCCGCAATCCAAAATATCGTGCAATTTTAATCAGGTTCTTGGCAGTTCGGTCTGCTTTCTCTGTACCTTCAATAAATGAAAGGGAATTTAAAGAAGGGACTCTTTTTTGCAATTTCCTATGTTACCCTGAAATGGACAGCTATTGCATTATTTGGGACCTACCTCTATGAAAAAGGTCTATGGAGTAACTGGTTTCTGTCAATCATCCCTGTAATTGGATTGACCGTTGTTTTGGTGAGAAAGAAACGCAAATCTGAAATGAATTTTACCAAGTACTTCCAAAAATCCCTTGAAAAACATTTCCCGCAGGAGTCAACGGCGTTGGTAAAGGAAGTTGAGGAACGTTTCAAGGTGCTGTCCATTGACACTCGATTCGCTTCCACCTCTAGCAACCCTATTGATAGGAGACTTGATTTTGCGGCTTACTTTTTAGCGTTGATACAAACACTTGAAAAAAGAAATCAATCCTATGATGAAATAAAAAGTATTTGCCTTGAAGTGACGTATGATTATGTTTTACCCAAAAACGCCCTACAGAAATGGTTGAAACGCTTACCTGCCAATCTCGTCGGGTTGAAAATAACCAAGCCCCTTTTAAAACTGTTCCATAACAAGGTCGTAACCAAAGGCAACGAAGCTGGATTTCGTGCGGCGATTATTACGGACAAAGCTGAGACGTTTAACTTCGGATATGGTTTTGATATTCATGAGTGCGGCATTTGTAAATTATTTCAAAAGCATAACGCTGGTAAATATGCTTCCATTCTCTGTGAGGTGGACAAGGTTACTTCAAACCTGGCGGGGCTTGAACTCATCCGAAATAGTACCATTGCATTAGGCGCCGAAAAATGTGATTTTAGATTTAAGAAAATTTCTAAGTCTAAACTTAGTTCCACTTAATACTGGCCGTTTCAACTGGACAGGCAGCACTGGAATATTGAATCCCATCTGTTGTGCTTACGCGCCTTGCCAACAAAGTTGTAAGTCTTCAGGCCTGGGAATATATTTACAATCCCCTAGTCATTAATTTATGCGCCTTTGTCCTTCATCAATGAATTGTCGTGAGTTTGATTCTTGGTTCCCGTTCAAGTTTCTTCCGGCTTTTCTAATCGTTGCTGCACAGTTGACGTGCTTGTCCGCCCAGCCAAGGACAGATGTGTTCATCAAAAAATTGTTGAAAAAAGAAAAGGATAGCCTCCTCCAAAATGTTCTGGCTCACCCCGATACTTACCGTTATCAGTTAGTCTACACGCAAATCGACCGCGACGGAAAGAATCAGCCAACTTTCACTAATTTTTATTATCAATTCGATTCACTGCGCTATTTTAATCCTGCTTCCACCGTGAAATTGCCGCTGGCGTTGTTGACCCTGGAGAAACTACATGGCCTTGAAAAATATGGTGTCGACCTAAATACACCGGTTAAGATCGACAGCAGCTATTCGGGGCAGACTACGATGTATCAGGACTCAACTTCCGAGAATGGACTTCCGTCGATGGCGCATTTCATAAAGAAGGTATTTCTGATCAGCGATAATGTGGCTTATAACAGGATGTACGAATTTCTAGGGCAGCAGACCATTAACAGAAGGCTACACGCTTTGGGATATCCTGATCTGCGCATCACCAGGCGTTTTGTGAGCATGAACGAAGACGAAAACCGCCATACCAATGCCATGCGATTTGTGACGTCGGACGGCAAACTTCTTTACCAACAACCACCGGCGTATAATGTCGACGCGTTTAACTTTGCACACATTAATAAAATGGGTACCGCGCACTATGCAAATGATAGTCTGATTCACGAAGCGATCGATTTTACGAAAGCCAACAACCTTACTGTCCACCATCTCCAACAGCTTTTACAAACTGCGTTATTTCCTGAATCTGTCGATCGAACTAAACGTTTTGCGCTGACGCCAACAGATTACGAATTCCTATACCGTTACCTCTCGCAGTATCCTTCGGAGACGGACTATCCAAAATATGACACTACAGTTTACTTCGACTCTTATGTGAAATTCCTTTTTAAAGATGGCGGAAAG